>Ga0247841_10001159_pt1 | contig 61945 bp, 67 predicted proteins | sample LaCruzMarch2015__2_FD_192410 | JGI IMG/M metagenome (GOLD analysis project Ga0247841, IMG submission 192410) | Freshwater microbial communities from meromictic Lake La Cruz, Castile-La Mancha, Spain - LaCruzMarch2015_18m | ecosystem: Environmental > Aquatic > Freshwater > Lake | place: Spain...
AATCTTGCTTGTAAAATTCCAATTTGACTATCAACATCCTTCAAACTACTTTCAACCACCCCCAATTGTTTATTCCAATCAATTTTTTTATCATTAAAAACCGCCCCGTCTATTGCGTCTCCTGCCCCAGCCAAATCAATTAATTTTTTCTCTAAGCTCAACAATTCCTCAAGCGTTTTTAGACCAACTTGATAATTTCTCAAAAAAACAAATTTATTTAAACCCCAATCATCAATATTTTCGTCAATATCTCTTGTCTTATTTAGATATTTATCACTTAAAGCCTTAGCTTCTGTATATTTTTTATTAATAACCAAGTTTTCTATTTTTTTCACATTATTAATAGCCGCATAAGTGTTAATTCCCCAACTTAAAGGCATACTAATAAAAAGCATTACTAAAATTATTGCCATTATCCAATAACGACTTTTACTTTTCTTAACTTTAATTACTTTTGGGACTTCTGTTTTATTTTCCTCTATTTCTATTTTTTTAACTTCTTCAATCGGAATCTTAATTTCAGGCTTAATCTCTTTTATTTCCTCCATTTCCTCCTCAATTATAATTTTTTTTACTTCCTTTTCTTCTTCAAAATCCTTCTCTTCAATCGAAGGAAATGCTTTAAAAGTCTTTTTAACTGGTAAATCTTCATAGACAATTGGATTTTGTTCTACCACTTCAATTGGAATATCCTCCTCAACCTTCACTTCTGGTTCAACAACCGGTTCTTCTGTTTCCACCATTACTTCAAAAATTCTCTTTGGTGATTCAGTTTTCCCTTGATTAACAACGCTTTTTTTATTAACTAGAACTGGAGTTTTTTTAACCGCCTGTCTGTTTTCTTCATCAATTCTTCCAAAGAAATACTGTAATGTTTCCTTTATTCCCTCAGCAAAATCTATTTTTGGTTGCCACCTCAATTTTCTCTGACTATCTTTAATTCTTCTTTCATCCAATTCTAAGTCTTTAACTTCACTCGGCATCACCTTAAAACGAGTCATTTTCGCTTCATTTATTAAACAAGCGGCCACAATTTCTGAATTAGTTTTTTCTCCAGCCACCAAAAACACTTCTTCTTCCATCCCTGATAAAAAACTAGCTCTTAAAATTGCCTCAACCAAATCTTGTACTTCAAGCAAATGAAAATCTGAATTAGCTGGTGGCAAAACCAAATTTTTATTAGCCACAGATTGACAGATTGCTTCAACTAAAAATCCAACGCTAGAATCCTTTTCATGAATATCCATTCCTGGTCCATACACACCAACCGCCTCTATCAAACGCCAATTCAAACCAGACTCTTTCAACTGACCAACCAACCTCTCGCTACTATTATTCTCATTTATTTTAATTAAGGTTATTTTTTCACTATTTCTAACCACATCGTTCCAAAACTTAGGGTCACATCTAAAATCAAAAACATAACTAAAAGAACTATCCTCATCATTTAAATTATCCAAATCTTCATATCCATCAATTTCAACTACATTAATATCCTTCTGAATAATCTCCTCTTTTAATTTTTTGGCCACAAAATGCTCACTTCCAATTATTAAGGCACTAGGCATTTCCGACTTCATATCCTTTATTTTAAACTAAATCAAACTCGTTTATTCCTATTTGTTTTTCCCTATTCTCACCCCTCATTTCCCCAAAAGAAAACCATAGTCAGATTTTTATTACGGTAATAATTCGGTTATTTTACGGTTATTATTTTTCAGGTTTATACCTAGGGACGTGAAAAAAATGTCATAACAGAGATATTTTATATTTAATAAAAGTAATGACCTAAGAAAAAAAATCCCAGTAAAACTGAGATCGGCAATAGCTTCATTAGTACAGAAAAACAATTTTATCCACCCCAAACTAAACTAAAAAACGTCCTGATTCCATTGTTTTAACTAAGTCAAAACGTCATTATATTAAGTAGGAGAATATATCAAAAAATACAAATTAGAGTGTTTTGAATTAAATTTTTTCGCCTTGAACGTGGTCACACATTCACCAGACATAAAAAATTTGTGATGAAATTAAAGAAAAATCAAATTAATTTTATTATTTCTCCCTTTTTTAAGGGGAGATACCGACTTTAGTCGGGAGAGAGATTTATACTCTCTTTTTCAAAGCCAAAACCATCAAACCACAATTAACCGCTTCTGTAGCCCCAGTCACCGCCGCCGCTCCCACAATCCCAAATCTAGGAATCACCCAAATATTCGCCACAATATTAAAAGTCAAAGAAACCAAGCCCAATTTCAAAATTTCTTTCTGTCCACCATTAGCAATCAAAGTAAAACCAACCAAATGACCAATATAAGAAAAAAACAAAGCTATTAATAAAATTCTTAACACCTCTATCGAAGATTCAAAACCAGCTCCAGCCAAAACCCCAATAATAAAAGGGGACATAAAATAAATAGTAGGAATTAAAAGCAACAGACCACTTCCCATTAACAAAGCTGATAATTTAAATAATTTTCTTTTTTCCGTTGTCCTCAAAGCCATTATCGGAAAAATACTGTTTATAAAAAAATAAGCCGGTTGAACCAAACTGGAATAAATCTTGTATGACAAACCATAAAAAGCCACTTCTTTTATTCCAATAAATTTTTGGATCAACATAGAATCAACCGCTCGATCGTAACCAGTAAAAACAATCAAATAAACCCCCATTGGCCAAGATTCTTTCAAAAAAAGCCACAAAAATTTCCAATTTATAGGAGTAAAAGTAAAAACTTTAAACATTCTCTTTACTAAACCAAAACCAACCACCAAACTTAACACCCTGGCTAATAGATAAATCGAAAAAACCCAAAGTAGGGTAACAGGGCCACCCCAAACAAATAAAACCATTAAAAATATCAGAGGGAAAATAATATCCACCAACACCTTCAGATCCATTCTCATTTTGGTCTGAAAAATCATTTCCAAGCTTCCAGCCAAAGAAGTAAACCAAATCATTGATAAAGCTATTACCGATTCTAGTTTTATTAAAGCAAAACCTCTCCAAGTAAAAATCAAGATTAAGCCTAACAAGAACGCCACTAAGGTAATCAACAATCTCAACCAAGTAATCTGAATAAAAATGTTATTTCGTTCATCCTCATCCCTTAAAGAAGCCTCTCTAACCCCAATAATCTTAGTTCCAAAGTCAGATAATGAATCCAATAAAATAAAAACTGAACTCACTAAAGTAAAACTACCGTAAACCCCAACCCCTAATTTTCTAGTTAAAACTCCGGTTGTAACTAAACTAATCAAAACAGTCACCACTTTTCCGGCAATCTGGGCCACAGTATTAATAATCGGTTTTTTTAACATTCACCAATTTTATCACCAAAATCTTCTATATCTGTGCCAACACCACCGCCAATAACCACCAATTTTGAGGCAGGGTAATCCAATAGTGATCCCACATCCCTGTAATCAAAATAATCACTAAAATCAAAATATTCATCTTACTTATTTTCTTTTTTACTAAAAAATTACCCATTCCAAAAACCAAAACTCCAAATCCCAACAAACCAGTTTCAGTTAAAATTAATAAAATCACATTATGAACCGGCTGAAGCCAAAAATAACCATTTTTTTGAAAATTAGGCAATTCAACTAAAAAATTACCCATTCCATAACCAATCCAACCTCTTTCCTTAACCATCTTCAAAGAAGCCACATTTAAATCCCATCTTTTATTAAAACTATCTTTATCAAAACCACCAACAAAATTATTTAAAGGATAATTAACCCTAATAATAAATATTATCGTTACCAACAAAACCACTGTCATTGATAAAACACTAATCCAAATCTTTTTTTGCTTAATCCTTTTGAATATAAAAATTAAACCCAAAATTAAAGATAAAAACCAGATTAACCTACTCCCTGAAACTACCAAAATCACCACTCCAAACCAGAACACCACCCAAAACCAAAGCAAAGATCCTCTTTTTTTAAGGGAGGAAGTTCGCTCCATCGAGCAGGAAGATTTCATTCTTAGTTTCATCCACAACAACAAACTAACCAACCCAAATCCAGCTAAACTGTTTGGATGAGAAAAACTTCCATAAGCCCTAACCAATCCTTGCCCCATCAAAGACATTTGAGCAATCCCAATTGTATTAAAATCAAATCTTCTTTCACCAAAAAAATAAAATAAACCACCCAAACTTCCTCCATAAATTATTTGGCTAATCGCCAAAAATCCCTCAAAAATTACCCAAATTGAAATTATTTTAATTAAAAGCTTTTTAAACAACACTTTGTTTTTATTCAGATAAAAAATTGTCCAAATTAATTGCCACAATCTCAGCCACCTATAAATACAAATCTCTTTATTTTGAGCCACTAAAACATTAATCGCCACAAACAGAATCAATAAAATTGTTTTAAAGCTAAAAAAAGATCGCCCTGTCAAAGGAGATGTTGATTTATCAACAGAGGGTTTTATCCAATCAAACAAAAACAACAATAACCAAATTAAATCCAAGAAATATAAAACAGGGGATAAATAATCAACCCTAACTCCTAAAACATAGCTCCATTCCGGCCAAAAATGTTTTCCAAACTGAGTCGGGATAAAAAGGAGAAATAAAAATAATAAAAATTCTTTTACTTTCAAAAAACTCATCCACCCAAATATACCATTTTTTCTCAAAAATCTCGTCAATTAAGGTTAAATTTAGAGGGATTTAAGATTTTTTAATCACCACATGTCTTTCTTCACCTTCACCCTCAGATTCTGTCTCCAAACCCTCTATTGTAGAAACAATCATATGACAAATTCTTCTTTCATAAGAACTCATACTAGCCAAACTTACAGGAGTCCCGGTTTGTAAAACTTTTTCAGCCAAAGTTCTTATCATTCCTTCCAATCTAACTTTTTGTTCACTTCGATAGTTATTTACATCCAAAAGGATTCTCACACTCTCATCAACCTTATTTCTAATAATCATTGATAAAACTAATTGAATTGAAGATAGATTTCTACCTTTAAAACCAATTAAACCACCAGGATTATTAACAGTAATTCCTACCAATACTTGACCTTCTTCATCTTCAACATCCTCAACAAAAGCCTTTTCAACCTCATAATTCATCTTTTCTAAAAGATCACAGGTTATTTTTAGATCTCTTCGTTTCTTTTTTTATTGTCCATAGGGCTATTTTAACTAATTTTTTGAAAATTTGTTAAATAAAAGTTGTTGACCAATCATTGCCGCTGAGTTTACAAACCAATACAATAACAAACCTAGAGAAAAGTTCCAACCAATAAAAATTGTCATTAATGGCATCAAGTAAGTTGATTGAGTTCTCATTGCCGACATCATATCATCTTCTTTATCTTTAGTTATTTGAGCACTTAACTCATCTGTTTTTGGAGCTGGCATCATCAATTTAGCACTCCAAAATTGTAATAAACCAGAACCTAATAAGAGAATTATTGGCAAAACCATATTCATTCCCATTCCTTGAGAAAATAACTTTGAAGGAAGCTGTGTCAAATCAGAACCCATAAAAGTCACATCAAACTTAAATTCTTGATTAATCTTAAAAGGTTGAACTAAATTATTATTAATTTGTTCAAGACTACCTTTACCCTCAGAGAATTGAGTCACCATATTAAAAGCCGAAAAGAAAAGCAGTAATACTGCTATTTGAAGTATTTGAGGTAAACATCCAGACATAGGATTAATTCCTTCCTCTTTATATAAATCCATTTGAGCCTTAGCTAAAGCTTGTTTATCTTTTCCATACTTTTCTTTTATCTTGTTCAATTTAGGTTGTAAAACCTTCATTTTTTGAGCCGATTTCAAACTAGGAACAACTAATGGCATTAAAATTACTTTAATAACCAAAGTAACCAATATTATTGCCCATCCAAAATTACCTACTAAATAATAAGCTCCGAAAAGAGCATTAACAAATGGTGATATAAAAATGTTCATAAGTATTTATTTTAGCAAATCTATTCCTTTCCCGCCAAAGGGATTACATCTTAAGACTCGTTTCAAACCTAAAAACAAACCTTTTACTACTCCATATTTACCTACCGCCTGATAGGTATATTCAGAACAAGAGGGGATAAAACGACAATTATACCCTCGAGAAAGATATTTTTTATAAAAAACTAATATTTTTAAGACTATTTTTTTCACTTAATAAATTTAATTATTTTCACGACTTCTTGGTCAATCTCTTCAAATCTTTTTTCTAAAATAATTCTCTTCACCAAAAAAACAGCCTTAATACCATTAAACTTATCTAAATTAGAACGAACACTTTCTGATAAAAATCTTTTTATCTTATTTCTATCAACAGCTCTTTTAGAGATTTTTTTTGAGATTACAAAACCAAACCGTTTTTCTTCATCACTTGACTTAAGTACCAATAAACTAAAAAAAGGCGAATGATACATTAAACCTTTTTCTTTTACTTGGGTGAAGTCTTTAATTTTACTAAGTCTATTTATCTTCTTTAACATTAATCAATTCTATCATCCAAAAATCTCCCTTTAAAAAAAGGGAGATCATAGTTTAAAACAGGGTATAAATTAAACTTATACGGTTAATTTCTTTCTACCCTTAGCTCTTCTTCTTTTTAAAACATTTCGGCCATCTTGGCTAAACATTCTTTTTAAAAATCCGTGAACTCGGGATCTCTTTTTAGATTTAGGTTGAAAAGTTCTTTTTGTCATGGCAATTATTTTATCATAAAAAAGTAATTTAAACTGATCTCTTTTCTTTTGTGGAAAACTCCTTTATTATTATGTGGATAACTTAAACCTCTGCCCTGAAGTTACTTTATTTTTTACCTAACTTTACAGGTTTTTAATCTCCCTTGTCAAAGGGAGAAGTCCGAAATTTCGGACAGAGGGATTTTATGGATATAAATCGAATTTGGAAAAACACCCAAGAGGAACTTAAAATTGTCTTGGCTCCAGCCGTCTATCAAACCTTTGTTGCTCAAACCCAATTAATCAATCTTGAAAGCGATATCGCTATTATCACTTGTCCAAACTCCTATTTAGTCGATATCAATCATAAGCGCTATTACGAACTCTTTAAAAGTGCCCTTGATAATCAAACCAAAACCAACAATACTTTAAATTTCACTGTTCAAGAAAGCCAAAAAAACGACATTCTTGATAATCCAAATAATACCCCTCTTTTTGCTTTCGCTCCAAAAAAAATAATTACCGAATCAACTTTACATCCCAAATACACTTTTGACACCTTAGTAGTAGGGAATAGTAATAATTTTGCTTTTGCCGCTGCTCAAGGAATTGTTAAAAATCCCGGCCTTTCCTATAACCCTTTCTTCATTTGGGGTGGTGTTGGTGTTGGAAAAACCCATTTAATGCAAGCTGTTGGACATGAATTACTCAAAAACAATCCTGATTTAAAGATCAAATATTTTCCTGCTGAAACCTTCACCAATGAACTGATTAGTGCTCTTAAATCAAAAAGTATGAATCAATTTAAGAGTAAATACAGAAACTTAGATTGTATTTTGGTTGATGATATCCAATTTATTGCCGGTAAAGAATATATCCAAGAAGAGTTTTTCCACACTTTCAATGCCCTTCATATGAATGGAAAACAAATTATTTTAACCTCTGATAGAAAACCAAGTGAAATTGACAAGCTTGAAGATCGTTTAGTTTCTCGTTTTATGGGTGGTTTAACAGTCGATATTCAACTTCCAGATTATGAAATGAGAATGGCTATTATTAATCAAAAAATAGAAGAAAGGGGAATTAAAATAACCACTGAAGCGGCTGAATTTTTAGCCAACAATATTAATGCCAACATTAGAGAAATTGAAGGTAAACTCCAAGAAGTTTTAGTCCAATCTTTAGCTCAAAAAATAGATGAGATAGACATTCATTTTATTGAAAACCAACTTAATCCAGAATCATCAACCTCAGTTTTAATTAAAAATAACACTAAAATTCCACCTCGCCATATTATTTCTGTTTGTGCTAAACATTTTAATATCAAAACTAGTGATTTATGTGGTAAAAGTCGAAAAAAAGAACTTGTTTCTGCTCGCCACATCACCGCCTACCTTCTTTTAACTGAAATCAATCTTCCTCTAGAAGAAGTTGGACACCTTCTTGGTGGACGTGACCACACCAGTATTATGCACGCCAGAGACAAAGTTACCAACGACTTTTCCACTAATCCACAACTCCGCCAAGTTATCAACCAAATTAAAAGTGTTTTCTAAACCTTTTTAAGGTTTTCCACCAAAAGGCACCACTTATCCACATTTTTATTCACATTTTGTTTTTTGTTTTTCCCCCGAAACTTACCCAAACTCGAAACTAAACTATAAGATACAATCACCAATTTTAATCTAAAATATCACAAAACAACTATTTCCCACCACTATTTAACTCTAATTTAACCTTAAAGCTCAACATTTTTTCAATTACTCCACTTGTTCACAACACCTAATAACACCTAATACTATTCTTTTTATAAACTATTATTAAAAGCTTTCAGTTTAGGTAAAAAATTGATAAGATAAGACAATGAAAATTTCCTTACTTCAAGAGAATTTAAATACAGCTCTGACCAACGTCTCTCGCTTCGTTTCTGTTAAATCACAATTACCTATTCTTAATAATATTTTATTATCCACTGATAATGGTCGATTAAAGCTTTCAGCTACCAATCTTGAATTAAGTATTAATTATTGGATCGGCGCCAAAATAGAAGAAGAGGGAAGTATTACTTTACCTTCTAAAGAAATAACCGAATTTGTTTCTTATCTCTCTTCTGGAAAACTAGACCTTAATTTAAATGAAAATAATTTACTCACCATAAACTCTTCAACCACAGAGTCCAGTTTTACCACTATTCCTTCTGTTGATTTTCCTACTTTTCCCACCATTAACCCTGATACTGCTTTTGAATTAGATCTAGATATTTTAAATCAAGCTATTTCTCAAATTGCCTTTGCCGCTGCCGTTGATGATAGCCGTCCAATTTTAACTGCCATTCTTTGTCAATTTACTTCAGACAATTTAACCTTAGTTGCTACTGATGGTTTTAGACTTTCCTTTAAAAAAATTAAACTAGTTAACCCAATTGAATTAAACACCGACCAAATAACTTTTTTAATTCCTGCTAAAAGTTTAATTGAAGTTACTAAGTTAGCTAAAAACGCCAAGAAAATCAAAATAGGGTTAACTTCCGATGGTCATCAAGTTGCATTCGTTTTAGAAGACATAGAGCTAGTATCTCGACTTATTGAAGGGGACTATGTTCCTTATGAAAGACTAATTCCTGATTCTTACACCACCAAAGTGTTTTTAAATAAAGATGAGCTCTCTCAAGCTGTCAAAATTGCCTCAGTTTTTGCCAAAGAATCAGCTAATGTAGTCAAGATGAATATTAAAAACAATAATATTCATTTAACTGCCAATGCTCCTCAAATTGGTCAAAATAAAGCCACCATTGAATCCAAAACAGAAGGTGAGTCTCTTGAAGTTGCTTTTAATTATAAATTTTTAACCGATTTTATTAATATCTGTAAAAGCCAAGAAATAGTTATTGAACTTAATGGAGCTTTAACCCCAGGATTTTTTCACGATCAATCAGATCCAAGTTTTACTCACATTATCATGCCTGTAAGATTACAAGATTAATCTTTTTTTAAGATCCGTAAACCGTTTTAATAAGAAACATTGCCATCACTATTGCGCTCAAAAACAAAATCAACTGGTATTTTTTTATAAAATTAATCATAAATTATTCTACTATCTTCCAAATTATTTTGTGTTGACCTTGATTAAATTCATTTTCCAATAACCACTCTTTTACTAAAACTTCAGCTTTAGTTATATCGTTTTTATTTTTAATATCTACTTCCAAAACTAAAGGGGCTAAATACTGAGAAATTGTAAAATTTTCACCAACATAAGGTAAAAAAGGCTCTAATTGATAATTAGGCCCCAAATCTGTTGGGTCTGGTAATTCTGGTTTTATTGTTGGAGAAGGTAATTCGGTTTGAGTTGAATTTATTGCTGTTTTTGTTGGCGATAAATTATTATTATTATTATTATCCTCAGTGTTTATATTAGAAGAATCAACAATTGTTTGTTGCTCTCCTTCAACAGTATTTGTTTTAATTTGTTCGATTTTTGATCCTGAATTATTGTTTTGCTTTTGTTCACCACCGCTAATAAGCAAAAACAACAATACAAGTCCAAACACTAAGGCAGAAATAATTTTATGCTCTTTTATTAAATCTAGTATTTTCATTTTAAAATTTAACTTTTAAATGTAACTTTTGGTCTACCAAATTTTTGGAAAGGGAAACTGTGTTGACCTCTTAATCTCAATATCATAACTTGACCATTTGGTTTACTAGAGTCTCCATAACTAGAACCTGTTTCTTGTATAAACAAAGGAGTTCCGTCAGTATCTCTTCCAATATACAAACCAATATGTTCACCTCCTTTTCCCGACCAATAACCAACATCTCCAGGCAATAATTCAGACTCCGATATTGGAGTTGATCTTCTATAAATATCACCAGCTCCACCACCTCCACCAACAACTTTTCCAGTTAATTGATAATAAACCCAATCAACGTAACCAGAACAATCTAAACCGTAAGGAATTTTATTACCAGTATTTCTACTACCAGCTGCTGTCACTGTCATTAATTTACCCCAATTTGGATTTGCCCCTTTTTGATTATATTTTCCACCCCAGAAATAAGGTAAACCCAAAATTGATTTTGCTATATTTACTAATTCTTCTCTAGTAAATTCACTAGCCACAGTTGGAACACTAAAAGAAAGATCACCTAACGGAACCTGGTTGGTAATAATTGAACCATCATCTGTTGGATCGAATATTGGTGGAACCATACTAGAAATCATACTTCCTTGGATTAGTTGATATCCAAACAAACCTATTATCACAAAAATCACTACTGAAGTACCTCCAATAACTGCCGTTATTGCCCCTCCAATCAAAATAAGAACATCTTCAGTTAAATTAATTACCCAACTAACAAACTTTCCTACGATTCCAAAATTATCACTTAAGAAATCTTTTACTCCAGCAGTAAGGTTTAATCCCATACTGGACATAAAGTTTTTAACCTTATCAAAAAGTGGTTTTAATGCGGTTGTTATTGCTATTACTCCAGCCACGATCCAACCCACCACAGGAACCATTCCGCTCACTGCTGCAGTCCCAACCGCTGCGGCAGTACCTCCAGCCGTTGCCGTTGCAGTAGCCAAAGCCGCTGCCGCAGTCTCTGCTGCCACTGCTGCCGTAGCTGCGGTCGTTGTCGCCGCTGTGGCCGTTGCCGTTGCAGTAGCCAAAGCCGCTGTTGCTGCTATTTCTGCTGCAGTTCCAACTGTGGTTGCCGCCAAAGCCGCTGTTGCTGTTTCTACTGCTAAATTTGCTGCCACTAAGGCCGCATTTGCCTCTATTAGTGCCGCCGCCGCCGCTTGTGAAGTTATAGTTGCTGCCGTTACCCCCAAAGCCCCAGCTCCACCGCCAATAAAACTTTGAAGAATAATAAAAGATCCTTGTTCAAAACCTTTTTCAGATAAAATAACCAAAGAGTCTTTCAAGAAACCCTCTCCCATTGTTCCTAATATTTTTGAAGCAAACTTATCAAATCCTAAAAAACCAGAACCTGATCCAAACTTTTTTTGAAAAGAGTCTATTAAATTCTTAAAATTTGTATCGCCTGAAGCTTTTTTCAAAATAGAATCTAATTTGTCACATTCTTTAATATTTACTGGTATTTTTCCACCAATATTCTTAGCAAGCCCATTATAAGTTTTTAATAAATCATCTATCTTTTGAGGACTATTTAAAACATTTGTCAAAGATTCTAAATTAATCCAACCATTTTCTATCTTACCTGGACTAATATTTTGTGATTCAGCATGGCTAATAACTTCACTTTTATATCTTTCAATGTCTATTTTTCCTTTTACAAAAGAGACTTCTGAAACAAAAGCAGCATATTTTTTAACATCTTCTTTTTTAATATTACTCAACGTTTTGTCGGAAAAAGAATCTATTATGCTTTCTTTCAAATCTTCTTTTCTTACCTCATTTATCTCTGTTTTATTACTTTCAACAAACCTATTAACTTCCAGCACGTTTTTAACAAAAACTGATCGACTTCTTTCAATTATTTCCTGTTTAAAACCTGGAACATTATTTTCTTCCAAAACCTCTCCAATACCCTTAATAAAATCAGTTGTTGTGTTTTTATTATTCTGGTTAGATTCTCCTCTTATTATCTTTCTGGAATTTTCTTGAATACTAACCCCTATATCATGTTCTATTTCCTTATTTTTCAAGACTTCTCTTAAATTTTCATCACTTTTTAAGTCTTCCAGTATTCTATTACTGGTTTCATTAACTTGATTTTCAATCTTTATTTTTGCTTCTATTAATTTAGCAGTATCTTTAAACTCATCAATTATTATTTCTCTACTATTTTGTTGTCCGCTTTCATCTATTACTTCTTCAACAGAATTTTCATTTTTCTTAGGTTCTATTATTTCTTCAAAAATCTTATCATTAACTTCTCTTGCCTTATCTTCAGATAAATATTGTTTTAATCTTTCCTCTTTTATTATTTTTTCTTTAGCAATTACTTTTGCTTTAATTTCATTTTGCTCCTGTTCTTTTTTATATTTATTTAAATCAACTACTTTTTCTGAAGCTTTTTCTTTTTGTTGCTCATTTATTTTCTTTAAAGTTTCTTCGTAGATTTCCTTTTGTCTTTGAACAAATTGTTCAATGTTTTTCCTAGAAATTGCTCCATTATTTTCTTTATAGATTTTATCTATTGCCTTTTCATTGTTTAACCCACTTTTTTCTGTGTATTTTTCATAATCTTCCACCAATTCTTGAATTTTAGCTATTGGCACTTCAGATGTATTAAATTCATCGCCTACTTTTTTTTGGAAATTCTCTAAAGCTTCAATTACCGAGTCTATTCCATAAATATCCATTTCTCCCAAATAATTTTCAATTGATTTCTCCAAAACACTACCTTTAATCAATTTACCTTTTAAGGTGTTCAATTCTTTTAATATTTCAACAGCCTCTTGCGGAGTAGCTACTTCAACGGCATTCAATTCTCCTATTTTATCTCTCGAATTATCTTGAAAATTAGTTGCTAAATCAGCCATTTATAAAATTATATCAGGGAATTTACTATACAATTCCATCACCAAAAATATCTTCGTAGTTTAACTTCTTTTCTTCCTTTGTTATTAAACTATTTGTATTTTCTTCAGGAGCTACAAATTCTGGTTTAATTTTCTTAGCAAATTGTGGAGGCTGAGGAACTTTAATCTCTGGTTGGTTAATAAAAACTGGTTTTTTGTTCTCTAAATTATTAGTTTGAGTTCCGTTAGTTTTATTATCAACAACTTCAGTTTTTAAGATAGTTGAGGTTTTTGGCATCTCAAATTTAGGTAGAGGAGGCAGTTTATTGCTGTCAAAAAGAGTCTTTTCTGGATTATTAATTGGTGGTTTTTGCTCAGATTGAATAGTACTTTCAATTTTTGTTTTTATTTCATGTTCTTTTAGTTCATTCTTCTCCACTTCCTCTAATTCATTTATTCTTTTTTGTAAAACATTTTCAGTGTTGTTTACCACCACCACTTCCGGTCTTGATGAAAAAATATTGTTTTCATTAATCTTGAGAGGAGCTGTTGGTACCACTATATTTTGAACTATTGGTTCAATCACTGGCTTAATTGGTTGATCAACTACCACTGGTTCAACTATTGTTTTTTCTATTGGTGGAGCTACTACTGGAGAGCTAATACTTTCCGTTTTAACCTCTGTTGTGTATTTATTAACCGGCGGAGCAGGAAGCTCTGTTTTTATCTCAGTTGTATATTTATTAATTGGAGCTAAGTTTTGTGTAGGACTTGGGATGCTTTTAAGCTCAGCAGCTGTCTTTTTCATTCTCAAAACATCTTCTGGATTAGAAGTAATTAATTTATGTTCATCATCTGAAGAAATTACCCTAATTGCCACATGATTTTGTCCTGCAAAAAATATCCCTTCTCCTTTGTCAGCACTCAACAATAATTGTTTTTCTCCTTCAGACAGATAAAAAACTTCTCCTATTTGATCAATAGCCGCACTATGTTGTTTTAATAAAATTTGAATCGAGCTATTTGTCACAATTTCTTTACCATAGCTAGTTTTTAAGAAATCATCCACATCTTGAGTGATGGTTGTTACTCCTAGATAATATTTTCTACCTCTTTTAACAATTCCTCTTAAAAATGAAGCTGAATCTTCATATTGCATTAAATACCACGCCTCATCCACAATCAAAATTCTCTTTTTAAGGTTATTTTTAACAGTTGTCCAAATATAATCCAAAATTATTTGCATTGCCACTGGTCTCAATGTGTCTTCAAGATTTTTTATTCCAAAAACCACAAATTTATTATTCAAATTGACTGTAGTTTTCTGGTTAAAAATACCAGCAAAAGACCCTTTTATATATTTTTCAAATCTAGCTGCTAAGCTTTTAGCTTTTTCTTCTTCTCTTCCAATTAAAGCTTTATATAAATCTTCAATTAAAGGAGGTTCTTTTTTTTGAGTTTCTGGATCAGGAGTCACCCCTTTAGCTTTATAAGCATCCATAATTGCCTTATCCAAAATTGATTCTTCAATTGGATCCATGGCACCGATCATAATCTTGAATGTCTTATGTAAGTTTAATATTTTACTGTTTAATGCATTTTCTCCGTCTTCTTCAACCAAAGATAAATCAAAAGGGTTAATTTTTGAAGCTTCACTATAACCAAAAGCAATATATTGTCCACCAACCGACTCACATAAATCTCTATACTCGTTTTCTGGGTCAATTACAATTATTTCCGAACCAAGCATTAATGATCTCAATGCTTCTAACTTAATTAAATAAGATTTACCAGCACCAGCTGTAGCAAAGACCACTGAATTGTAGTTTGGCATTGAGAATCTATCAAAAATCACCAAAGAACCATTATGGGCATTAATTCCATACATTATTCCCTTATCATCTGATAAGTCAGAGGAAACAAAAGGGAAGGTGGTTGCCAATGAGGTTGTGTCCATGTTTCGGGTAATATTAATTTTATCGGTACAAATTGGCAAAGTCGTAATAAAACCCTCTTCCATTTGCAGAGTTGCCCTTTTACTAACTATCAAAAGAGAGCCTAGTGCCGCCTCTAAATTTTTATTAATCCGAATTAATTCTTCTTTTGAGTCTGCGGTAATTGTAATATAAAGCCCAAATTGAAAAAATCTTTCCTCACCTTTAACCAAATCAGCTTGTAAATTTAAAGCATCTTCTAATTTTGCTTGAGTCGCTGGGTTAACAATCCTTCCTCTTTGAGCATCAGTGCTTAACTCGGCTTCCATTTCAGTTATTTTTCTTCTTAAGTCATCCAGAATCTCCTTACCGTCAGTAGGGTAAATATACATCGATATATTTAAGGAGGCGTCAAAATTAATTAAAGATGATAGCCAATTTATACCCACAAAACGAGGATATCCAGCCACAAATAATGTTTGGTAATATTTATTGTCAATTCTAATATTATTGAAATCCACTTCCAGTGCCGAAGGAGCAATAATATCTTTAGTAGAAACTAATCCCTCTACAAAAGGTTTTACCTCTTCAACATCACTCGCCACCACAGGGGTTGTTGAAACTACATTGGTTGTAGTTGGTTTTTTTAATAATTTATCTAAAAATTTCATTTTAATTTTGTTGTAACTATTGGAGATCCATAATTTAACGTTTGAAGTTTTTGGTTTATAGCTGTTTCTTCATTATATATTCTATAAAAAAGTTCAATTAATTCTTTAGTATTTAATTGCTTTATTTCCAAACCTAATCTTGAGAATAATCTCATTAAATGGTCTCTTTTAGGTTCTAAACTAGCTCTAGCTTTTTCAAATATATATTCTTTGGAAAAAGGTAATTCATTACTATTTTTTTTACCCATTGGCGGAAAAAAATTATTCATAGTTTGTTTTCCTGCGCTTTTAATTCCTAATTCTAAAAGTGAAAATCTGACTGCCACATAAAATGATTTTGACAATACATCATTTTTTTTCACTGTTTCTTCTACAAATTTCCTATATAACCTAATTCTTTCTTTTAACAAATCATTATCTTGTTTATCTTCAGCTTCTTTTAGATTATTTAAATATGAAGTGACGTCTTTAGTATTAGACCTTATTACTATTTGAATTGGAAAATTTAATGAATTTAAAATACCTCCGTATGCAAAAACCAAAGCTGACTGTTCTCTTTCTGATAATAAATCAAAATTAACTGAAGAAATTTGCATCACCATCGCACAAGAGCCGTCTTTCATCATTACAATTCCATCAACCACATCTTCAATTGGTAGATGATCTTGAGTACTTCCTTTGATTGCAATTTTTAGAGGATCAGTAGCCATAGTTAATCATATCTTAATTTGCGGTAATTATCCTTATTGGTTTAACAATTTCTCCTTTAAGGTCTATATTAACTCTATCAAAGTTGAAACCTTCTTTCTCACAGATTATCAAATATCTTCCACTAGCCAAAGGAGTTGAGGTTTTAAACTGACCCAAAGCATTAGTTTTTAAAACTCGAGAAGGATTTCCATGTTCATCTTGAATTTCAATAATCACTCCATCAACAATTTTACCCATACTATCTGTTGCCATTCCTACTATTACATTTGGAACATCTGGAATATCAGGCATTGGAATTGAACCAAAAACTGCTCTTCCCGTCGCTTCTAATTTTTCTGTTTTTAAATTTAAGTTAGTTTTTTGATCTCTCCAATTATCTTCTTTAACACCAGTATCTGTTTTATTAATTTCACCTGCTTCTGTTGTTTGTTTTTCTTCTTTAACTTTAGTTTTATCCTCAACCAATTCGTCTTCCTTTTTAACTGAAGGAAGAGATTGAATAAATTCTTTTACTTTAGTGCTATCTTTTTTAATTATCACTCCCTCATCTTCAGACGCCTCTTCGTTAACAACTTTACTTAAATCAATATCCAACCAGTTTTTATTAGCCCTTTTTTTGTAGATATAAATTGTTGGTGTATAAATAGATTTTATAAAAGCTAGTGCCCATGTTTCCAATGGCCTATCTTCAAAAGGGACAAAGGCTAGCAATAAACCACCACCTCCACAAATAGCCATTAGTGGCCACTTAACTATGATTATTAATTTAGTTGTATTGATTAATATCGCCAGAATAATGCCCGCCGCCGCCTTAATAAATTGTTTTAGGGTCATATCTCCCACTAGCTTAAATTCGTAGGACGAAATTTGCTGTGGAATTGCATGTTGTTCCATTAATTAATTCTATCAGCAAAAAAGTTAATTTAAAATTTAAAAAGTGCCCTGTCAAGGGAAAGGTGGTACGAAGTACCAAAGGGTTTTTCTTTGATAAACTACACATATGTCAAAACTTGTAATTATTGATGGTCATGCCATTGCCCACCGAGCCTATCATTCTATTCCACCCCTCACTGTCAACGGTCAACCAGTCAATGCTATTTATGGTTTTTATTCCATGATTCTTACAGCTGTTAACACTCTTAAGCCAGATTATTTAACTGTCTGCCTAGATTCTCCTGGTCCTAACTTTAGAAATGAAGAATTTTTAGGTTATCGAGCCAAAAGAAAACCAGCCGATCCAGATTTAATTTCCCAACTACCAAGACTCAAAACTTCTCTAGAAGATGCTAAAATCAACACTTTTTCTATGGGTGGTTTTGAAGCTGATGATTTAATTGCCACCATCGCTTTTAAGGCTCTTAAAAAAATCAAGAAAACCAAATCTGGAAATAAAAAAATGATTGATGAGGTTGTTATTATCACCGGAGATAAAGATTTAATGCAGTTAGTTGATCAAAAAATTTCTCTTTTTGTTCCAATTCGTGGTCTTTCTGAAACCAAAATTTTCAAAATAGATGATGTTAAAGAAAAACTTGGTGTCCTTCCTACACAAGTCGTTGATCTAAAAGCCCTAATGGGTGATATGTCAGATAATTATCCTGGTGTTGCTGGAATCGGCCCTAAAGTTGCCACTGATTTACTTACAGAATATCAAAACCTAGGTAATATTTATCAAAACTTAGACAATATCAAACCATCAATCAAAGAAAAATTAATAAACGATAAAGAAAACGCTTATTTATCACAAAAATTAGCTTTACTTGTCAATAATATTCCTCTCGATTTTAAATTATCTGAATCAAAATGGTCTAATATTTCCATTGATAACCTAATTACTCTTTTTAAGACTTTTAATTTTAAATCTTTAATTCAGCGACTCGAAAAACAAAGTCCAGTTACAATAAAATATGAAACAAAATCAAAACAAACATCATTATTCTAATAATATAAGCCTCCCTGTCAAGGGAGGTGTCAAACGAAGTGAGACGGAGGGTTTTACTCCTAAAATAGCTATAGTTCAAGATTATATTAAAGAATTCGGAGGAGCCGAAAGTGTTTTAGAAAGCATTTCTGAAATTTTTCCAAATGCCCCAATCTATACCACTTTATATTGTCCTAAGTTTTTTGGCCCACATCGAGATCGTTTAGAAAAAAAATGGGGGAATAGGGTTCATCAAAGTTTTTTCAAATTTATCCCTTTTGCTTATAAAATTATTAGTCCTCTAAGATTATTATCTCCATTAGCTTTTAAATTGTTTGATTTTAGTAAGTTTGACCTAATTATTACCTCAGCCACCGGTGCTTATTTCCCAAATTCACTTAATAAAGGTCAAGCTAAGTTAATCTGTTATTGCCACACTCCACCTCGATATCTTTATGGTTTACCAACAGCCAGAAATTTAACTAAAAATAAATTTATTTACGCTTTAGTTCAAATAGTTAATCATTTTTTGCGACTTCTAGATTTCAAATATTCCCAAAATGTCGATCAATATATTGCTAATTCCCAAACTACTGCAGATCGTATTCAAAAATTTTACCATCGAGACAGCACCATAATTAATCCGCCAATTGATCTCCCTAATGTTAAAAACAAAGCCGCATCATCAAAATCAACAGAAGAGTTTTATTTAACTGGTGGTAGGCTTGCTCGAGCCAAGCGCTATGATATTGCTATTCAAGCTTGTAATAAATTAAATGTAAAACTAAAAATTTTTGGTCGTGATTTCGCTAATTTTGCCCAAGAATTAAAAGATATGGCTGGCCATTCAATTGAGTTTTTAGGAGAAGTTGACCAAACCCAGAAGGATAAACTCTACTCTCAAGCCAAAGCTTTTATTTTTTGTTCAGATAATGAAGACTTTGGTATTGTTCCTGTTGAATCTATGGCTCATGGTTGTCCGGTTATTGCCTATAAAAGCGGTGGAGTCACTGAAACTGTTATTGAAAACAAAACTGGCATCTTTTTTGATGAATTAACCAGAGATTCTTGTGCCAAAGCCATTCAGAAGTTTCAAAAGCTGAAAATTAATTCAAAAGATTGTTTCTCTCGTGCCCAATATTTCTCCCAAGAAAAATTTGTCGAGAAAATAAAAAAATTAGTCTCTTAACCACTTTTGAGCATCCAAAGCAGCTCGACAACCGTCTCCAGCTGCAATAATTGCTTGTCTATGGTTTTCATTAACACAATCTCCAGCTGCAAAAATGCCACCTACACTGGTCATTGTTGTCAATCTTTGGTCTTTGCCAACCACTATTTGTCTAGTTTCTCTTAATTCTACTAGTCCTTCTAAAAATTTTGTTGCCGGGCTGTATCCAATTGCCACAAATAATCCATCTACTTCCATTATTTTTTCTACATTAGTTTTATTGTTAAATATTTTTATAGACTCAATTTTACTTTCTCCCAACAACTCTTTAACTTCTGAATTCCATATTATTTCAATTTTTTCATTTTCCAAAACCTTTTTTTGTTCAGCCATACTAGCTTTAAATTCATCTCTTCGATGAATCATATAAACTTTTTTAGTAAATTTAGACAAAAAAGCTGCATCTTCACAAGCAGTGTCTCCACCACCAACCACTGCCACTGTTTTATCTCTAAAAAACATTCCATCACAAGTAGCACAACTGCTTATTCCATGGCCTATCAACTCTTTTTCTCTTGGTAAATTCAACCAATTAACACCAGCCCCAGTTGTTACGATCACCGTCTTACCTTCTAAAATTTCTCCGCCTTCCAATTCCACTTTAAAACCATTACTTATTTTTGTAACAATCCCTTGTTTTATTTCTATTCCAAAATTTTTCACTTGAGTTTGCATCTCCATCATTAACTTAAAACCACCAACTCCACCTGGAAAACCTGGGTAATTATCCACCATTGGAGTGATTGTCAATTGTCCTCCTGGTTGATTTCCTGCTATAACAATAGTCTTAATATCTGCTCTAGCATTGTAAATTGCTGCTGTTAAGCCAGCTGGGCCAGAACCGATAATAATACTGTCATAAATTTTATTTTCGTTTACCATAATAGACATTCTAACATTTAATTTATCTTCATTTTTTTAAGAATATACCTGAAAGAGGCTTTCCTTTCTGATAAACTAATATAATGATTTCGAAAACCATTAACTCTATAAATTTTGTCTTTGAACACACCTCGCACAAGAAAAATCTCTTTTTTTGGTTGTTGGTTCGTTTTTTATCAGCCACCCTACCATTAGTCACTATTTATCAATTCTCCCATTTAATTAAACTTGTTGAATTAAAAACAGACTTTATTACTCTTTTTTATTATTTAATCTGGATTTTTATCATTCGTATTTTGGATAATTTTTTAAGAATTCGTTCTTCAACAAAACTAGATTATTTAATTAGCAATATTTCTTTTGAAATTCATAATTATTTTTTGATTAACTTTAATCCTGAGACCAAAGAAGATCGTCACTCCAGTATTCAAGCAATCCGTAATTTTGCTGATGCCACCATTAAAACCTTAAGTCTTTTTAAACAGCCGGGGATAGACAGTATTATTTCCATTCTTTTTATTCCTGTTGCTTTATTTTTTATTGATTTTAGGTCTTTTGTCTTAATTATCGTTTACATTACCATCTATTTATTGATCAATTACTTTACTAGTCAACACTACAAAGAACTTCGTGATTTCCAGAACACTAAAACCGAAAGCTATTTTGCCAAACTACAAGAAAGCAATGATGTTGATCTTGAACAAAACACTTACACTCGTCATTTCAAGCGTATGGTCAACTGGAATTTTACTGAATGGTTTTCTCTCCAAAACACTGCCGCCTTCTTTTATTCAGTTTTCCTTCTCTATCAAATTTATCAAATCAGCAGTGGTTATAATCATATTTCCGATGTTGTCTTAGTCATGGGTTATGTCACCCAAACCCAAACTTTTCTAAACTCTTTCACTGATATTTGGTACAGTTTAGGAGATATGTATGTCGCCCTAAAACACTTAGCCAAAAATGAGTCAGTTGCTGTCATCAGTCTCGATGAACTTCTTTAATTTGATAAAATAACCCATGCCAGAATTACCAGAAGTCGAAGTCGTTCGCCTTTTTTTAGAGGCCAATTTAGTCGGTAAAACTATTTCTGATTTTAAAATTATTACTCCTAAATCATTCCTTGGCGATCCAAAAAAAATAATTAATCAAGAAATTACTAAATTTACTCGTATTGGCAAACAGCTTTCTTTACATCTCAAAAATGGCTTAATTCTTCTTTTCCATCTTAAAATGACTGGTCAAATAATAGTCGGCAATTCTATTTTTGGTCACCCAACCCCAAAAGAGGACAAAACTTCTCTTCCAAACAAATCAACTCGTCTATTTTTTATTTTTTCTGACGGTTCCCGCCTTTTTTTTAACGATCAACGTAAATTTGGTTGGGTAAAATTATTAACTCAAACTGAACTTGATGAATTTCAGCATAATTTAGGTATCGATATCTTAAGTTCAAAATTTACTCCAGAATATTTTTTCAATCAAATTAAATCTACTTCTCGGCCCATTAAATCAGTTTTACTTGACCAGTCAAAATTTGCTGGCATTGGGAATATTTATGCCAACGATGCTCTCTTTTTAGCCAAAATCCACCCAAACACTCCTTCCAATAAAATTATTTTTAAAAAAGCCTCTCTGGTCCATAAATTTTTAATCGAGATTATGTTGGAATCAATCAAAAGTGGTGGTTCCACCGCCAAAGACAATAAGTATATCCATCCAGACGGTTCAATTGGACACCATCAGTTTAATTTTCAGGTTTACCAGCGAGATAAGGAGCCTTGTTTAGTCTGTAATACTCCGATTAAAAGAATAAAACTAGGTGGTCGTGGTACTTTCTTTTGTCCTAAATGTCAAAAATAGTTAGATATTGACAATTCAATTTATTTTTATTATCATTAATCCGGACAATATTAGTCCGAATTAATATGTATATTTCTACTAAATCACGATATGGACTTCGAGCTCTGTCTAATTTAATTAGCCAAGACTGTTGTTCTGTCAAAAAAATTGCTCAAAAAGAGCATATTTCCTCAGATTATTTAGAAAAAATTTTTGCTTCTCTCAAAAAAGCCGGTATTTTAAAAGTAGTTAGAGGTGCCAATGGTGGTTACATTTTAAATCGCCAACCAAAAGAAATTACCTTAAAAGAAGTTGTTGAAGCTTTGGAAAAGCCAGAATTCTCTTGTCCAAGTTTTTGCAGTTGTCACAGCAAATCAATTTGGCAAAAAATTCAAACCGGGTTTAATCAAGTTTTACAATCTCTAACTTTAAATGATTTAACCAATCAAGAAGAAAAATCAGTTTATCTTGATTATGCCGCCTCAACTCCTCTCGATCCTCAAGTTTTAAAAGAAATGTTGCCTTATTTTGAATTTGACTACAGTGGAAACACTATGTCTCTTCATTCTTTTGGCTCAAAATCATCACAGGCTGTCGAAGTTAGTCGTCAAACCTTTGCCAATATCTTAAACTGTAAGAACTCAGAAATAATTTTTACTGGTTCAGCCACTGAAAGTAATAATATGGTCCTTAAAGGTATTGCTTGGACCAATCAAAAAAAAGGTAAACATATCATAATTTCTTCTATTGAACACGATTGTGTCATGGAATCTGCTAAGTGGTTAGAAAAACATGGTTTTGAAATTACCAGGCTTTCTGTCGATAAATACGCTTTAGTTAATCTAGAAGAATTAAAAAAAGCTATTCGACCAGATACTATTTTAGTCTCAGTAATTCATGGTAATAATGAAGTCGGTACTATTCAAGATATCGAAGCTATCGGTAAAATCTGTAAAAATAGAGATGTTTATTTTCACACCGATGCTTCCCAGAGTTTTGGAAAAGTTCCTATTGATGTTCAAAAAATGAATATTGATCTCTTAACTGCTTCTTCCCATAAAATCTATGGTCCAAAAGGAGTTGCTTGTCTCTATATTAAAAACGGTACTAAAATTGAACCACTTTTACATGGTGGCGGACATGAATTTGGATTAAGATCATCCACTGTCAACACTCCTCTCATTGTCGGTTTTGCTAAGGCAGCTAGTCTTTGTCAACAAGAAATGGTTAAAGAAACTAAGCGTCTAACTCAATTAAGAGATTATTTAATCAAAAATATTTTAACCTCAATTCCAGATTCTTTTCTAAACGGTCACCCTGATAAAAGATTAGCCAATAATATTAATATTTCTTTCGCTCGAGTTGAAGGAGAATCCCTTCTTCTTGAGCTTGATTTTTACCACATTGCTGCTTCTACTGGCTCTGCTTGTTCTTCTAATTCACTTGAACCTAGTCATGTTCTTCTAGCCACTGGTCTCAAACCAGAGCAGTCTCATGGTTCTCTTCGTTTTAGTTTAGGTCGTTTTACTACCAAACCAGAAGTTGATTATCTCTTAAAAGTTTTACCCCAAGTTATTAATAAATTTAGGCAAATTTCGCCTTTTAAAGCATAATTATGTATTCCCAAAAAGTACTGCAACATTTTAGAAATCCCCACAATTTTGGTTCAATGAAAGATCCAACCTCTGTTGGTCAAGTTGGTAACCTTGCCTGTGGTGACGTTATGAAACTTTATTTAAAAATAGAAGCCAATTCTAAAGGTGAAGATTTTATTAAAGATATTAAATTTGAAACCTTAGGTTGTGCCGCCGCCATTGCTACCAGTAGTGTTGTCACTGAATTAGCTATTGGTAAAACCCTAAAAGAAGCCATGGAAATTGAAAATAAAGATGTTATTAAAGCTCTTGATGATTTACCTGCCGTCAAAATTCACTGTTCACTATTAGCCGTTGACGCTTTAATCGAGGCTATTTATAGTTATTTTAAAAACACCAATCAGACAATCTCTGCTGATTTTGAACAAAAACATAATCGCATTATTACTTGTCAAAGTCGTTTAAAACATTAAATATTGATAAAATATAATATGTTCCTAGTAAAAACTATCTACGCCCAATGTCCAATTTGTATTGTTACTGTTGGCGGAGGCATGATTCTAGCTGAAAGGCTTGGCATTGATTCTTTGCTAATAAATATTTGGATTGGGGGATTAAACACTGTTATCGCTTTTTGGTTAGCTTATAAATTCAAAAACAGATTTTTAAGAAATCCAATTATTCTATCAATAATCTTATATGGTTTAACCTTATTTTACTTTGATTTTACTAATCAAATCAGTGTTGCCAATGGAATTTTAGGTATCGATAAAATAGTTTTAGGTGAAACAATAGGAACCGTTGCTGTCATTGTTGGAAATTTCCTTAATATTTATCTTAAAAAAAGAAATGGTGGTAAAGTTCTTTTTCCTTATCAAAAAGTAGTTTTTCCTTTTAGTCTTTTAATTATTTTCACTTTATTATTTAAGTTAATTTTCAAATTATAAATTAAAGCCTCCTTGTCAAAGGAGGTGGATTCCGATTTATCGGAAGACGAAGGATTTAATCAATATGACCACTTCAAAAGATATTCAAAACTTCATTGATCAATCAAAAAAAATAGAAAAAGGTCATAAATTAGATCTTTCCTTAGGTGAAGATCTTTCTGTTGCCATTATGAATTTGATTGGTATTGAAGAGCACATGTTTTTTACTTCTCAAAAACTTGGCGATACAAAATATATTTCCGTTTTAGATTCAGCCAGAGAAATGAGAAAAGAGTTAATGAAAAAAATAGTTAAAGAAAATGAAGGGGAGATTTGGTGCACCAGTAAGCATCTTTTATCAGCTTCAATGAGATTAATGGAAGTCGGTACCAAATGTATTACTAAAGGGGACATCAAAGAAGCCAATGACTATTTTAAAAAATCTTTTGATCTTTACAATCTTTTTTGGGGTCTCAATCTAGGAATGGTTGAATCCAATCCTCAAAAACCTAAATTCGAAGAAAAACCATTACCAAAAAAAGATTTGTTTGGAAGTATTAGTCAAACCGTCGGAAAACTATTAGATTGTTGTCGAGAATAATTATTTCTTAGTTAACAAAGAAATTCCAATTAGGATTAACACCACTGGCCAAAAGAAACGCCATTCAATTGTCATTGGGAAAATTTGATTCCAAATAATCACTATCCCCACTAGGATTAAAATAACCCCCAAGATATTAACTTTCCCTGTCTTTTTTATTCTCGTTTCTAATTTCATCTCTTTTGCTATTGATTTTGCTTTATTTTTAACGTCATCAGTAAATTCTCTAACCTTTTCTTCATGATTAATTTCCTTTTCCTTTCCTTCTTCCTTTGGAATAACAAACCATAAAATTAAGTAAATTAAAATACCACTACCACCACCAATGCTTAATAAAATAAAGATTAATCTAACAATAGTAGGATCAATATTAAAATGCTTAGCTAAGCCGCTACAGATACCAGCAATAATATGTCATCCTTCAAACGATATATCTTTTCTGAATTAGTCATAATTTAATTATAAACTAAAATTTAGATTTGTGCTTTTTCCCTAAGTCTTTCTGTATCTTTTATTACAATCTTTCTTCCTTTATTATACAAAATTCCTTCCTTTTGTAGTTTTAAGATTTGTAGAGTTACAGTTTCTCTGGTTAACCCTGTCATACTAGCCAAAATTCTATGAGGAGTATTAAAGTCAATTATAGTTTCTTCTTTATCTCTTTTTTCACCAAATTTAGTGGACATATTATAGATAAGACTTGCTATTTTTGCACAAGCATCACCAAAAACTAAATGTTGGATATTATTAGTTAGATCAACAAAATCACTTAAAAGAATTTTATTTAGTTTACGATCAAGTTCAACATCTTTTTCTAAATATTCTACAAATTCTTTTTCTGGAGACATCCAAAATTCAACTGGGGAAATAGCTTCAATATAATAAGCATTCTCTTTTTTCAATAAAACATCAGTTAAAGAACAAAAGAATAAAGGTTTTAACATTGGTAGAGTTATTTCTTTCCCGTCTTTAGCGACTTTATAAACTCTCACATAACCGCTCTTGTCGAACAAAACGCCTGAAATTTTATCACCTGGTTTAAAAATAATTTGCCCTTTTTTGTATTTTACGAGTTCGTTTTTTTCAAAAAAAGAAATTAGTTGTTTTTTTATTTTATCGTTCATTTTTATTTATTAAGTAACCTTAAAATCATTTACATGAGAATAAGCAATTATAACACCTGAATCATAGTTTTATTAAATATTTATTAAAAAAACATTAATGAAATATTAATAAACTATCTAGTTAAATATATCACAGAAAACCTAAATTCTATAGCCAGAACCGTATATTGAGTCAATGTAATCTTTATCAGTTATTAGTTTCATTTTCTTTCTTAATCTTTTAATATGAACATCAATTGTGTTTGAATTGTAATACCCATCTTTTCCCCAAACATGTTCATACAACTCTTCCCTTGACACCATTTTCCCTCTATTAAATGCTAAATATTTTAAGAGCATGTATTCTTGTCTTGGTAATTTAATAATTTTATTGCAATAGCTAATATATTGATCATCTAACCCAATTAAAAGATCACCAACAGACAGCTCTCTGTCTTTTTGTTTATTATTCCTTCTCAAAAGAGCCCTAATTCTGGCTTCAAACTCTTTAAATTCAAAAGGTTTTATTAAATAATCATCAGCTCCAACATCAAGGGTCTCTGCCACATTTTCTTTATTCTTATTATTAACGATCAGTATCGGCGTTTTAATATCAAATTCTCTAACCATTTTACAAATTTCTATTCCACTTATATCGCTTAAATTATATTCAACTATTACCAAATCATATTCTTTATCTTCCATTCTTAAGATTCCACTTTTACCATTAATAGCAACATCTACATTGTAATGAGATCTTAGTTTTTGTTTAACCATTCCAGACAAATTTATATCTTCCTCAATATAAAGGATATTCATTTCCAATTCCCACCAAAAAGATTCAATAAACTAAAAAATGGCTGAATTTTTATCACATTCTATTGTAAATAATATTACTTTTATTTAAAAGTAATAGATTAAACAACAATTTTTATTATTCTTCTTCTAAATAGTTTTCTTCCCAATAATAAAGTCTTGTCATGTCGTGTGGATAAACATTCACATCATTTAAAACCTTTTCTTTCTTTTCTGCAATTTTATCCTTTTTTAAATCAATTTTTCTCCATTTTTTATCTTTCTCATCATTTTCATTTGGACTTCTAACCAAGCACTTAAGAGATGGTTCACTAACTTGATGTTTCTCAAAATTAAGTTGAGATTCAATCAAACTTAAATCATTACTTCCTTTTTCTTTAGGATATCTTAACAATTTAGCCTCATCTTCCCAATAACAAATCTCACAGATTTCAAAAGATCCAGGTTCTTGAGTAAAGACTTTATACCCACAACAAGGGCAAGTAAATTTTTTATTCATGCTCCTATTTTATCAAAGCTTTAATTATTTTAAAATTAACCGATGATAATTAATTCTTCAACTGCTCTAGTTATAGCCGTATACAGCCATTTTCTCCACATTTTTTCATCAATTTTAGGAAATCTTTCTTCAAAAAGAATTACTCTTCTGGCCTGTGAGCCTTGAGCTTTATGAACTGTCAAAGCATACCCATAATCAAATAAATCTCCCTCCAAAAAACCTCTACGGTTTTTAGTGAAATTCAATGACTCTTTATTATTAAATTGCTTAACTGCAATTAATCCATCATACAAAACTAAATCATCATCCATTTTAATTTCTGCTTTAAACCAATCATCATTTTTACTTTCCAAAGAATTAATAGTTCCCAACATTCCGTTGTAAATTTCTGCACTATGATTATTTTTTAAGCAAATAACTCTATCACCAACTTCAGGAATAAATGGGTTAAATTCTCTCGAATTTCTTATAAACTCATTTAGTTTTACTCTGGTTGAATTATATCCACACAAAATTAAAGTGTCTCCATCTCTGCTTCTCAATAATTCCTCAATCTCTTCTGCTGAATCAAGATCTCTCTTTAATATTTTTTTAATTCCTGGTCCATAAACTCCTGAAGGAATCTGGCCTTTCTCTCTTGCCCAGGTCGATAATTTAATAATTGGATTATTTTCAGCTTGTCGATGAATTTGTTCTAATTTAAGAATAGGGTCTTCCATTAGGTTAAAAGAGCCGTTAATTGGTGGTAGTTGACCATGATCTCCAATGGCAATTATCGGTATGTGATAATCCAAAAGATCATCCCAAATTTTTTCATCAATCATTGATGCCTCGTCAATAATTATCAATTTAGCTTCTAACTCTTCCTTTCTTTTCCATCCAGTAATTTCTTTTTTACTATTTATAATAGGGGAATAAATCAAAGAGTGAATTGTTCCAATCAAATCTTGTTTATAAATTGAATTTGATTCCACTAATTTATTTTTTAACACCCGCACTGCTTTTCCAGTGTAACTAGCAAAAGCCACTTTTAATTTCTTATCTTTTTGGTGTAAATTATTTCTCAAAACTGATATCAATGTTGTTTTTCCAGTTCCTGCATAACCACCTAAAGTAATATATTTTTCTTCTTTTTTAAAGAAATACCACTCTAATAATTTGTCTAATACCTTTTTTTGATCTATCGAAAGTTTTAAATCCACTAAGAATTCTACCATTGGGGGGAATATTACAAAAATATATTAAAAGGTTTATAATCGGAATATGAGTGAAAAGAAGTTTGATTTTTCTAGGGCTGGGTTAACTCCTGATATTGCCGATATTAATAAACCAAACGAAAGTGGTTATGATCAACCATTAGTTTCTGAACAAGCAGATAAACTTTACGACGAAATGTATAAAGACGATTTAACTGGTGCTTATAATTCAAAATTTCTAAAAAAAAGAATTAAAGAATTTAACTTCGACAAAGAAGGCCCTCTCTGTGTTGCTTTCATTGATGCTAATAATTTAAAACAAGTTAATGATAATTTTGGTCATTATGAGGGTAATGAGTTACTTAAAAATGTCGTCAACATTATCTCTAATAGCATCAGAATTTCCAAAGGTGATCAAATTTTTAGAGTAGGTGGTGATGAATTTGTTGTTCTTCTCTCTAAATTAAATATTAGCGAAGATAATACTCAAGATAAAATTACAGAAGTCATTAAAGAAAAAATAAATAATGACAAAGATATTTTTAATAATGAAAACCCAGGCATTAATGTTGATTTTGCTATGGGTTTCTCTTTTGTTGATGATAAAAATGAAAACTTAGAAGAAGCAATTAAAATTGCTGATGAAAAAATGTATCAAAACAAAGTAGAAACAAAACAGCCTACTAATCTTTTGGATTTAATTGACGGTGATGGTATTTAAACAATCTCACAGAATTAATTAATGGTAAAAAATCAGTGAAGAAATTATAAGCAGCTGCTCCCTCTGGTCCAATCGTTTTAGTAAAAACTAATATTAACCCCAAAATATTTACTGTTCCCCAGATAATAAAGTTTTCCATTGCTACCTTCAAAACAAATTTTCCAATCAAAATACTTTCCGCAATTTTATTAAAATCATCATTCATTAAGGCCACATCAGCTGCTTCAATAGCCGTATCTGATCCAATTACTCCCATTGCTATTCCCACATCAGCCAAAGCTAGGGCCGCTGCGTCATTAACCCCATCTCCAACCATAGCAATTTTATTTTTTTTAGTTAAATGCTGTTTAACAAATTCAAGTTTATCTTTTGGTAAAAAGTTAGCATGAAATTCACTAATTCCTATTTCTCTAGCAACTCTTTGCGCCACCTCAAAATTATCACCAGTTAGCATTACTATCCTATCTATTCCTATATTTTTTAGCCTTTCTACTGTCTTTTTAATTCCATATCTCAAACCATCACCTAAAGCGATTAAACCTAGCAATTTATCATCGCTTGCCACCAACACAATATTATGACCATCCCTTTCAAATTCATCAATTCTTTTAAGTTGATAATTATTCACCTTAATTTTCTGATCCCTGATTAATAAAAGATTACCAGTTATTATTTTTCTATTTATGTTTTCAGCCACTACTCCTTTTCCCATTATTTCTCTAAATTCATTTGGCGCCTCAACTTTAATACCAAACAAATCTGCTTGATTAATTATTGCTTTAGCTACTGGATGTTCTGAAACCGATTCGGCAATTGCTGCTAATTTAATTAATTCTTCAGGGCTGCTCTTATCAAAACTAACTATATGAATTACCTTAATTTTCCCTCTAGTCAAAGTTCCTGTCTTATCAACTATCAACATTTTTACTTTAGTTAATCCCTCCAAGAAACTAGCTCCTTTAATAATTATTCCTCTTTTAGCAGCATGTCCAATTGCTGCCCAAAAAGCCAAAGGAGTTGCCACTGCAATATCATCAGCACAAGTTACCAAAAGAACTGATAATACTAAGTTAATATTTTTTGAAAAAACGAAGATTAAAATTGCCCCCACAAAAGTTATTAAAATGTACCAAGAGGCAAACCTTTCTGAAATAGTTTTAATCAACACTTTGTCGTTTTGAGCATTTTCCACTAATTTAATTATTTTTTCCAAAGCAGTGTCTTTACCCACTTTTTCTGCCAAAACCACCAAACTTCCATTAATATTCAAAGTCGAACTAAACACCTTATCACCCTTATTTTTAGAAATTGGAATAGACTCTCCCGTTAATGATGATTGATCTATACTAGCCATTCCAGAAATTACTTTTCCATCAACTGGGATTCTTTCTCCTTGTTCAATAATAACCACATCTCCTTTTTGAACCAATTCCAAATCTTTTTCTATAATCGTATTTTTAAATTTAATTTTTACAGTCTTTGGTTTTAATTTCAAAAGGCTTTCAATTGCCAACCGTGCTTTATTTTCTGTATATAACCCAAATATTCTTGCTGAGGTGATCATTAAATTAATAAAAGCCACAGATGTCCATTCTTGATTTAATAATGAAACCAAAAGGGCAATCGCAGCTAATAAATCAACAGATATTTTCTTTTCCTTTAAAGCTTTAATAGAACTGATAAAAATTGGTATGGTTGCCAAAACCCCAATCATTATCAACAGGGAATCGATAATCCTCGAAACAGGGAAAAAATAATTTAAAATTAAAACTAAAATTAGACCTGCTGCTATACCAAAATTAACTTTAAAAAAATCAATTTTTTTACTAAACATTTTATATAAGCAAGACTAATATTTTAGGCATAAATATAAATAATCCAATTATTACTGAAATAATAGCCACAATTAAAACTGATCCAGCAGCTAAATCCCTTATTTTTTTTGTTGCTAGATAACTGAATTTTTCAGTATCTCTCACTAAATTACTCAATGCCTCAATACTACTGTTGGCTAATTCTGCCGACCAAACCATTCCAATTAAAATCAAGATAATCATCCATTCATTAGCGCTCAAATTAAATACCCATCCAAAAAATAATACAAAAACTGTCACCATTCCATGAAATTTCATATTTCTTTCCGAAAAACCATCAACTAAACCTATTCCTGCATATACAAATCCCATCAAAAACTTTTTGTATTTATTCATACTAAAAGGATATCAAAAAAAATTATAGATTATCTAATTTTGTTACCTTGTAATGGAAAACGGTTAAAACTCCATCTCTTTCATATTCTTCACCATGTTCTTTTTTTACATATTCCACTGCCTCATCCATACTCATAAAACCACAAGAGTTAACTTCTTCTAATGGCATAAATTTAGGTCTAGCACTTATAATTTTTGTTATTTCTGCCCATCCTACCTGATTCTTATCACCATCCAAAATTGGCACTTCTCCATGAAAATTTGTTCTTTGACCACCCTTTAATGATGCTGATTCTTGGCCAACATCAGGAATTATTTCATTTTGAGGGGAGTTAGTATAAATTCTAACCGCATAATTCAATTCTACTGGGTAATCTCCACCCGGTCCTAAATTTAAATATGGTGCTCTAATAGTTGAAGACATTAATAATTATATAATATTTACTCCAATCTCTTCCATCTCAATCTCAATGAATTACTCACCACCGATACACTGCTAAATGACATCGCTAAACCAGCAAAAATTGGATTTAATACAATTCCAAAAAATGGATAAAGAGCTCCGGCTGCCACTGGGATTCCAATTATATTGTAAATAAAAGCCCAAAACAAATTTTGTTTAACCGTTTTCATAGTTAATTTAGACAATCTAATCGTTTGAGCAATCTTTTTAATATCACCATGCAATAAAGTAATTCCTGCTGATTCAATGGCAATATCAGTTCCATTACTCATCGCAATTCCTACTTCAGCTTGAACTAAAGCCGGAGCATCATTAATCCCATCTCCCACCATAGCCACTTTCTTTCCTAAACTTTGCAATTCTTTGATTTTTAAAGCTTTTTCTTGAGGTAAAACCCCCGCTATCACTTCATCAACCCCCACCTGTTTACCAATAAATTCAGCCGACTTTTGATTATCTCCAGTCAACATTACTACTTTAATCCCTTGTTGGTGAATTTTTTTAATTGCCTCAATAGCCTCATCTTTTATAGTGTCACTCATAGCAATTTTACCCTCTACTATTCCATCAATTTCTATTTCAACCACTGTTTTTCCTTGGTTAATTAAGTCATCACCTTTAGTCATTTTATGAATAGAAATTTGTTTTCTGTTAACTTTTCCTATTACTCCAACTCCCATCTTTGACTCAAAGTTATGGCATTCCCAAACCTCAATCTTCAATTTTTTTGCCTCCGCTACAATTGTTTGAGCCAATGGGTGTTCTGATAATTTTTCCACACTGGCAGCATATTTCAAAATTTCACTTGGGGAATAATTACCAGAAACAGAAATTATATCTGTTACCTCTGGTTTACCTTTTGTAATAGTCCCAGTTTTATCCATCACCACTACCTCAACTTTAGACAATTTTTCCAAACTCTCAGCGTTTTTTATTAAAATTCCATTTTCTGCTCCCTTGCCAACACCCACAATAATTGCTGTCGGTGTTGCTAATCCTAATGCACAAGGGCAGGCAATTACTAACACTCCAACAAAAGATACTAAAGCTAAAGATAAACTTGATCCGACCAAAAACCACAAGACAAATGATAAAACTGCAATTAATAATACTATAGGCACAAAAACAGCCGATATTTTATCAGCTAAGGCCTGAATTGGTGCTTTTGACCCCTGAGCCTCCTCCACAAATTTTACAATTTGAGATAATAATGTGTCGTTACCAATTTTGGTAGCTCTAAATTGAAAATTACCTTGCTTATTTATTGTTGATCCAACCACTTGATCTCCAATTTTTTTATCCACTGGCAATGGTTCTCCAGAAATCATTGATTCATCAATTGAACTAAACCCTTTTACAATTACTCCATCAACTGGAATTTTGGCTCCCGGTTTAACAATAATTATTTCATTAATTTGAACCTCGGAAATAGGAATTTCTAACTCTTTTCCTTTTCTTAAAACTAAAGCAGTTTTAGCCTGCAGTCCCAATAATTTTTTAATAGTTTCACCCGCTTTTTGTTTAGAATTAGATTCTAAATGTTTACCTAAAGTCACAAAACCAATCACTACAATTACCACATCAAAATAAGTTTGAGCTGATAAATTTAAAATAATAGCCACCGTACTATAAACATAAGCAGTTAGTGTTCCAATTCCAATTAAAGTATCCATATTGGCTACTCTAAACTTAATAAAATTAATTATTCCTTTCAGGTAAACTTTTCCCACCCAAAAAATAGTTAGTGTTGCCAAGATTAAACAAATTATATTTAATAAGCTGTCATTAATAGGCAATTTAGGAATATTTGAAAATGATTTAGTTAATATTTGCCAAATCATAATTAAAAAAATAGCCAATGATGTTGGTAAAACAAATCTAATTTTATTTATAGAATGACCTTCCATATGATCATGTTCATGGCTTTGAGGCATCTCTAAACTGTAACCCAAAGGAGCTATTTCCTTATTCATGTTTTTATTATCAACTTTTTCTTTGTGATATTCAATTTTAGCCGTTTCTGTGGCAAAATTTACATTTACCTCTCTAATTCCTTCGACTTTTTTTAATTTGTTTTCAATAATATTAGCGCAGCTGGCACAATGCATCCCTTTGATTTTAAAAGTTTCTTTATTCTGTGACATTAATATCTCCTCTTTGTACACCCATGGCGCAAGTAATTTTATAAGTGCCTATTTTATCTGCGATAAATTCCATTACTAATTTTTGTCCTTTAATTAGAGGCTGTGGTGTATTAAAAAGACCTGGAATCATTACTGTACTCATACAACCACTTCCACTATCTTTTGCTGTAATTTCCATCCTAATTGCCTCTCCTTTCTTAAAGGTAAAAGAACTTGGAAAAATATCACTAGCCGCTGAATAAGCAACTTCCACTAATCGAGAATTTTTAATTGGAGTAGGTGCTTTATTAACACCTTCTTTGTTTCCAGAGTAGGGTAATTTGATTTGGTTGTAACCCAATAAATTAAATTGAAAATTCAAATTATATAAAACAAAAAATAAAATAATTACTCCAATTAGTTTTTGGTTTTTACCAAGTTTTTCAGAAGAGAATCCAATTAAAAATAATGGAAAGCTAGTTCCCAAAACAAAAATTAACATTATTAACAATCCTCTTAAAAAGCTCCCACTAATTACCGCCACTCCTTCAGCTAATAAAGTAAAACCACAAGGCAAAAACACTGTTAATAAACCGACTAAAAATGGCAATTGAACTTTGGTAATTTTTTTTGTCCAGACTTTAGGTATAGATAAGCTTATTTGTTTAGCAAATTTAAATTCCAACATTTGTAAGGCCACTATTACCATGATAATTGAAACCAAGATAACCAAAACTGAAGTCAACGTTGGTGAAATTATAAATTTTTGGCCAATAATTCCCAATATCCCTCCCAAAATTGAATAGGAAATAATTCTTCCTAAAATTATTTTTTTAGTATTTTCTGGGGCAGATAAAATAATTCCGCTCAACAATGCTCCGCAACTAGAGAACCCAGCAATTAATCCAAAAACAAAAATAGTAATAAAAGAGCTGTCATTATTAATATTTAAAAAACTAGCCAAACCCATTTTTGACAAAATCAAAAATGATCCAATAATTAAAATTGCCCAAAACCACCATAAACTATCACTGCTTAGAGTAATAGTATTGTCCTCGTCATTTACCTTAGAAAAACTATATCCATTTTTCTCAAAAATTCTATTTAAATAATCTAAACCTATTATTTTCTTTGATTCAATTGTAATTTTTTCTCTTCCCAAATTAACATCAACTGATTCAACTCCTTTTTCTCGCTCTAATTTTTCTTCAACAATCAAAACACAAGACTTACAATGAAGTCCTTTTATTTGATAACTATATTTATTCATTATTTATTAAACATTTTAGTAACTCTCAAAATTTCTTGAGTCATTTCATCTTTTCTTTTTTCATCTCCACTTTGAATTGCGCTAGAAAAACATGTTTTTAAATGATTTTCCATTAACATTTGATGGGCTGATTTTAATAGTCCAATTACCGCCAAGTTTTGTTGCATTACATCGATACAATATTCGCCATTTTCCACCATTTTAATTACTTTACCCAAATGGCTATGGGCTTTTTTAAAATTAATTAATGTATTCATACCTACACCTAGGGTACAGGTGTAAATAATTTCTGTCAACTCTATAATTAAACCAAAATTAATGATTAAGGTGGGGCCACCGTGTTAGAATCAACCATGAAATTAGCAATTATTTCCCCAGGTTACCTAGATTCCCCTGACTATTTTCATTTAGTTAATATTGGTAACAGACTAGAAAAACTAGGTTACACAATTAAAAGAATTGATCCTTGTGGTCTTTGGGAAAATGGCGATGTTAAAAACTACAACACCACTAATTATTTAAAAACCATCAGGGATACAATTGATGCTTATAAAAATGAAGAATTAGAAGAATTAGTTTTAATTGGTCATAGTTTTGGTGGTTTTGTGGCCATGGTTGCCGGAAGCAGATTTAAAGAAGTTACAAAAATAGTTTCTCTCTGTCCAGCTTTTTCTTTCAAATCTCTAAGTAAATGGGATGAAAATGGGATCAGACATTCCCAAAGAGATTTGCCAAACGATCATTCCAAGTTCAGGAGTTTTGATATTCCTGTTTCTTTCTGCGAAGATAGAAATAAATATTCAGCTTCAACTGAATTAAAGAATTTACATAAACCACTTATGGTTTTTGTGGCCTTAGACGATCAAAAAGTTTTACTAGAAGAAATTGAGGAAGAAATGAAAGTTTTAAATAATCCTTACATCGTTAAAATGCCAAACATGGGCCATAATTTCCGAGAAACACTAGAAGAAAGCAATCCTGTTGCTGACGAAATTGAAAAATTTCTCTATCTGTAATCTGATTTATCTTCCAAATATTTTTCTATTTCTGCCAATAAATTTTCTGTTGGTTTTCGGCAGTCACAATTTTCACTGTGTTTTATATGCCATTCCATCCTTTGATTTTTAGTTGGATTTTTTGGCATCTTGTTTTTCAAATGCCATTCTTTGTTAATCATGTTTTGGTAAAAATTTTTCTACTGGTTTTTTAATCCAATAAACAGCAATAAATGTTGTTATTGGCACTGCTAATGTTAACCCAATTGCCCCGACTAAAGTTCTAATTATTTCTTCTGCTAAAAATTCATAATTAATAATCTCTAAAAACGAATGGCTGTTGCCAATAAATATTAATAATAATGGTAGTGATACTCCTGCATAAGCCAAGACTATAGTATTAACCATCGAAGCAATATGGTCTCTTCCCACATTCATTGCTTGTTTGTAAATCACCATTGGTTTTGGTTTTTTTGTAATTTCTATTAATTCATTAACCACCGCTGATTGGGAAATTGTAATATCGTTCAAAATTCCCAATGCTCCAATCACTATTCCTGCCAAAAGTAATCCTTTCATATTCATATTGCCTTGCCTATTAACCAAGAGCATTCCCGCTTCTTCCGAAGATATTCCTGTTAGTTGGCCTATATTTATAAAAATAAAAGATAAAATTGCTGTTATTAATAAAGCAATAAAAGATCCAGCAATTGCCACTGTCGTTTTTTTACTAATTCCATGGGCCACATAAAATGAGACCGGAATAATGATAAGAGAGGCTATAGTCGCCACTATTAATGGGTTTTGTCCTTCTGATATTTGAGGTAAAACATAAATGAATAATATTAAAAATGTAAAACCCATACTTAAAAGTGAAGTAAAACCTTTCCATTTTGTAATTATTAAAATTAAAACCACAAAAATCACCGCCAAAACCGCTAAACTGCCTCGTCTTACAAAGTCAGTTATTGAATAAAAATCTTTTCCTTCTGGAGTTTGTTCTTTGGTTACAATAACTCGGTCACCTTTTTTATATTTAATTACATTTGCCATAGCATCTCTGCCATTTTCCACCACGATTACTTTGTTTACTTCCGAACCAGTTTCCACTTTTAATTCTAGTTTTTGGTAAAGTTGGCTTTGGTCTTCAATTTCAATTTGTTTTTCTTCCTCAATCTTAGTCACCGTCGCCTCAAAACTAATTCCACTACTACCTTCTTGGGCTAATACTACTTCTGGAATTTTAATCAAAAAGAAGCATAAGAATAAAAATACTATTACTCCTACCTTTTTGAAAAACTTCATATCTGATTTTACTCCAAATATCAGTTTTATTCTGCTTTGATGGTGATTTTTTTAGGTTGAGAGTGTGCTGATTTAACAAATTTTATAGTCATCATTCCATTTTTAGATTTAGCCTCTGGATCTATATTATAATCAATATCTCCAGGTACATTTAATTGATAAACAAAAGATTTCTTTGATTGTTTAATTATCTTTTTATTTTCTTCTTTTTCACTTGATTCAGCCCTTATTGATAATATTCCTTTTTCAAAAGTAATATCCACTTCTTTTGGATCTATTCCTGGAACTGCCGCCTTAATATAAACATTTTTTTCATCCTCAGAAATTGACAGTCCACTACTATTGTCTAATTTGATTACATTATCATCCCACATTGTGTCCAAATCAGACGAAAACCATGGGGAAATCAATAATTTTTTAGGAATAATTGTATTCATATTTCTTTTTTTTATTAATTAATAAAACGTTATCCAATAAATAATAACAAATTATTGTAATAAAAAATACATAATATTAATCTTAAACCTTGTTAACTGACAATAATTATTGCTCAAATTTAATTATTAATAGATAATAAATAAGAATGATAAAAGAACTTTTTTATGCAACCAATAATCCTGGTAAAAAATTTGAGATATCCCGACACCTAGCTTATAACGGAGTTACCGTAACTAGTCCGGAAGAATTAGAAATAAACATTGATGTTCCAGAAACAGGAAATAGTTTAGAAGAAAACGCTATTTTAAAAGTTAAAGGTTATCAAAACTTAGTAGCCAATAAATTAATTCTCGCCGATGATACCGGATTAGAAATAGATATTCTTAACGGGGAACCAGGTATCCATGTCAGAAGATGGAAAGATGGCCAAAATAAAATGACAGACCAAGAAATAATTGATTATTGCCTTGAAAAAATGAAAGGTATTCCAAAAGAAAAAAGAGGTGCCCAGTTTAAAACTGTTCTTGCTTTAGGACTGCCAGACGGAAGCATAGAATTTTTTGAAGGTACTCTAAGAGGATATATTTTAGAAGAACCATCTGTTCAAAGAGTTGAGGGTTTTCCTTTTGAATCTTTATTTTTTGTTCCAGAGTGGAATCTTTTATTAGGGGATGCTAGACAATTACCAGTAGGACAAAAACAGCATTTATTAAATCATCGGGAAAAAGCCATAGAAAAAGCAATTCCTAGAATTAAAGAAATGTTTCAGAAATAATAAATTATAACCTGTTACATTTTTCTACTATCATAAGCCCAATGCAACACAGCCTGTCTTTGTCTTCTACGACAACTAAAATCGCCTTTTAGACAATTATTTTTTATTTGAGAAATATGTCGTTTCATAGCTCTCCATCTTTTGATTTGTATTTGATCATCTTCACATCTTCTCCCCATAAAATATCTGCAATACCACTGAAACCAACCGCGGGGATCATCTGGATAAATCCAACCTTTTTGGCGCCAGACAGACAATGGTTGGCTAGCATTTACTCCAAAAAAATTAAGATTAGGATCATGTTTTTCAGAACATAATTTAGCTTTTGTAAACCATTCTGAAGGGAATTCTTTTACGCAATCAGTCATATATTTTCCACCAAAAACACCCAATTCCAACATTTCTTTTGGTGTTAACTCAGGTTTAAAGTTTGGGTCAAAATTTTTGCCTATCGGTTCAGTCAAAGTGTAAATATATTTCTGCTGCATTTTATCATTAACAACAATCATCTTCGTTTTCATCTACATCTTAATTATATTCTATAAACCAACAATTCTCTAAGACAAGCCATCACCACTGTCAATTAAGTAGCTACTTAAATTTTTCTATCTTGTGATACTTGTCCGAGATAATAGACAAAAATTGAGCCACTTATTCCTACAATTACTAAAAAGTGCATTACAAAATTTAAAGTCACATTACCGTTAAGAAATTTATAAATTATAGAACTTAGTTTTTCCAAAACGATAATAAAAGTAATTATAAGAGTTAAATAAATCAGTTTTTTTCTTGTTCTCAAATCCCTTATAACCGGATTGTTTTTAGTTTTTCTAGAAATTTCTGCAAAAAGCAGCACAAAAACTGGTAATGAAACAATTAAAGCCGAATAATATCCAGTCAACAATGATTTACCGTAAACATGGTTTACATAAGAACCAAGTATATTATTAACAGCCGGAAACCATATGTCTACGTAATACAATAAAATTAATCCTATTGAAGTAGCCGCCACATAAAGACTAATAAACATTATGATATGTTGAAATGCATCCCACATATTGTGTGAACCAACCACTACTCCTGGAATAAGGGGGGTTGGTATTGGTAATTGGTTGTTACTTAATGCCATATTAATATCATTTTCGTTCCACCCGGATTTCAACAAATTATTTTTAATTTCTTCATCTCCAATATTAAGTTTTCTTGCGTCAACAACGTATTTTATTAAATTTTCATTAATCATAAACAATATTAACTTAGTTGTAATCTAAAAACTAGTTTAACTAAAACGAGTTAGATTAAAATCTTTAGTATATCCATATTAAACAATCAATATCTCTTCGATATCGGTTTTGAAATTATGAAATACATTACCATTGAAAAAACATAAATTATTGAAGCATACAAAGTAACTTTCATTATTTGGTAACTACAAGTAGTTATAAACTTCAGTAAATAAACAGTTCCAAAACTTAATATTAGTCCAAGAATAGGGTAGAAAAAGATACTATCAAAATCCATTGGTTCGCGGATATTTTTAATCACCACATTTTTGCCAACATTTTTAATTAAATTATCTTCAAACTTTTCGAAATTGCCAAGTCCATTAATAAACAGACTTTTTCCATCAACAAAAGATATTCCAATTTCTCTAACAGTATCATTTGTAGTTTTTTTAATTGTTAACTTAATAATTTTTTTAATCAAAAACTTTTCTTTTCCTCTAATCAAAAATTTTTCTGACAGATAGATTTTCATTTTTAAAAACTTATTAAAAAATTTCTTCAACCATAAATTTATTAAAAGTAAAAATAAGGCAAAAAAACTAAAAAATAAATATGAAATTGGGAAATTAAAAAATATTGACGCTAAAATCGAACCTAAAAACAAACTTACTGTCAGTGATAAAAATGCTTTCTCTCTGCGAATTATTTCTTTTTTTGAAACTTTGTATTTTACTAACACAATTAATTATATATCAATACGGAGAGGGTGAGTCTAGAACCATTCTCTCTCTATAATGTATATCTATCTTCCAAATTAACTTTCAACTTTGATAGTACTGGATTAGGAATATTATTTAATACTTTATCAATAGTTACATCTGGAATAATACTATGTAAATATTCTAATATTTCAGCCGCATCTTCACCCGATGGGACAGCAAAACGCACTGATTCATTTATATCTTCTGTATTCTCTACAAGCACATTTCGTTCCTTGTTCAAACACAATTTTCTAATCCTACCTCGTAACATTACTCCATTTATTGGAGTCGTCTCAGTTTTAATTTCATAAATATCCCATTCAATTAATTGTTTAAACATAATCCAATTATATCAATTAACCATTATTACCTGAGGGAGTGAGTCTGGAACTTTTTTGAAGCTAAACAGGAACAAAACAGAAATTTATCAAAGAGTGTCATTACCTATATTACACGGTACAACAGGGTAAAAACGATATTTGGCGGAGAGGGTGAGTCTAGAATCTTTCTATCCTTATAAATCATTTTTAAAAATCTGTACTGCTCCTTGCCATTTTTCATTATCCAAAAATATTTCTTCAAAATTTCCTTTTATATATTCATTAATCACTTTTTTCCAAAAATTTTGTCCATCAATATTTTCTTTTAATTCTCTTATCTCCCAATTTCCTTTAAATAAATCAAATATCTCCATTGCAGCCATTTTTCCAATTCCATTTTTTCTAAATTCTTTTTTTACATAAAATTCAGCAATATTTTTTCCATCTTTATTAACCAAGTTGTAATCATTTATCAAAGCAAACCCAGCAATTTTTTCATCAACTTTTATAAAATATGGAAACCTATTTTCTTTTTCCCAATAACTATCTAAATATTTATATTCTTCTGGTTCTTCAATATTTAATAGCTCTCGTTCATATTCTTCAATCAATCTTTTTAAAACCTCTTTTTCTTCTTTTTCAACTAAAAATAATTCAACATTCATAGGTAAATTTTATCATTCCGATATAGTCTCATCACTGTTAGGGAGTGAGATTAGAACTTTTTTGAACTTAACACGTATAAAATCAGGAAAATAATTCGAATCTCCCTTCCTAAGTTATAAGGAACAACAGGGAATATTCAAATCTTGGCGGAGAGGGAGAGATTCGAACTCTCGGTGCCTTGCGACACACACGCTTTCCAAGCGAGCGCACTAGACCACTATGCGACCCCTCCATTGGGTACGATATTATATCTTACTTTTTAAGCAAATTATCCAATTCAATTTTTGCCTTTTTCAAAAGTAATTTTTCTGAATCAAAAGCCAATTTCCCCAAAGCCTCTTCAAAGCCAAACCAACTTCTTTCTAAAACCATTTCCGTGTCATAGTATTTCAAACTACTTTGGCTTAAATATTCCATCAAAAAGAAAGTTACTTTTTTAATAATTTTTCTTTTTTGTTCTTTATCCCAAATAATATAATCATTAGATCCTAACTTAATTATCACTTTTGCCTTAACCCGTCCTTCTTCTTCAACCTCTCTCAATGCTGCTTGTTTTAAAAATTCATCATCTTTTAAATGACCTTTTGGAAATTTATAGATTGTTCTGTTAGGTTTACTTTGATTATTAAAATTTTCCGTTTTTTGATTAGCTAAAGTTTTGATTAACAACCAAAATATTTTATTATTTTCAATCTTATATACCAATCCGCCAGCAGATCTCTCATCAAACAAATTTTCTTGGGATTTAACAACCATCATCTATTATACCTTAATAATCCTTAAGTCTCCCTTACCAAAGGTAGATTTAGAGTGATTAATTTATTTTTTCTTCTCCATAAAAAACTGCAATGGTATCAACATTAAATTATTTGTGATTGTATAGATTATTGATGGTAATGCGACCACAGGTCCAAACATCGATAAAGCAATCAAAGTTCCTAAAGTATAGTTTTTATAACTAGCTGAAATTGCTAACCCAATTTTTTCTTCTCGGTTCTTTCCAATTTTCCATCCAATCCAAAAATTAATTAACATTAATATAATGATTATTATCATTAGTAATATTGAAATAACCCAATTTTGTAAAATCATTTCTCGAATCGGCGCAATTATTCCCATTATTATCAAAAACAATAATAATATTGAAATATTTGAACCCTGTTTAATTAAAAATCCAGCTTTTCCTGTCATTCTTACCAAAATTGCCGCCACTATTGGAACTACTACTAGTAATAAAATTGCAGAACCCATTTCAACAACGTTTATTTCTATGCTAGTTTGAGCAAAGATCAATACTAAAAGAGGCACAGTAATTGGGCTTAAAGCATTAGAGATTGAAGATAAAACTAAAGGTCCTGCCGTTTCTCCATTAAAAATATTTGCCAAAAAAACTGCACTCCTTCCAATTGGGATAGCCGAAGCTAGAATTAACCCTAAAAAAAGTTCATCACTTAAAAACGGTTTTAAAAATAAGACTAATATTGGCCCAACTAATTGCGAGGTTAATAAAACCCAACTTTGTCTTTTAAATTCTTTAGCTTCTTGACCAATCTCTCTAAGATCAATATCAAGACAACTCAAAAACATTATCCCCATCAAAAAATAGTTTAAGTATCCTTTAAGTTTTAATCCCAAAATAGGGAATAAGAAACTAATAATAATTGCTATTAATATTATTAGCCAAGTATTTTTTCTAATTAAATTCATTCTCATCTTACTAATCCAAGTGGTTGGTACCAAGTATATGGTTTTTTACAGACAGGACAGGTTGTTGGAGGAGTTTTACCCTTATGAATATAACCACAATTAACACATTTCCACTCTAATTCTGTTTCTTGGTTATAAAGAGTATTGGCATCCATATGTTTAGCCAAGATAATGTATCTTTCTTCATGTTTTTCTTCAACTTCCTTAACTTCTTTAAACAACCTTTCAGCTTCAACTTCACCGTCAATTTTTGCTTGTTCTTCAAAAGATGGATACATTTCCGTCCATTCATATTTTTCTCCAGCAGCCGCCATTCGTAAATTTTCCACAGTACTTTTACTAAAAGGAGCAATTTCCAAACTAGCCTCGGAAACAACTGGTCCTTCTATTAATTCAAATAATTCTTCTGCGTGAGCTCTCTCATTATCAGCTGTTTCTTCAAAAACTCTTGCAATCCATTCTAAGTTTTCTTTTCGAGCCATCTTCGCAAACATGTAATATTTGTTTCTAGCTTGGCTTTCACCAGCAAATGCTTTTAGAAGATTTTGTTGTGTTTGAGTCATATTAATTAATTCTATCATTTTATGATTTTCTTTTATTAAAACCATCCCTTAATTTTTTTCTTTACCATCTTTTCCTTTTTTTCAAAAATTTTTTTAACCTTTTTTACAATTTTATTGTCTTTTAATTCCAATATTTCATCAATAAATTTTGGATAATTTACCTTTCTCCTAAGTTTCTCTTGAAGAATCAAGCGAATTCCTATTATCTCTAAACCAAGGCCTAAAAACAAAAAACCAGGTATTACTGGCAGTAAACAACCAGTCACTCCAACCAATATCAAAACAATTCCTCCCAACATCCTTCTTTTGCTCTTATTCCTTATAACTCCTAAAATTTCCTTCACAACGTATTTTACCTCTTAGTTTCGCCACAGTTATCTTTTCAGTTTATTTTCAGCTTTAGATTTATAATTGAGATATGAAAATATTAGTTGTTGAAGATGAGCATTTAATTGCCAATGCTCTTAAAAAAGGATTAGAACAAGAGCACTATATTGTTGACCTAGCTTTCGATGGTCAATATGGCTTCGATTTAGCCTCAAGTGGAGATTATGATCTAATTTTATTAGATATAATGCTTCCCAAAATGGATGGACTAGAAGTCTGTCGTAAACTTCGAGATCTTCAAATTCATGTTCCAGTTTTAATGTTAACCGCCAGAAGTCAGGTTGAAGATAAAATAAATGGTTTTAAAAGTGGTGCTGATGATTACCTAACCAAACCTTTTGCTTTCGAAGAGCTCTTGGCTAGAATTAGAGCTTTGATTCGTCGTCCCCAAAAGACTATCACTGAAATAATTAAGGTTGGTGATCTTTCTTTAAATCTATCCAACTATGAAGTCACACGTCAAAATAAAAAAATATCTTTATCTAGTAAAGAATATTCTTTACTAGAATGTCTAATGCGTCATGCTGATAAAATTCTTACCAAAGATCAATTAATTCAGCATGTTTGGAGTTATGAATCAGACATTCTTCCAAATACAGTTGAAGTTTATATTAGAAATTTACGTCAAAAAATAGATAAAAATTTTGATCAGAAACTAATCAAAACCATTCGTGGTTTTGGTTATAAAATAAGTAGTTAAAAATAAATAGCCCTGTCAAAGGATACGTCCCGAAGGGACAGAGGGTTTAATAAAAAAATATGTTTCATCAAGCCAGACTCAAATTAACCGGGTGGTATTTATTAATAATAATTGTCGTTATTTTATTTTTTAATGTCCCGATTTATCAACTAGTTAGTAGTGAGATAAACCATTTTGCTAATTCTCAAAAAGTTAGAATTGAAAGGCGTCTTGTGTCTCCAAACCAAGGTCCGCCACCAGCCCCAATTATTTTAATTGATGATGATTTACTTACCGAAAGTAAAAATAGGCTTTTAATGAATTTGATTATTATAAATGGGATTATTATTATTGTCTCTGGGTCTTTGGCTTATTTTTTAGCTGGTTTAACCCTTTCTCCTATCCAAAAAATGACTGAAGATCAAAAACGATTTATTAGTGATGCTTCACATGAACTAAAAACTCCAATTACTGCCCTTAAGGCCATGCTTGAGGTTTCTCTTCGTGACCCAAATTTAGACCTAACTGAATCTAAAAAAGTTTTAACAGACGCTGTTTTAGCCACAAATCAATTAAAAACTTTATCAGACTCACTATTAGAATTAAATCATTTTAGTAATAATCAACTCTCATTCGATTTTCAATCAATTTCAATCAAAGATTTAATGTCAGAATCTGTTAAAAAAATTAAGTCTAAGGCTGATAAAAAAAAGATTATAATTGAATCAATTCCAGTTAGTGGCAAAATAATGGTTGATGTTCAAAGGATAGAGGAGTTGATTCTAATAATTATCGATAATGCTATTAAATATAGTCCAAAATCAAGTGTTATCAAATTTATTGCCACAAAAGAAGATAAAAATTTAGTTTTTAAAATTATTGATCAAGGTATTGGCATCTCAAAAAAAGATTTACCTCATATTTTTGATCGTTTTTATCGGGCTGACAATGCTCGCACTAAAAATCATTCTTCTGGTTATGGTCTAGGATTATCTATTGCCCAAAAAATAATAGATCAACACCATGGCAAAATTAGTGTTAACAGTCAGCTAGATTACGGTAGTCAATTTATAATTAGTCTCCCTTTTTCAGCCAAGCTTCAGAATTAATTCTTAAACTCAGCCACTATGAAATTGTTAAAAACAATAAAAGAAAAACATCGATCATTACCATTATTTATTAAAGTAATAATTCTTATTTTAGTAATTGGGTTAGCTTATTTTTTTATTAACAAACTATTTCTTTCCAAGAGTTCCGCTCCAGAGTATAAAACTTCTCAAGTTACCAAAACAAATATTGTTAACACTATTTCCACCTCTGGTTCTATCAGTAGTGGCAGTAATACTAGTATTTACACCAGTGCTTCCGGTCAAGTGACAAAAGTTTATGTAAAAAATGGTGACACTGTTAAACAAGGTCAAAAAATTGCCGAAATTAAGCTTGATCAGGATGGTCAAAAGAAAAGTACTTCAGCTTGGGCTTCTTATCTAAGTGCTAAAAATGCTGTTACTTCAGCAGAACAAAATAAACTATCACTAGAAAATCAAGTTGATTCAGCCAAGAAATCAGTTATGGATGCTCAAAATTCAGTCGATAAAATAAATGATAAATCATATTCTGATTTAGAAAAACAAAGCATTCAATCAACTTTAACTATAAATCAAAAATCACAAACCATTGCTGAACAAAAATATAATTCTGCTGATTCTGCAATTGCTGTCGCTAAAGCTCAATTATCATCAGCTTGGTATTCTTATCAGCAATCGTCAGCTACTATTTATGCTCCAGCTGCTGGTGTCTTAAGTAATTTTGCCCTAACTACTGGTATGTCAGTTGCCAATCTCGCTTCTTCCTCTTCATCATCAAGTTCTAACAGTGATTCAACTCAATCAGTAGGCATCATCACTAATCCAAAAAATCAAATTACCGCCTCTGTTTCTTTAACAGAAATAGATGTTGTAAAAGTAAAACCAGGACAAAAAGTAACGTTAACTATGGATGCTTTTGCTGATAAAACCTTTACGGGTCAAGTTTTAGCTATTAACACCAATGGTCAATCAACCAGTGGTGTTACTACTTATCCTACTATTATTGTTTTTGACAGTAGTCTTCCTAATATGTACCCAAACATGTCAGTTACCGCCAATATTATTATCGATTCCAAAACAGATGTTTTAGCTGTTCCTAGTGCCAGTATTCAAAATAATAATGGTCAATCAGTCGTCAAAGTCTTAAAAGATAATCAAGTCTCTGAGGTTAATATTGAAACTGGTATTTCCGATAATGCTCAAACAGAAATTACTTCTGGTTTAAGTGAGGGAGATATAATTATCACTTCCACTTCCACAACCAAAAATACCTCTACTACAACTTCAACTACTTCTGTCTTTAGTGGCAGTATGGGTGGAGGAGCTATGGGTGGTGGTGCTGTTCGTTCAACTGGTAGATAAAATTATGAAAAATCAGTCAATTATTACTGTTAAAGATTTATCTAAAATCTACAAAACCGATGTTTTAGAAACAATTGCCTTAGATAATATTTCTTTTGAAATTAAAAAAGGTGAATTTGTTGCCATCATGGGTCCATCAGGTTCTGGTAAATCAACTCTGATGCATATTTTAGGTGCTCTTGATAAACCTACTTTAGGAAAATATATTCTTGATGGTGAAAATGTTGAAAACCTGGACGATGATCAATTAGCTGACATTAGAAATCGTAAAATTGGTTTTGTTTTTCAAGCTTACAATCTCTTACCAAGAACCACTACTGTTAAAAATGTTATGTTGCCGATGGCCTATGCTGGAATCGATCCCAAAGAAAGGGAGATAAGGGCAATAGAATATCTTAATTTGGTTGGTCTAAGTGATCGTCTTAAGCACACCACTAATCAACTATCTGGTGGTCAACAACAACGAGTCGCTATTGCTAGAGCCTTAAGTATGCATCCTTCAATTCTTTTAGCCGATGAACCAACTGGTAACATTGCTTCAGCTCAAGCAGAAGAAATAATGGCCATTTTTCAAAAAATAAATAAAGAAGGAAACACTATTATTATGATTACCCATGAGCCAGACATTGCCCAACATGCAAAAAGAATAATTGTTATTCGTGATGGCAAGATTGTTACTGACAGTAGTGATCATAAGCAAAAAATTATTAATGATCAAAAAAATGAAATTAACTGAATTATTCTTTGAAAGTTTAAGTACTTTAACGTTGAACAAAACTAGAACTATTTTAGCCATCCTGGGAATAGTCATTGGTATTGGTAGTGTTATTGCTCTTATGTCTCTAGGTCAAGCTACTCAAAAATCAATTCAAAATCAAATTCAATCTTTAGGTTCAAACTTATTAACTGTTCAACCTGGATCATCACAAAGTAATGGTGTCAGAAGTGCTTCTGGTGGCCGAACTACTTTAATTCTTAGTGATGCTAAATCCATATCTTCTTCAACTGAAATTACCACTATTAGTAAAGTCTCTCCAGAATATTCCAGTCGTAGTCAAATAGTTGCCACTCAAGGTAACTCTAATTCTCAAATAGTTGGAGTCACCCCTGTTTACTCTGAAGTTCACAAAATCTCTATTGAAGAGGGTACTTTTATTAGTCAAAAAGACGTTGATAGTCTCAATAAAGTTGCTGTTATTGGTCCTACTGTTGCCACTAATCTATTTCCAGATGGTTCTAATCCTATAGGTCAAAGTATTAAAGTTAATAAACAAACTTTAACCATTATCGGAGTCACTGTTGCTAAAGGTGGAAGTGGTTTTAATAATCAAGATGACATTATTTATGTGCCATTAACTACTGCCCAAAAACAGCTTTTTGGAGTTAATTATCTAAGCTCCATTGCCCTTGAAGCTAAAAGTGCCGATCAAATGACCGCTGCTCAAGATGAAGTTGGTTATTTTCTTTTAGGTCTTCATAAGATTACTGATCCTGCTAAAGCTGATTTTTCCATTATCTCTCAACAAGACATGGTTAACACCATAACCTCCGTCACCGGAACTTTTACCACTCTTCTAGCTGGAGTTGCTGCTATCTCTTTAATCGTTGGAGGCATCGGCATTATGAATATTATGTTAGTTACAGTTACTGAACGTACCAGAGAAATTGGTCTCAGAAAAGCTCTTGGGGCTAAGAAAAAAACTATCACCACTCAATTTTTAATTGAATCAATCATTCTTACTTTTACTGGTGGAATTATTGGTATCATTATCGGAATTCTTACCTCGTTTATTATTTCTCAAATTACAAAATCTCTCTTTGTGGTTTCTCCAACTTCTGTTTTTCTCGCTTTTATAGTTTCAGCTGCCATCGGAATCTTATTTGGTTGGTATCCGGCCAAAAAGGCTGCCAATCTCCAACCAATAGAAGCTCTTCGTTATGAATAATGTAATTATTCTGATAGAATTAAAAACCTAATTTAACCTTCTCATGATCAATAAAGCCAAATCTATTATTAAAATGCCTGTTTTTAAGGCCCTTTTTACATTAGCTATTCCAGTCATAATGGCTAATCTTTTTCAGGCCATGTATCAGCTTACTGATTCTTTTTGGGTTGGTCGTCTTGGTGGGGCTGCCTTAGCCGCAGTTTCTATTTGTAGCCCAATTATATTTTTAGCTTTTTCCATTGGGATTGGTCTTGCTATTGCTGGTTCTACTTTTGTCGCTCAATATTTTGGTGCTAAAAATAATAAAATGGTTAGTCATGCTGCTGCTCAAACCATTTTAATGATTGTTTTTGTTTCCTTAATTTTTAGTATTGTTGGTTTTCTATTATCTCCTCAAATTCTTCATTTTATGGGGGCTAACTCAGAAGTCTCTAGTATGGCTCTTGGATTTTTACGAATTTCATTTATCTCTATTATTGCCAACTTCTCTTTTTTCATATTTCAATCAATTATGAGGGGAATCGGTCGTCCAATTATTCCCGTTTATATTGTCATTATCACGGTCTTATTAAACTTTATACTTGATCCACTTTTTATTTTTGGATTTGGTTTTATCCCTGCTTTTGGCCCAACGGGTGCCGCCATCGCTACGTTATTAACTCAATTATTAGCTGCCATTATCGGTTTTATAATTCTTTTTGGTGGCCGACATGGCATTCACTTAAAAATTATTGATTTTGTTCCAGATTTTAAATTTATCAAAAAAGCTTTTTTAATTGGCTTACCTGCGTCTATAGAACAATCATCTCGAAGTTTAGCCATGGTATTAATGACATCTCTTGTGGCTGGTTTTGGGACTATTGCCATCGCTTCTTATGGTGCCGGTTCTAATATTATGCAAGTAGCTCTGTTTGTTGCTATTGGTCTAGCTGTTGCCAATGGTACTTTAGTTGGTCAAAATATTGGCGCTAAAGATATTAACCAAGCCACTAAAGTTATTAAACTTAGCTCTTTTATTGGTTTCATCTCCTTATCTTTTATTGGTTTCATCGCTTTCATTTTTTCTAAACAATTTATTTCTTTCTTTATCCCTAATGATCTCTCTGTGATTAACGAGGCTTCTGTCTTTATCAGAATTATTTCCGTTAGTTTTGGTTTTATTGCTCTTCAAATGATTTTTGGTAATGTTTTTACCGCTGCTGGTCAAACCATGACCACTATGGTTTTAAGTATTTCTTCTCAATGGATTATTCAAATCCCTTTAGCTTATTTTTTATCTAAATATACAGGTCTTGGATTGCAAGGAATTTGGCTATCTTTCCTAATAAACAATATTATTGTTGCCATTGTTGGCTTTATTCTTGTTTCTCGTGGTAATTGGAAAAAAGGTAGAATCATTGAGGAAGATAAATTAATCGGTCAAGTTTCTGAAGAAGCCTTAGTCGAAGAAGGCATTCGTTAATTCAGTTGTTTTTAAGTTTTTAACTTTATAATCAATTAAATATGAAAAATAAAAATCTAATCACAACCATAGTTCTTATATTAGTTGTTGGTGGAGTTTCCTTTTTTGGAGGAGTGAAATATCAACAAAACAAAAAACCAAATTTTTCTAATCAATTACAGAATTCCCAAGGCGTTCGAGCCCAAGGTGGCCAAAAAGGTGAGATTGGTCAAAATGCTGGAACAGCACAAAGAAATAAAAGCGGAGTTACTCCAGTTAATGGTGAAATTATTAGTTCCGATGACAAATCAGTAACCGTCAAATTAGTTGATGGTAGCAGTAAAATTGTTATTTTATCTGATAATACTAGTATTAACAAAGCTGCCCAAGGTACTAGAACAGACCTATCTGTTGGTCAAAAAGTTCTCGTTATGGGACAAACCAACACTGATGGTAGTATTACTGCTCAAAACATTCAATTGAACCCAACCAATCGAATAATGGGAAATGAAACTGCTCCAGCTCAAGCCAAATAAATTAATAGATTCTTTAGTGGCAGAAATATTTCTGCCATATGACTAACCATAATCATAGTTCCTTTATATAGCTTTAAAGCATCCAAAACCAATCTCTGTAATAATTAATACATTTTAATTTAAAATAGTATAGAATTAATTAGATTAATTATTTTATAAGGGAGGTGAATTTTTTATGAAAATAAAACCAATGGATATGTTTTGTATGGTTATCTTAATAATTGGTGGACTTAATTGGGGATTGGTTGGCTTATTCAATTTCGACTTAGTAGCCGGTATCTTTGGCAGTATGTCTTTCCTTTCTCGAATTGTTTATGATTTGGTTGGTCTATGTGCTATCTACCTAATTTTTTCGCTGATGATGAAAGATAATAAATAAGATTTTCTTTGGTGGCAGATTTAGTTTATCTACCACCGCTAGTCTATCTTTATTTAACTAACCTATTTTTTTGTTTCATTATCGATTGATAACCCAGATCGATTAATTTCTGGTAATTCTTTTTTCTGAAATCTAATAATAAGGTCTTATTGTCATCCAAACTTAAATAAACTATTTTTTTTCTTTTTAAAATATCATCTCTACCTAAACTGTTGTCTTGTTGCATCACCGCAAATGAAGAATAGAAAATGTCTGTAATAGAACTATTTTCATCTATCTTTTTGACTGGGCCAGTAATATCAGAGACTATTATTTTTTTTGCCCTATTTAAACTAATGGGAATGTTATTAATTACCCCTCCATCAACTAAAAACTTATCATGGTATTTAATAGGGTAGAAGATTCCTGGTATAGACATTGATGCCACTATCGCTGGAAAAATTCTACCTTTTGTAAAAACAACCTCTTTTCGATTATTAATATCAGTAGCATTAAAACTCATCGGAATTCTTAACTCATCAAAATAGCTTACCTTTATATAATTTCTTAAAAATCTTTCAATTTTTTCTCCAGAATCATTATTTTTTCCCAAAACCACCGCTTTTATCAACCTTAAGAAATTAAGATCATTAATTATTTTTTCAAAATGAATATCTGGATTAGCCGCATAAATCGTTCCTATTATTGCCCCAATAGAAGTCCCACTAACTTCATCAATTTTTATATTCATTTCCTGAAGTCCTTTTATTACCCCCATATGGAAGAAACCTCTGGCTCCACCGCCACCCAACACTAATCCTATTTTTTCTTTTATAAACCACATTTCTAAACCTTCTTCCTTTTTGAAATAAAAATATCAACTATTATCAAAATAGAGACCAAAATAACAACTCCCAATAATACAAAAAAATAAGTCTTCAATTGTTGATCTTTTCCCCCAACCACATGGAAACTACTAGAAACTTCTTCAGATAAATTATCATAATCGCTTATTTTTACATTCAAATTATAAAACCCAGTTTTAGAACTTTCAGGAACCACAATAAAATCTAAGAAAGATGCTTGAGTCTCTATCGCTTTTAAAACTTTTGATTGAGCAATAACCTCACCATCTTTAGTTACTTCATAATTAAGTCTCAAGTCTTTTCTTTTTGGATTCTCTGGGTATTTAACATCTACTTCAAAATAAAGACGTTCCCCGGCCTGAATTTCACTATATTTTTCTGAGATATTTGTTGTCACACTCAAAGCGGACACAGATGGAGCCTCAAAAAGGATTACGGCACAAATCAAAATAGTAAAAATTGTTTTAAATATTCTAGGCATCTCTACTGTAATTAATTAAAAAACTCAATACTAAAAAATAAAAAAACATATTGTAAACCATTAACAATATGGAATGTAAATAATATAACATAATAATACCAGGTAAAAAGCTTAAATAAAAATTAACAAATACCGCAACCACCAAAAAGCCTATATTTAAATAGAGAAGTTTTTTATCCACATTGAAACGATTCATCCATAGAAACACTATCATACATATTTCCAAGATCCTGTTAACAATGTCGATAAAACCAATCATTGAATTAAAATAAAAGATATAAACATCAATGCCTATTTTCATTAATATAAATAAATAAATCGCTAACAAAAATATAAGTTGTTTTCTTATTTTATTAATTAATAGACGTTCAATTAAAATACCAATCATAACAATAGTTGTTATGCTTATGATAAAAAGGGTGCTTAGTTGAATATTTTGGGATAAATTAAACATTTTTCTTTTTAATTAAAATAATTAAAATCCACAGTAATAATATTCCCCAAAATAATTCAAAAACAAACCACACTCTTTGATCATAAATTTCATAAAAATTTAAAGTAGCACTAAAACATAACCAAGTACTCAAAACAAAAAAAGGTAAAAAAAACATAAACTTCCTAGAATTAATTATTTCCAAAGATATAAACCATAGTAAGATAATGGCACTTGTAAGAATAATAATTACCGCTAATAGATTAGCAAAAGGCATCATAATTTTATTTCCTTTTTAAATCCATAAAAAATCAACAATAAGCCAAAAAAACTAAGAATAGCTCCAGGTATCCAAAAATAATCGGATACTAATCCAAATTTATAATTATATTCTTGTAAAACAATTTGAATTAACTTGTCAGAAACAGCCAATAATGATCCTTGGGTTATCTTATTTTTAGAATAATTATTTTTCAGTTTAAATCCGTAAAAAAACATTATAACCAAAATTGTAATCGTAAAAAGATCAGGTATATCATTATAAAATGCAGCATTGTTCCATCCTTGAAAGAAAGAAGTTATTAGAAAAAAATAGGCAATACTAAAGAACAACGAAAATAAAATTATATAATTCATCTTTAGTTTTACAAAGAATTCTTCAAATTTAGATATACTTTTAATTCCTACTTCTTTTATTGATATTTTTCCTATCTTTGTTGTTGCTAAAAGACCAATAAAACCAAAAAATAAAAAAAGAGCAATGGAAACCAACCATTCTATTTTAAGAGATATTTTAGATATTTCATTTTTATTAATTTCTGTAATTAGACACCAAGGGACTTCTGAAATTATATTATGGGTGGCAATAGTTAATTCACCCTCATAATTAGGCAGAATATTATTCCTATTTTTTTTACCCAAAAAACAGTTGTTGGTATTTTCAGTGTCAATAGTTTGGACAAACATATCAAAATTATTTTTTCTTAAAGGGCTAATAAGATAATCTTGTTCACGATTCACTAAATAACTTTCTCCTGTCTCACCTAAGTTTTTAGTATCTTTAGTAATCTTAAAGAGAGTGTTCATGTTTTTAATCAAGGCCACATATCCTATTAGTTTATTTTGTTCATAGACAGGGGATATTATTGTAAACTTTGGATATATTTCGCCATAACTATCTATATAAGCATCAGAAAATACTATTTTGTTTTGTTTTTTTACTTTACCAAAACTTGTTTCTAAATTTAATTGTTTATTAACAGGCCAATTTAGGTTAGATCCCACATCTTCTTTAACATTTTTTGCATAGATAAAATTACCATCAGGATTGATTAAAAATAAATTATTAAAGTCTTCATTATTTAAATTATTAAAAGGAGAACTTTCTTTTATTATCTTAAAATTATCAACATAGGCTGTTGTTACCACCATTAGAGTTATTCCATCCGCAGTTTTATTACTAGTTCTAATTAGATGTATATATTTTTTTCTTACTTTTCCATTAGGTTCAATCCAGTCATAAAATCCAAAAATATCAGGACTATTAATATTTTCAGTCAATTTTTTATAAAGTTCTGGAGAACTTGTTTTTATATCCTTGTATTTTTCTCCAATAAATTCTCCATTTTTTTGGAAAGACAAAAGTTGTTCTTCATAATTTTCAATTAGGCTATACCCATCTAACCCAATTGTTTGCACTGTTATCTCTTGAAAAATTGGGTCATTTCTAAGATCTTCTAGAGTTTTGTTTGGATGTTTTTTTACATAGTTATCAGTTTCCTTGGCTATAATTTTTGTTTTTTGGTCAACATTAAATTTTGTAACATCTGCATCAATGACAATTTGTTTTTTTAATAGAGTTTTAGCTTCATCTGAATTTGATAATAATTGCATCTCATTTTCCACTTTTCTAAAATAAGAGTTAATTTCATTAATCTTAAAATTTGATACTTCTTTTATTCTGAAAGAAGCATCACTTATCTGCTTATTTGATTTAAAGTTGTAACTAAAAATCAACAGGATACTATCAATCAATAAAGCTAAAATACAAAAATACAAAACATATTTAATTTTGTTCCATATCTTTTGACTAATAATTGTTTTAGTTTGCATTATTTTTATTCTTGCCATGGAAATTTTTTAATAATTTTTGAATTAATTAAAATAGTGCTCGGGATATCTTCTTGTTTCAAACCAAGGCTTTCAGCTCTGGCAATATTAAGATATCTATCTCCAATATCTAAATTTTTAAAACCCAAACTGATTGGTCTTTTTCCTTCAATCAATATTTTGTAAGCAAGTCTCCCAGCTTCAGCTCCTTGCTCATAAGGGGAATAAGTAACTGCAGCAAACAAACCATCTGTAGGAATTTTCCAAAAAGAAATCTCTGGTAGATGACTATTTTCTACCAACCACTTAGTCACAGTTAAAAATTGAACATTCTTTCCAGATTCATCTTTCAGATTATCTAAAGGAGTAATTAAAAGAGCATCAACTCTAGTTTGGTATAGCAATACAAAATTTTTAAAATCTTTATAATTTATAAATCGATTCCAGCCAATAAATTCAATTTCAGGAATCTGATCTTGATATTTTTTAAATCCATCAATAGTTGTTGACCAACGAGAGTCGTCTTCACTAATAACGGCAATCTTTTTTACATTAGGAAATAACTGTTTTAAAAAATTAATAGTAGTAGAAAATAATGGAGTCTGTAATACCCCAGTTATATTTTTAACTTTATTAAAACCATAACTCTCTGGTTTATTAATTACACTAGCAAAGACTATCGGAATATCACTTTTCAAAAAGTATGGGGAAATCACATACTTTTGAGCTTCATCATTAGTAGTAAATATTAAATCTGGTTTCCAGCTATCAATCTCTTTTTTTGCTTCAACTGCTGTTTGTAATTTTGCTTCTTCAGAATCCTTTCTATTATAATCCAAATTAATTTCTTTAATTTCATATTTTTTCAAACCATTTTTTTCTAAAGAATCTTTAAATCCTTTTAATGATTCATCTACTAAACCAACAGGGAAATCAGGGTGGTAACTATTCAGAACTAATATTTTAACCACTCCACTACCTCTAAACTTATATGGACTTCTAAAAATAAAATAAGAGCCGATACTTACTCCAAATATCGCCAAAATAATAATAATTCTTAAAAATCTTTTTTTAATTATCTTTTTCATATAATTTGTTATTAAATAAAAACAAAATAAATATAATTCCCTGAAGTGATATTTGTATAAAAACTATCCACCAAAAATCAAATTTTTGTTTAGAAAAATCTTTTAAACCATCATCTTTATTAGTAACTGTTACCAATAACCATTGATATATGTTCCCCAATTTACCATCAATAGTTTTATACCCCTCATATGTTTCAAAATTAGTTATTGTTGGACTGATACATCTATAAGTAAATATTTTTTCACTTGTCTCTTGTCTTCTGTTTTTACACTTAACCATCATATCTTTTTCAACAGAAGGATAGTCACTGAAGAAGTTGTCTTTCTTATCATCAAATAAGTAACTAAACTCTTTTTCTTTATCAGGGTTGGCTAAATAAAAACCATTAGTATCAATTAAATAAGTAGATTCTCCTTCTCTTTGAGATCTCCTTATACTTTCCAGAAAGTAATCAGCATAAACCTTAACTGAAATTATTCCTTCAAATTTATGTGTTTTTTGATCAAAAATAGGCGTTGCATATTTCAATATTGAAATTTTTTTAGGATTAAGTTCCATCTCTAAAGGGAATATATATATTTCACCGTCTTTTAAGCTTTTTAGTAAATTAAAATAAGATATGTCATTTTCATATTTTCCATTTAAATTAGTGATAATTTTACGTACTTGACCGTCAAATTCAGCTTTTACAATTTCAATTCCATTTTTATTTACATAACTTATTTGATAGTAAGCATCTGTTTGTTTTAAAAATTCCAAAAAGTCCTTTTTAATATCAGTTGTTGCATTAGGGTTACCAATTATTTTTTGAAAATCAGGTAACTTACTCAAAAATAAAAGATTATCAGCTGCTCCAGAAGGGAAATTATTAATTTCTGTATAAGTATTTTTCATTCTTTGATCAATTACATCTAAAGCATCAGCTTTTATTCTAGTTTTTTGTTGTTTAGATTGTTGATAAAAAATAGTTCCAATAAAAATAATTGGCAGTGATAACAAAATAAAGACCATTAATAAATATTTATTATTTTTCATAATTAGGTCTGATTCTTTCTAATTTGTAAAATAATAAAAAATTGAATTACAACCAATGATGCAACAATACCAACAACAGTCAATAAAATATAAAAATATTTAACTAGATCATCTTTGCCTTTGATAACTCGGAAATTAGCAGAAACCTCTTCATTTAATTTTTCATAATCTTGAATTTTGTTGACTATTGTATATGTTCCCACTTCAACAGTTTCAGGGATTGGTAAATATTCTATAAATGAAGATTGGTTCTCAATAGCCTTAAGAGCTTTAGTTTCAGTTATAACTTGATCACCTTTTTTTATTTGATAAGTAAAACGCAAATCTTTTCTATTAATATTTTCGGGATATTTTATTTCCAATTCAAAATTAAGTCGATCACCAGCCACAACTTCTAGATATTTTTCAGGTATATGAATAATTAGGTTCAATGCAAAAATAGATTTAGTTAACAAAAAAGCAACAATTACTAATATTAAAAAATCAATTAATCCAAACATCATTTTTTTATTCATCATAATTAACCTCTCCTCGAAATTTAATTAAAATGGATAAAACTAAAAAATGAATAGAAATAACCAAAATAAGAGACAAAAACGCGAATAAAAGAAGAGTTAAATTAATATCAAACATGATCTGAATAGTAAATGCAGCGAAATTAATTATTGTCAGAACTACACAAGTTAAAAGAATTGTTGTATTTATAAACTGGCGAAAAACAATAAATAACCTCAAGTAGAACCATAATCCAATTCCGCTTAAAATAGCGCAAATAAAAATATCAGTTATTTCTGGCCATCGGAAAAGAAAAATAAAAGCATAAATTGAAAGTGAAATAATATAAATACCGACTAATTTAAAAAATAATGAGAGAACCGTTTTGGTTTCCTTATATTGAAAACGAAATGAAGCTAATATGCCCATAAGGACAACTAACAATATTCCACAGCCTAAAAATAAAGCCATAACTACAGTATCAATATTAGTTAGAAACATATTTTTTTATAGTAAATACAAATAATCCAAAACTAACCAATAAAATTAAATCTTTAAAAAACCAAAGAATATTAGTAAGGAGAAAATAAAAAGAAAAAACCGCTGTAAAACAATAAACTAGTCCGATGGTAAAAAATGGAATAAAGGCTTTAATATTCTGTTTTTCTACCATTGCCTGTGAAGAGAACCAAATTAGGCAAATACTCAATAATAAATCTAAAAAACTTCCAAATATTAACAGTAAATCACTCATAATTTAACGTTTTTCTTAAAATTAAAAAATAACGACAAAAATCCTCCAATACTCAAGATTGTTAATAAGTCCAAAATAAAATTTCTCCAGTCAATAGATAGTGAATAAGCCTGACGATATTCTTCAAAAAATATGGTCAATAAAAAATAAATGCCCAAAGCTAAAACGCCAATTCTAAGAGGCCTTCCTTTATAAAGGGGGTAAATTATTATCAAAAGTGAAAATGAAAGTGTTGCCATTTCCACTTCTAGTAAATGAGTATCTATGGCAAAATAACCAGGGCCTCTTGTAATCAGGGTGACTAAAAATGAATAAGAGATTCCTGCTGCACCACAAAGAATAAAAGATATTAATTCTTCACCACTAAATGTTGAAGAAAAACCGGAAAGATATTTACCTAAAAATGTAATTATTACTATGAAAAGCAGCCAAAAAGAGATATATCTTTTCAGTATTTGTTGGGCTGGTACGTCAATATTAGTAACTTTTTCTGTTTCCGAAAATAAACATAAAGGAAGATAACTAGAGACTTTCTGGTAAGTTCCAAAAACCGATCGGTTACCTTCATCTATTCCAGTATAAAAAAAACTTTGATCTGAGTTACCGCTTTCTAAGCATTTATTAATAAGTTCATTTCGAATAATCTTTGTAGTTGTTCTTTGGGTACTAGTGTCAAATTCTTTTTGGGCAGTAAGCAAATCTCCTTTATCATTAACCAAGTAAGCGTTAAGACGAAGTTTTTGTTGCTGTTCCACATATAAAGAATTTCTTAAACCATCCATAGAAATTTCTTTTCCATTGTTTACTATGTAAATAGTATTAACTAAGTCTTTGTTTTTTTTAAATTCCAAAGAGTCGCCGCTGTCAGCCAAAAATTGGGAAACTAGTTTTTCTTTTTGTTGAGAGAAATTTACCAAACTTCCTTTCACTTGATTTAATAATTGGTTATACTCTCTTGAAAAAAGTTGCCAAATACTAACAACACTAACAATTAAAGCAATAATAAAAAAATAACTAAAAGGAAATGAATTTGGTTTATTTTTAAAATATTTAATATTCATTTTTTTAAGGGATATTTAATATTTTTTTTATTTTTAATTATTGCCATTATGGCAAACACAATTCCTAAAACAAATACAACCCATATAGCTATAATCAACGGCTTATTTTCTAAAAACTTAGAAGTAGGGGAAATTGTAAAATTACCAACCTCAAAGTCTTGTTTAAATTCATCTTTAATATTGGTGTTATAAAGTGTTGTTAAAACTAATTTGTATTTACCATTTGGTAATTGAAGTTGTCCAAAATTTTTATTAAAGACTCCTTCGGTTTGAATTACTGTCCTATCAACCGATCTATAATATTCTTTTCCGTCTAAATCAACTATTGTAAATGTCATTTCAGCTGGGGTAGTTTTACTTCCAAAACTAATGAAAGTAACCCTAGCTGCTAATTCAGACGCTTTTGCGATCTGAGTTTTATCAACAATTAAAGCTATATCAAAAAGTTCACTAGGTATCTGTGAAATCGGAACAAAATTTTCTGCTGGAGTTTCTTCGGTTGTAGTAGTTGTTGTTGTAGTTGTTGTTGTAGTTGTGGAACTTGAAACTATTTTCCCATTAGGGATACTAGAAACTTCATTTGAAAAATCACCAGGCATACACTCATTAATAGCCTTAATTCTAAAATAATATCTAATTCCTCCAGACAACCCTTGTATCGTATAACTAGTTGTATCCATTCCTCCAACATCTGGATTTCCAAATTGAATTGAACCAGATTTAGTTCCATAAGCCACTAAGTATTTAGTTAGTGGAGTATCTCCCTTAGACCATTTTAAAGTTACACTATTAGTTCCTCTGGTTGCGCTTATAATAATTGGGGCGCTTCCTGGTTTACCAGCGTTACAAATTGGTGCAGACACTTGGTTGTTAGTTGATGAGTTAGATGTAGAAGTTGAATTAATTGGTGTAGGAGTAGGGGTGACGTCCAATATTTCCATAGCAAATTGTGTTTCCACTGCTTTTGTTTCAATTGGAGAAAAAAATAAATTTATAGATATAAAAGTTATTAAAAATAATATTTTTTTGATCATATTTATAAAATTGTTAAAGTCACCGTTCCATCAAAGTTTCCTGATAATGGACGGGGATGAACATTTAAGCTTAAATTTAAATCTTGCCAATAAGTTCCTATGCCATTGCTTGAACTTGCTGTCATTATGGTTTTTGAATTAGAAGTAATTCCTGAACC
>Ga0247841_10001161_pt1 | contig 61870 bp, 38 predicted proteins | sample LaCruzMarch2015__2_FD_192410 | JGI IMG/M metagenome (GOLD analysis project Ga0247841, IMG submission 192410) | Freshwater microbial communities from meromictic Lake La Cruz, Castile-La Mancha, Spain - LaCruzMarch2015_18m | ecosystem: Environmental > Aquatic > Freshwater > Lake | place: Spain...
CTCGAAGTCAATCAAAGCAATATTATACATTGCATGCAACCTAAACCTGCCCTGCGGATAGGTATTTACATATTGGTTGTAAGCCAATTTTGCTTTATCAAAGATTTTTGCATCGAACCAGATATCACCCAGCATAATCTGAATATTCTGAGCAAGGGCTGAGTTTGTTCCCTTCTGTTTTGCTGTTAGCAGAGCACTGGCTGCTTCCTGATAATTCCTGCTCTTAAAGAGCAGAGAGCCATACATATATAAGATATCAGGATTGACACTGGATGAGATTGTCGAATCTACAGCAGATGAGAGTTCAGACAAATATTTACTCAGATAAGCAAGAGCTTGGTCAGGATCTGTTTTGTAGAGAATTTTGACGCGTTCAAGCCAACTACTGATGGCAATATCCACATCGCTGTCCGGTAATTGAGAAGAAGCAGGTATTTGAAGATTGCTGAGCAACGCAAACACCGAATCAGCCTGCACATCATCTCCAAGACCTTCCCAAATCAAACCTCTTAAATACTGACGATAGGGTTGATAACAATCCCCACCCGTAATTAGTGTGCCGGCTTGTTCATAATCCTTATTCAAAATATGAGTTTGAGCAAACCTGAGGATCATAGAATCGGGTATTTTTAGCCTTTTCCGATTGATTTCGAACTCAAGATTAAAGATTTCGGTGAATTCATCATTGACAATCAAATAATCTATCCACGTATTAATAGCCGCCGCATAAGAATCAAGCACAGATTTACTGTTTATCAATTCTGAAACTATTGATTTTGCTTGAGAGATGCTGTTTGAGGCGATATATGATTTGATTAGTTCAGCAGTCGCTACGGAATCATCTTTTTTATATATCAAGGCACGCTCGAAGCTCTGTCCGGCAGTTAGTGGATTGTAAATCCGGTTATAAATCCTGCCTTTCAGAAGCTCAATACGATACAATTGCTCGTTTTCTTTGGTTTTTTCCTCTGCTGAAGTCAACAGCTTTAATGCCTTAAGGTTTTCGTTCCAATCATATTTAATGTAAGCCATATTAATTGTAAGTTCAACAAGCATAGACTGTTCAATATTCTTATTGATTAAAATCGAATAAACACTGTCTGCATAGGAATAGTGATACTCCGCAAAAGCAATATTTGCTTTGATAAAATCTATGGTATTCTCATATTTTGAGCCGGCAAAAGCACTCTCGAAAATCCGAATCTGTTTAGTTGCCATCTCGTATTGTTGGTGGTCGTACAAGCCAATAATAAACAGCATATCGTTATCTTCTTTGTTGACAGAATATAAGGATGTATTATATACAAAGAAGCATATTGCAGTGAGCAACAGGTATTGTATAATCTTGAAATATCTCATCTTTCTCCAGTTCCGTTGTAGAAACATACGGCTAATAATTTGACATTCACGACGAATGCTTCTACAAATTATATATTCAATTAGTTCTTAGTGGCAAACTGATAAATACGGTTGTGCCTTCGTTTTCTTTACTCTTGAGCCATATATTGCCATTATGAAGCTCAGCTATCCTTTTTGAAGTAGCCAATCCTAAACCCAATCCACTTGAACGATATTCAATTGTACCGGATTTATGAGCATAAATCTCATTCAGTTCATAGAATTTTCTAAATACGTTTTTTATCTGATGATCAGGAATTCCAATCCCGTTGTCCTGAATATATATCACCAAAGCTTCTTTATCGTTGATTTTTTCCTGTTGAAAAGCGGAGAGCCTGGCACCAATGATTATAGTTCCAAAATCGTTTGTAAACCTGATAGCATTAAGTACAATATTATAAATCATCAGATGAATGGCTTCCCAATTCGCAGAAAGTACAGGTAAATCCTTTGATATCTCGGTCTTGATAAACATCTTTCTATGACGCGAGACAATCTCTATTTCATGCAAAATCATCTTTAGGACTTCTTCAATCTGAATATTAACTTTGGGCAATTGAGTTTTCAGATTATAGTTGTTCATAGTCATAATGTCATTTGTGGTCAGAATTAGTTTCTTGATATTTGTTTCCAATTTGCCGATAATTTCCTGCCTCTCATCCTCATCTGCAAAGAGACTGCGCTTTAATCTTGATATGTAACCTTGTAGCGAAGTAAGCGGAGTGTTGAGTTCATGTGATACTATTGCCATGAATTCGTCTTTTAACGCTTCAAGAGATTGTAGCTCCTGGCTTTTATTGATGATGGATTCATATTGAAGCGCGTTAATCAATGCGATGCTTACCTGATCCAAGAGAAGTGCTATGATTTCCTGATTCAAATACATCGATTTTGAATTATCAAGGAAATTATCCAGATAGATAAAACCATAAATATCGTCATTTACGATGAGAGGTGCGCAAAATATTACGTGCAATTTGTAATCTTGTACGCTGATAGAATTCTTGAATCTATTGTCTTCCTTGGCATTATAGGTATAGACAGGGCTTTTGCTAATCTGACATTCACTCAAGACGGTTTTACTAATTATGGAGATATTGGATAGAGGCGTCTTTTTTGCATCCATGGCAACCTGATACAAGTAATTGCCATCATTATCTTTTTTGATGAGAAAACCTCTTGAACTTCCGGTAAAATCAATACAGGCTGAGACTATTTCATGTTCAAGAGTCTTGATGTCTATGACTCGCAGTAAGGCATGAGTAATCGCCATTAAACGATTCATCATATTCATTCTCAGGGTTATTTCCGAATAATCCTGAATTCGAATAATCAAAGTTGTGATGTGTTGTTTAATAGATTTAAGCAAAGATATTTCCAATTTTGTGAAACTAAGCTCATTCATATCAGAAAGAATCAGAAACCCAATCTTATGATACTTAATTTGTAAAGGTACTATCATATTGTGAGCGTTATCAAAATCTTCTGTTATGATAGAGTCCGTTTTGAAAGCTTTGTCAATATACTGATAGATTTCAGGAGTCATGATATATTCACTGCTTTGCGCACTACTAATATAAATTGAATATGAATTCTGCTTTTCGGAGTAAATCATTAACTGATATTTCCAGGGTGCAATAATTTCTTTGAGTCCCTTCTCAATAAAGTATTTAACTCTGTCAGCATTCTGAACATTGAGCAAACTATATTGCAGTTCGTTCCAATTGGATTTTGTATTTTGATAGCGGGAGGGTATATCATACACGCTATGAGTGGAAAGGGCAGAAAGGTTTTTAACTGAATCATTAAAGTAATTGTAATGATTTAAAAATGATTGTCTATCTTCTTCTTCAATATCTGAGGAAATTAGCATGAGAAAATTCTTATATTCCGCAAACCATACATTTGCCTCATCTTCTGCATTTACCGCGATAAGAACTCTTATCGTAGTCAGCATAATTTTTGCCCGTAGCAAGTAGTATTCAGATTCTGTTACCTTGTTATATGTATCAAGTAAATCCCGTAAAATTTGCCTTAAAGGTATTGACTGGTCTGACAGGTTTATCACAATCTCAAAATACTTCAGTTTGAGTGACCAATATTTATATTGGTATTTGTCTGCCAAGTCCTTTGCCTTAATCATTATGTCTGTAGCCCGCTTATAATCCTTTAATCCGATATAGCATTCAATTTCGGACAAGCTGAAGACAGTTAGGGCATAGTGGTTTTTTACTTCGCCTGCATATTTGACGGCATTTTTCAAATGCTCAAGAGCCAAAACGAAATCATTATTCAAAAGTGCGATTAAGCTAAGTGTGTTGTAGTAAAATTCCTCTTCATGAATTAAGTGAAAGTTGATTTGGGCATTTTTCCGAATTAGCTTGGTGATTTTCTTTATACTGCCCAGTTCATATAAGTAATAGAAGTATGTTTTTACAATTGGGTTTATCTCTTTGATGACACCATCAAGTAACTTGGGTTCATTTTCTTTAATAAAGCTGTAGTAATAACCAAAATTCTTAATTTTACTTTTAACCAGTGCCAGATTCATTTGGATAGAATCAAGGAACTTTGTGCTATTTATTGATAAGATAAGATCCCTGGATTGATAAAGAAAATCTTCAGCTTTTTGGAACTCACCCATTTTTATCCGAGCTTCGCCCATATTCAGCAAAGCCAATGCCATAGTGACAATCAGCCCCTGATCTTTAGCAATGTCATATCCTTTTTGTGAAAATGACTCAGCTAAAATGGTTATACCCTGTTTCAAGTATAAGTCAGACAGATTTGTACAAATAAGCCCCAAAAAGCGTTTTATATTAAACCGTTTCCAGATAGACAAAGCAGTGTTGAGGTGCTCATCTGCTTCCTCAATGTTTTTCTGGATGCTATAAAAGACGCCCAGATTATTGTGAAGAGAACCGAGCCTGATTAATATTTTAGAATCTTGTGAAGCCGGCAATTCGTTTAGAAAATCTTCGGATGTCTTGATCGCTGCAAGCATCTCTCCTCTTATTTGATAATAGACTGACAACCGGTCATGATAGGCTATATCCAAATCTAAGGAAAGATTGACTTGAGACAATTTATCAAGGTATAGCTTCATTTTGTCTAAATCTGTGCGAGAATAAATCTGGCAGAAGTATAGCCAAATATTTATCTGCTGTTTTCCGGTGACAGTCAGGTGAGATGCAAGTTCAAACTGTTTAGCTGCCTCTGTGATTTTCTCCAGAATAAAATATATTGTACCCAGGATATAGTATTTTTCGAATAGCTCAGGCAATTTGTTTAGCTTGGGAATAATTTCCTCTGCTCTGTAGCAATATCCGGTTAATTCAGCTTTTTCCTGAAAAATCATCAAGTCATGAATCAGTTTATCCATGGAAAGCTTGATATCAGGATTAAAATCAAGAGCCAAAACATCAAGAATTGCGCTGTAAGCTAAGTCCTGATTATGAACCTCTTCATATAAGCCGATAAGCTTTAATGTATATTCTCGCTGCGCAGTGGAATCTTCGGCAATGATGGAATTCTTGATAATTCCAAGGCAAACTTCAATATCATATATATTCTGCTTCTTATAATAAGATATTACTGCTTTTGACACCAACTTGTGTTGTGAGCTGTGACTTTCCGAAAACAATTTGTCTTTTGCTTCTCGATATGTAAACAAATAGCTCTGTTTATTTTTGATCAAAACTTCATTATAGATGGCATCGTTTATAAAGTCATAGAGTTCCTTGTCTTTTATCTTCAAAATATGCATAATCAAACCGCGATGGAGAGGCAGTTCAACTATGGATAACGCTTGCAAATATTTGTAATTGACTTCACTAATATGGCTTAGTCTTAAATAGACAGAATGAATCAGTCTTACAGGAAGGGAATAATTTGCAAAGTCATAAGCATAATTCAGTTCTTTGTTTATTACTATCGTTTTCTTTTGTACCAAATCAACCAACATTTCTCTGATGAAATATGGATTGCCGGATGAATGCTCCCAAATCTTTGTGGTAAAACTATCAGGTGTCTCGTTTGTTAATAGTTTTCTGATATAACCTGTAGATTCGTCATAGGTTAAAGGCGGTAATTGAATCATAACGGTGTGCGTTATCTGACTTACTTTGTTATATTCATTGAAACTAAGCACAATGAGAATCTTGTGCTTAGTAATGAATGGAGAAATGTAATTCAGAAACTCTATAGTGTATTTTGTGATAAACTGCGCATTTCTAATGATAAATATAATCGGTTTTTGTTCTGACAAATTCAATAAGAGCTGTTTGACTGAGTCAAAATCAGACCTGAGTTCATCCTGATTTTGAGTAACCTTTTTGGCATCCTTGGCTGATTGGAACAAATAAAGCTTAAACTTCTCCGAAATATTAACCAGTTTGTCATACTTTGTAACTTCTTCAGTGGTCAGAGACTGCATAAATTCTTTGATTAGCGCGAAAAAGGGTTCATGGTCTTGCCTGCTGCAGGTATAGTCAAACAGGAAGAATTTGCCGTTTAACAAATGATATCTGAACAAAGAGAGTATGCTGTCTTTGCCCAATCCATCCCCGCCTATCAGCGATACTATCTTTCCATTACGCTGCGCGGTACTCTCCACGTAATCAAGTATCTGGTGACAGTAACTTTCTCTGGATATGTAGCTGTTGAATTTTAATTTATTGACCAATGACCATTCAATTGAAAAAGGATATTGTTTGTTTTGTATCCTGTTTATGTAGTTAATAATCTCTTCAGCGGATTGAAACCGGTTGTCTGGATTCTTTTCCAATAATCTTAAAATCAATTTTTCTAAGGCTTTGGGTATTTCCTCATTAACTTCTGAAGGGAATTTTGGTATAAAATAGTGCTGTGTACCTGTAATCAGAGTATTAATCTGATCTATGGAAAAGGGAAAATTTCCGGTAGTAATCTTATATAGCAAAACTCCCAGAGAGTAGTAATCACTGGCGGGAGTAGCCTGTTTATTTAAATATACTTCCGGTGCTAAATATGGCAAAGAGCCTGTAACATTCTGTTGATCACTATTCGGGTCTATTTTGGAAAAACCATAATCTATAACTTTAACATCGACCTTGTTGCCGTCTATGCGATAAAGCACGTTTTCCGGTTTCAAATCTTTGTGTAGAATGTCTTGGTTATGGAGCGCTTCCAGCGCATAAGATATTTGGATAATTATGTCATAAAGCGAGTCCAATTGTGATTTACGAAACCTGAAACCCTTCAATGAAGCTCCATCGTAATACTCGCAAATGCTGTATATATGATCTCCGACATGTCCAAAATCAACTACATGAGCCAGGTTGGGGTGCTCAATTTTGGTGATATGATGCATTTCTTCAGCAGCAAACTTATCATACAAATCTTTGGAGGATATATATTGGAACAGTTTTAATGCCAATATTTTCCCGGTTCTTTTATCACTAACTTTGTAAACATTGCTCCATGCTCCCGAGCCAAGACTCTCCAACACTTCATAGCGATGATCAATAATCATAATCCAACCTTGTATATATCCATCATAACTACCCTTTTAATTTTGGTGATTTATTTATGTCAAGTCAAATTGCTAACTCGCATCCCGCTGCTTTTTTATCGACACGATTGCAAACGCACAATTAGTCCTTGTAGAAGTGTGAGAAAGGCTTCTTTCTCAGAGCATTTTCCAGGCATTATTGAGAGGGTCACCCTTTCCACTTTTCTCCCCCGCAATTAAGCGTAAGTCAAGCGTAATAATATTACGCTTGACTTACGCTTGATTTTGACCTTGAATTGCATATTTTACTTGCAAAATATCCCATGCTCCTGATGTTGTATTTGATAGAAATAAAATTGAAGGTTATAAATGAAAAAAATCATACATATTGTTGGAGCCAGACCGCAATTTATCAAGTTAGCTCCGATGATTCATAACTCACGTAATGTCTTTGAGAACATCATTATTCACACAGGACAGCATTATGACAAAGCAATGAGTGATAATATATTTGAAGACTTGGATATTCCTGAACCGGATTACAACTTGGAAGTGGGTTCCGGAAGTCATGGCCAGCAAACCGCAAAAATGTTAGAGGGAATTGAACTTATTTTAATTAAGGAAAAGCCGGATGCAGTCATAGTCTATGGCGATACAAATTCCACTCTTTCCGGAGCTTTAGCTGCTGTAAAACTAAATATCTTCACCGCGCATATTGAAGCATGCTTACGTAGTTTCAACCGAGCAATGCCGGAAGAAATTAACCGTATTTGCACAGACCACATAAGTGACACCTTATTCGTTCCAACTTCAGCAGCTATGCAAAATGCAACGAATGAAGGCCTTGGCACAAAGGCTCATTTGGTCGGAGATATTATGACAGATAGTCTTGCTTATGGTTTGCAAAAGTCAGAAATTAGATTGGCAATTTTGCAAGAGCTAAACTTAACTCCGGAAAGTTACTATTTATTAACCCTCCACCGACCCTACACTGTCGATGAGCCTGAAAAACTAATTTCCTTGTTAACAAAGCTGAATTGTCTTAAACAGAAAGTCCTTTTCCCTATTCATCCCAGAACATCAAACATTCTAAGACCTTATGATATATCAAGCTTATCTAATATAGAATTGAGTACTCCCCGGTCATATCTTGATTTCATAACTTTGATGAATAATTCAAAAGCAATCTTGACTGACTCGGGAGGCATCCAAAAAGAAGCATATATCCTAAAAAAGCTCTGCATAACTCTACGAACCGAAACTGAATGGATTGAGACCGTTAAATCCGGCTGGAACCTACTTGTAAACCCGAGTGAAGATAACCTTATCAATATAATTGAGTCACAAACAGTCCCTGATAATTATCTTCCAATATTTGGTAATAGTGTTTCCATCAAGATAATCTCAAAGTTAGACAGCTTCTTACATTAAATTGAGAATGGAATATTGGGAAGTGCAATTGGATTCAAAATAGTTCAGCAATAGAGTCCAAAAAGACTTTTTTGCTCAAGTCTGAATTCAATTCCTTAGCTAATGTTTCGCAATTGTTTTTATACAGATTTATTTGCTCCTTGGTGATTTGACTAATCTCCTGAACAATGTTACTTACGATAAAATCTCTTGTAACGAAACCGCAATTATACTTTTCGACAATAGTTTTCATTTCCGGAGAAGGACCGATGATAAGGGCTATTCGAGCTTGAATATAGTCAAAAAACTTATTGGGAAGACAATTGACATTGTTAAAAGATTTAGAATTAAGTAAATAGATGCCGGCATCATATTGATTCAAAACCGCTATCACATTTTTTACATCAAGTGGCTCTAAGATTCGTATTCGGTCTTTTACTGCTATAGCCGCTTTCAATTTGTTAATATACTTTTCATTATCGCTCAACAGATAAAGATCTAAACTGAATCTCTCATCCAGGGCATTAACGATTTCTATCATCAATTCTAAATTTCTACCCTTTAATGCTGCGCCATGATGAACCAAGCGAATATGTGTAGCATTATGAAGCTTTGCTTTTAATTCTACATATTGGGGTAGATTCATCAATATCAAGGGGTTAAGATTATATCTTTTAACAAACTCTTCGGCAATTCTGTAACCCACAGTAAACATTATATCCGCTTGTGGTGCATAGTTTTTACACAAGTAATCCATATATGAATAGAAAAAGTACATCCACTTTGTATCTGCATCATTCTCCAAAGGATAATACTCATGAGCATCAAATATCAGTTTGGCATTACGCTTAATCTTTACAGCAAGTGGTAATGGAAAAATGTCATTGCAGATGATGAGGTCGAACCCGCTTTTCCACTTCGAAAGGATTTTATAAGCTTGTTGATTAGTTGGTATCAACCAGTAATAATTATTGAAGAGTTTACACTTTAATAGCAGAGCTCCCAGCATTTTCTTATAAAAGGGGAAGCTGCTCTTGAGCGGAAAGTATTCAACGTCATCATCATGATATTTTCCAAAAGCAAATAAAGTTATTTGGTGCTCTTTTTTAAGCCAGTCAATTTGCCTCAAGACTCTGGCATCTCTCTGGATTTCGGAATAAACCAAAATTAATATCTTCAATATTGCTCCATATTTATGCACTACCGCTTTTTAAGGAGGCTATTCAATCTACTGTCATACATTGCTTGCATAGCTGTTTGCGAAAAATTAGCTTTGATGTAATCGTGTCCGGCTTCATTTAAAACCCATGCATCGGCAATATTTCTCGCTTTATTATATATGTCCTCAAAGTTATCAAGGTTTATTTTTACTGAGTATGGATAGTCACAAGTCCATATAACTTGCATTTTGGCACATAAAGCTTCCAATACACTGCGAGATAAGCCATCATGCTTGGTTAATCTCAATAAACATTTCGAATTTCTGAATATTTCTTGCACAATGCTATGCTCTACCAACGAAAAAATTGTAACATTGGAAGGATATACATTCAAAGTAATTGCATTGATTGACTCTTTGTCGCTGTTAAATACAGCAAATAACTTATCCGGAAGCAATTTTGCTAATTTGACTATTTCGTTTCCACCATAAAAATCAAATCCATTATAAGGGATGTATGATACAAAGTCATATTTTCTATCAGTATTGTCCGTGGATTGCTCAATAATCCGATCATTCAGAGCTGAAATCGGCAAGACAGTGGACTTGATACCTAAAGCCAGAAGTTCATCCTGCAACCATTCAGATACGCTAAAATGATGTACTCTATGTTGGTCGGCATTTATGTTAGTAGCTTTTAGCCATAACCTGTAATATATTTTAGCGCGTAAACTTGAAGATGACAATTTGTCAGATAGAAATGAAACATCAGAACCAACCCAGTGGATTAATATCCTTGAATGCGAATTATACAACTTCGGCAAGAAATTTAACCAGCTTGGTCCCGGTCCATATATCCAATAAACATAATCTGCATGCGAGAAATCTCTATCTTCTAACACTGTAATTGTGTCAGGCAGGTATCTAATTATAGAAGATTTAGCTCCCGTCATGCCTCCCCCAAAAGTTAAGCTAAGTTTCATAATCTATTTGCTTATTTTTGAAAGTTGCCTAAACCAATAAAGAATTATCATTAAGGAGATGCTGCCCGTAAGAACAAAAGCAATAATTGGATAATAAATACTTGTTTTGAACAATAGTGATGCAGCATACATTGAAAGAGGAGGCACGATATTATAGATGCAGGACACTATCAAATACTGCTTTTGTCGATTATAGATTATTGGAGTAGTTGCTATTGGAGATACTATAAACCTCAAAAAGAACAAGAGTGCCAGTATTTGCGCTATGTATCCTGATTGAATCCATACTTCTCCGAAAACAAATTGGAATATGTTATGCCCCCAGATTGCAATTATGGAAAATACCGGAAAACTGATGGCGGTAAGTGTCATTGAAGTAACTCTAATAACTTCTTTATTGCTTTTGTTTGTGTTATATCTTTCGCTGGCTCGTTGATAAAAGACCTGGCTTATTGAATCTCCACTAAAGCGAGATAGTTTTGCCAATATGTTGTATGCAAAAGTAAATGAGCCAAGCACGACAGAACCAAAACAATTGGAGATAATTAGAATTATACTACTTTCTCTGAACCCGTCTAAAAAAGCTTGGGGTAAATTAAAAAACAAAAAGTGTCTGTGTAAATTGAACGAACTCTTTATTTTGTTCAAAGATATTGATTTGTAGATATTGTAGTCATCGTTTACCGTCTGTATCAGCAAAATTACTGTAATAATAACCTGACATAAAATTACGCTAAAGATTAATCCTCTTCCACCTAATCCATAATACCCAAAAATTAAGAGTGAAACAGACGTCAGTATTGCCATATATATTCTATTCAGTGATATGCGTGAAAACCTGCTTTTTCTATTTGTCCACATGCTCAATATCTTAAACAATCCTGTGGAAAGGATAGATATGGGTATCAGCCATAGATAGTGTGCTATATCTTTGTTATTGGTAGCATGAGTTATGGGATTTGCCAATGTGAGAATGATTACTATTGCCAGCATAGTAAATGCAAGGGAGAATATAAATGATGCAGCAGCTGTATTTACTGCCTCATCATCGTCTTTATCTATCATAATTGCAACATCGTACATTCCGGTGGACATTACTGTAGTAATAATCGTCATTGAGCTAAACGCTGCGGATAGTGCATAATCCCTGGGATTGTAAAGTCTTGCAATAATCGGAGAAATAGCAACTGGGAGCAATTGAGCCAATGTACTACTTGAGAACAGTACCGCAATGTTTTTAAAGATTGTGGATTTCAAGAATCCCAAGGTTATGTGTGGAAATATATTACAATAAACCACAATCTTCTTGAGAATTGATTTCACATTAAAAGACAATGAATTTCTTTTCACTGCTCAGCATATCCTTATCATTGCACAGTCTGAGTGTGTAAACACCCGGCTGAATTGCTCCACCGTCATTTGCTATGCCATTCCATTCTTCTACAAAATATCCGCGATGATATGCCTTTTTCTGCTCATATATTACATTGCTATTCACATCTATAATTGACCAGCTCCAAAAATTAGCCTCGTCAATGTAAAAAGATAAAGAATATGTGTTTTGGTTCAACGAAATACTCTCACAAGAAGAAACTTTTTCATTTAATACTGCTAAATCTACAGACGTAGTCTCTGATGCTCTTTCATGCACACTCGAATTTATCAAAGCTGCAATAAAATCTTCTTCGGAAGCTTCTAACGTATCCGGCTCAGTTTTATCAAACAAAGCAAGCTTTAAACCCGGGAAATAGTTTAGCCTTCTGATACCTTCGTAACTAAACAGGGCTATCCCACCAAATCCCAGTTGCCTGCACAACTCCGCTTTTTCTATAATCTGCTCTACTCTGTAAACTGATTCGCCTCTCTCCTGCCAGGCTCGAAGTCCAACAATGACATTCTCTTGGGGAGTCTGTTCTGCAATATCAGCCACAATACCGTAAAACCGGTCATAACCTTTGCTATATGCCATAGGATAGACTCTGTCAACAATCCCGGAGTTTATCCAATTAACCCAATCCTGAGCGTAATCATTTTTAGCTTCGTCAATATCTGCAATCACAGCAGCAGTTATCAACAATTTGGGATTTATCACCATAGCCATTTCTCTCAAATCTCTGACAAAATCCGTTATTTGAGAAATTCTCCAGTCATTCCAGGCAATCTCATGAAGTTTGCTCAAATTTCTATAGCGTTCCACAGATTCAGTTGCATAGCCATATTGCCTGGCTGGATATCTGATATAATCAAGATGGATGCCATCCAGCTCCGGATAATTACTCACGATATCCAGAACTACGTTCATCAGGTGATATTTCACATCCGGAATTCCAGGGTCAACAAAATATCCCATATATTCCGATGCTCTCATTTTGTTACCGTTTGCATCCGTCATAATCCAGTCACTGTGCTGCTGATAAATGTAGTTTGAACGTAAATAAGTAGAATTAGTCGGCGTAGCATTTAAGGTGGAAACCCAAGCCTGCACTTGTAGTCCTTGTTCATGTGCTGTTTCTAAAAGATATGCTAATGGGTCAAAATCATTGTCAGGTAAAATGTAGCTGCGTTGTTCAGGATTATAATAAGTCGAATCTGTTTTATTGGGGATATACATTGCGTCTGCCCGATAGCGGACTTCTGCCAGGATTTCTGTTTGATTGTTTTCGACGGCATCGGAAATCAATTGTTCAATTTTATCCCGACTCGATATATCCCATGGCAAAGCCCACAAAGCTCTGACTTCCCTGCTTTGACAAAATGAAAGAGTTGCTGCAAGTGCAATTATACTAAAACAGAGCTTCAGATTAATCATGAGCAGAATCTACAGTGACAAGCGCTTTTCCATCACAAAGTACCAAATCGAGTTTATCACTTTTGGCAACATCTGTTATAGACCTGACGATTCTTCCTTCTTTTCTCACCAGGGCATAGCCACGTTGCAGGATTTTGCGGGGAGAGATTTCTTCCAATGATTTTGCAGACATCTCCAGTTTATGCTTCACACATTGCAGTTGGTTTTTGAGTCCGTATTTCAAACCTGAAGTTGCTAAGTCTAATCTGTGTCCATCAACCTTGATAATCATAGCGCTCGCATTGATAAACTCCCGGCTTAGCAACTTATAAGTGTGCAGATAGGTGCGTTTGAGATTCAATAGTTTATCATTGAACTTCGCAAAACAGGTAATTGCTTCATCAAATCTTTGCTGATAAGCTTGCCAGACTCTTTCTGGATTGTTTTGCATCAGTCGTATCTGGTGCTTTTGGATTTCTCTGAACCGTTGATTCAGGCTATGTTTGATTGTATTGTTAAATGATTTTGCATATTGTCTGATTGTGTTGGCAACTTCCGTACTGTCCGGTGTGGTCAATTCAGCTGCAGCTGAGGGAGTCGGAGCTCTCAAATCTGCCACGAAGTCCGCTATGGTAAAATCAATCTCATGCCCGATGGCTGAAACAATGGGCAGCTCTGAATTGTATATTTCCCGAGCCAGAAGTTCGTCATTGAAGCTGAATAAATCTTCCTGTGAACCTCCACCTCTGGCAATAATAATCAAGTCCACCCTTTGCATCTCATTGAAATATCTGATACCCTTTATCACTTGTTTGGGTGAGTCACCGCCCTGCATCAAAGCGGGATAAGCTATAACCTTACACGGATATCTTCTTTCCAAAATATTCAGAATGTCCTGCAAAGCAGCTCCGGTAGGTGATGTTATTACTCCAATGGTTTCTGGGTATTTGGGCAAAGGTTTCTTATGTTCGAAACCAAACAACCCTTCAGATTTCAGCTTTAGCTTCAATTGTTCAAATCTTTGTTGCAGTGCGCCTTTCCCATAGGGGAACATATTATGCACCAGCAGTTGGTATTGCCCGCTTTTCTCAAAAACACCAATTTTTCCGAAGCAGACAACCTGGTCTCCATCTTGGGGAGTGAAATCTATCTGATAGTTCTGATTGCGAAAGAATGCGCATCTCAATACTGCATTATCATCCTTCAGATTGAAATATTTATGCCCCGAACTGTGATTAACAAAGTTGCTAATCTCCCCCACGATATACAGCGCTTCGATCTGAGTTTCAATTACCTGTTTGAGATGGAAAGTAACTTCAGATACGCTGAAGATGAGGCTTTCACTGATTTCTAAAGGTGAATTGGTTGATTGCATATTTTATGAAAAGAGGTCAGGACTGAGCCTGACCTCAATTGATCTGTTATTGAGACAATTTCTTGTAATACTCAAAGCGTTCCTGCAGGAATTTTTGCATTGCTGCATGGTATTCTTTGGACTTTTCAGCATTGATTGCTTTTAGTGATGAATAACGCTTTTCACTATCTAAGAATTCTTCCAGATTGCCGGTGGGTTCTTTTGAATCCAGAGTCAAAGGATTTTTTCCTGCCAGTTTGTTTAATGGATTATAGCGGTAAAGCAACCAGTATCCTGCGTCAACTGCACGTTTCTCTTCTTTTTGAGACATTGCCATATCTATGCCATGGTTGATACAAGGGGCATAGGCAATTATAATTGCAGGTCCTGGATAGGCTTCTGCCTCAGTGATGGCATTCATTGCCTGCATTTTATTGGCACCCATAGAAATACAAGCGACATACACATAGCCATAGCTCAACATCATCATACCCAGGTCTTTCTTGGTAGTGGTCTTGCCTGCTTCAGCAAAACGTGCCACTGAACCTATCGGAGTTGACTTGGAAGCCTGACCGCCGGTATTGGAGTAAACTTCTGTATCCAGAACAAAGATATTCAAATTGCGATTTGATGCCATCACATGGTCAAGTCCACCAAAACCAATATCATAAGCCCAGCCATCACCACCGATACACCAGATTGACTTTTCGACAATATAACTGCTCAATTCCTGCACTTTCAGCAGATGAGGTTTACAGCCGTCACAAGCCTCAGCTAAAGCAATGGGTAAAAGTTGTTTAATCTTGTCTCCGTTATTTTTGGCAGCAGTATCAACAGCATCCCAATTGTTGTAAGCAGATTCTAAAGCGACTTTCAACTCTGCATGGATATTCTTCTCAAGTAAGGTCTTGATGTGCATCTTTAGTAGCTTACGGTGAGAATTTACTGCCAGTCTCATCCCATAACCATATTCTGCATTATCTTCAAATAAACTGTTTGCCCAGGTAGGTCCTTTGCCTTCTTTGTTTTTGGCATAAGGTATGGAAGGGAAGGTTCCGCCCCATATAGAAGAACAACCCGTCGCATTGGCAACTATCATTCTATCGCCATATAATTGAGTAAGTAATTTGATATAAGGTGTTTCACCACAACCTGCGCATGCTCCTGAGAACTCCAGCAGCGGTTGTTTGAACTGACTGCCTTTTATGGAATTCTCTTTGAAATTGGCTAAAACATCATAAGGCAGCTTTTCAAAGAACTCATAATTAGCTTGTTCACCTTTTTCTCTTTCACATTCAATCGGGCTCATTTCCAGAGCAGCTTTCGGGCATTCAATCACACAATCCTTGCACCCCTGACAGTCATCAATGTAAACCTGGATTTTGTATTGATACCCTTCTGCTCCGGTTGCTTTTAGTGTATTAAAAGTAGTGGGAGCATTGGTCAAATCCGTTGCAGTAATCAGCTTGGGACGGATAGCGGCATGCGGACATACTAACGAACACTGATTGCATTGAATACAGTTTTCGGCAATCCAGTGCGGTACGGATGGTGCTACCCTTCTTTTTTCCATTTGAGTAGTGCCGGTCTGCATATATCCGTCAATCGGCATCTGTGAAACAGTTATTCCATCTCCTTTTTCACGCATAATGGGTTCGATAACTGTTCTGGTAAAATTATCCGCATCAGCAGGGATAAGTTTCTTCATGGGCATTGCGCAAGCCGGTGTATCATTAGGAATATCAACTTTCACCAAAGCTGCATTGACTTTATCCACGGCGTCCAGATTCATTTGAACTATCTCTGCCCCTTTTCTGCCATAGGTCTTTTTGATGGATTCTTTAATCAGCTTGATTGCCTCTTCTCTTTCCAAAACACCTGAAATCAGGAAGAAAGCTGTCTGCATAACAGTATTAACTCTTCCGCCCAGACCAACCAGATTGGCTATTTCCAAGCCGTCTATGTTATAGAACTGGATGTTTTTCTCTTGTATGGTTTTCTGCATATCACAAGTCAGATTATTGAAGGCTTCTTCCAGACACCAATTGGAATTGAGCAGGAAAACTCCATTTTCCTTGATACCTTCCAATACATCATAACGTCCGATAAACGCCTGATTATGACAAGCGATAAAATCTTCCACTGTAACCAAGTATTGTGAATGAATGGGTGACTTTCCAAAGCGCAGATGGCTGCGGGTGATACCGCCTGATTTCTTGCTGTCATACTGGAAATAACCCTGCACATTTAGTTCAGTGTTATCGCCGATGATTTTGATACTGTTTTTATTGGCGCCAACCGTTCCGTCTGAGCCTAAACCCCAGAATTTACAATTAATTGTGCCTTCAGGGATTGTGTAGATTTCTTCTATATGAGGCAGTGATAAATGCGTCACATCATCGTTGATACCGACTGTGAAACCATGAAACCCTTTTTTAGATAGATGTTCATAAACGCCTTTGACCATTCCCGGTGTAAATTCCTTGGAACTGAGTCCGTATCTGCCGCCGATAATGAACAAATCGTGTCTGTCTTTCAAGGCTGATACGATATCAAGATAAAGAGGTTCTCCGATAGCTCCCGGTTCTTTTGTTCTGTCCAAAACAGCTATTCTTTTTACAGTTTTGGGCAGTTCATCCATAAAATGTTTGAGTGAGAAAGGACGATACAAACGTACTTTCAGCAAGCCATATTTGGCACCTTTCTTTTCATTCAAATAGGTAATAGTCTCTTCAATGGTTTCGCAGCCCGAGCCCATGGCAATGATGATATCCTCTGCCTGAGGATGTCCGACATAATCAAACAGCTTGTAGTTGCGTCCGGTCACCTTAGCAACTTCATCCATATATTCCTGCACTATGGCAGGCGTGGCATCATAAAATCTGTTCACAGTCTCTCTGCCCTGGAAATAGACATCAGGATTATGCTGACCGACTTTGATGCGCGGATTGTCGGGATTCATGGCACGGGAACGGAATTGCTCTATGTATTTGTTGTCCAGCATACTACCCATAGTCTCGTAATCTATTACTTCAATCTTTTGCAGTTCATGAGAAGTGCGGAAACCATCAAAAAAGACCATAAAAGGCAGACTCGATTTCAAAGTAGAAAGCTGGCACACCAACGACAAATCCATCACTTCCTGCACAGAATTGCATGCCAACAGACAAAAACCTGTATTACGGGTTCCCATTACGTCTGAATGGTCTCCAAAGATGGAAAGTGATTGACACGCCAAAGAACGGGCTGTCACATAAAACACTGTTGGTAAAAGCTCTCCGGCAATTTTATGCATGTTAGGAATCATTAGCAACAAACCTTGTGAGGCTGTAAAAGTAGTGGTCAAAGCGCCGGCTGAAAGTGACCCGTGCACAGCGCCTGCAGCTCCGGCTTCAGATTGCATTTCCATCACATCAACCTGACTTCCAAACAGATTAATTTTGCCTTTGGCAGCCCAGTCATCAGAAAGTTCTCCCATGCCGGAAGAGGGTGTAATCGGATAAATGGCAGCGACTTCATTGAAAGCATAAGCTACATGTGCAGCCGCAGTGTTGCCATCCATCGTGGCTTTTTTAAACTTAGCCATAAGATTGCTCCTTATTGGTTTATTTTATATATAAAACTCTTTATGTTATTTACTTCATTATATAGCACATTGTTAGTCATAAAAATGGTCAATAGTATCTTGTCAAACAATTCTTGCTTTGGCTAATTGAAGAAAGATATCTATTAGTTGGATGCCTTCGTCGATTTAAGATTTCTTAGGCTTTGTTCTTTCACTCCCATCAGTTTAGCTATATCTTTGGTCTTGGTTTGTTTGCTTAATAAATGATTGATAAGCTCTTGTTTGATTTGGTTCGAAAGCCCTCTTGATGTGATAACCCGGTATTGCAAAAGCTTGATAATCTGCTCAATACTATAGAGAATGGGTTCGCTTTTTTCAGTAGATATATTCTCTTGGTTTGACTGGGTAATTTCAAGATATAAATCAGTTCTATTTTCCAGCATTGCTTCAATACAAGCTTGAGTTATCATCTTTTCCAGTTCTCGAATGTTGCCCGGGAAGCTGTAGTTTTTAAGTCTTAGTAACTCACTTTCTGAGAGGTTGAATGTGTAGTTATACTTAACCAGATCATTGTTTTTAATAAACTTGTAAACGAACCAGGCAGCCAACATTTCAATGTCTTCTTTTCTCTCACATAATGAAGGCAAACGCATCTCAGCACCTATCATACGGAAATATAAATCTTTTCTGAATTTACCATGCTCTATTTCGGTTTGCAAGTCTTTATTAGTGGCATAGATTATTTTAGCGTTAAACTTCTGTTCTACATTGCCACCAACCGGCAGAAACCTTTTTTCCTGTATGGCACGTAACATCTTGGCTTGCTGGAAGATTGGCATATCGCCGATTTCGTCTAAAAACAAAACCCCATTATCAGCATTTTCCAGGCAACCCTCTTTGTCGTTATTGGCACCTGTGAAAGCACCCTTTTTGTATCCATATATTTCGCTTTCAAACAAAGTGTCAGGTATCCCTGCGCAATTCTGGGCAACAAATTCTCTGTAATTGTGCTTGGGTTTGCCAAGCTCATAAAGTGCTCTGGCAGCCAATTCCTTTCCTGTTCCATTTTCACCTGTTATCAGAATATCCTGATTGAGCTGAGAATAGAGTTTCATTCTCTGCCATATCATTTGCATTGCATTGCTTTTGCTGATAATTACAGGCATGTCCGGCATATCAATCAGTTCAACAATCGCTCTGAAATACTCCAATGAGAAAGCATGCTTAGATATAAAATACGTTGCTCCACATTTCCAGGCTTTAAGAGAATTCTCAAAGTCATCATAACCGGATAGCATTATAGTTTTTATCTCTGTTCCAAGGGTTAGCAATAAGTTCGTGCCATCAATGTCTTCATTTTGGAATTCAATGTCCATTATTATCAGACTGAATTCATTCTTCCCAGCAAATCCCAACACTTGTTTTGCCGAATTTGCCAGAATAAGATGCTTGTATGCTTGCTTTAGAAACTTTGCCGGAATGTCATCATCAGCAAAGAGGATTTTGCCCCTGTCCAAAGTATCCAGATAATTGATGATTTCAGCAAATTGAGGAGCTTTTAGCTTCGCATGGTAAGCCTTTTCCCCTTCATCAACTGCTTCGCCGGCTTGCGCAAATATGCTGATGTTATATAGCCCTGTCTTGTAGTAGTTTTGAAGAAATTCACTCAAGTTTCTACTAATTGCCTCATGATTTGTAATTACCAGGTTTTCTTTATTGATATTCTCCGAGGGGTCGCCTGAGAAAACTACTACCTTTGCAGTTATTGCATACTTAAGTTTGTCTTCTATATCGGCATGCTTTATATCACTCTCATGCGCAAAAACAACCTTATACAAGTCCGGGGTAAACTCTAAATCATTAGTATTGTCAACAAACTCATATCCGATACTGTTGTATTTTTTCAGATTCTGTTCAAACACATCTCGTCTTTGTATGTAGTTTCTGGATTTTGGATTCATCCAGATTGCTATATCTTTCATTTTGTTTTCCTTGGTAAGACGAAAACTAATGTTATTAGAGTTCCCTCAATCTGCTTATTTGTCTCTATTATCTGGGTTGAGGATTCACTGCTCCACTTACGACTCTGGCTTTCAATAGTCATCTCACCATATTTATTCATCTTTGTATATGTATGTATGGATTTATTGGCTTTAACAAACATTTCGAAATCAAAGGTTGTGTCGGAATCAAGGATTGTTATTATAGCCTGATTATCTTTTTCTATCAAGCTATAATAAATATTCTCTTTGTCCTTACTGCCATTTTGATTAAGATTATCCAATATCGTATTCCAGATTGTATTGATAAGAGATTTCTCTGCGTAATAGTAATCTCTTGCCTTTATTCCTTCCAGTCCTTTGAGGTTATGAAACGAGAATTTATAAAACTCCTTGCGGATATCATCAGCTTGAGTAGGCTTAGAATTGTCTTTATCACCAATCAATTTATTACACTCTGCGAAACATTCATCCAGTAGTGTTTGATTATCCAGTTCAAGCAATTCCTTAAAAGAACTGTAGTACTTTTGTATCGCTGAGAGATATTCCTCCTTTTCCTCTATGGGGACAATGGAATGGATTAAGCAATGGATACTCCATTTTATCTGTTCGTTATTACTGAAAAACTCAGATAGTATTGGTAATTGATATAGCCTGGATGGAATCTTTCTGATAGGTCTGATGTTCCATCCATCCAAAGTGCTGACATCCGGATGTTTTTCTTTAATAAAAGGTAACAGCTCTTTAAACTGAGCGGATTTTACATGCAGCAGTCCCCATGTTGAGTGCTCCAGTTCCCACTCCAGATTAATATTCTCGAGCACAGCGTCTATCATCAGTCGGTATCTGGGATAATAACTTTCGTCTTTGATAGACGAGAATATTTCTGCTGAGATGATGTAGCTGCTCTTGTGCTGGTGAAGTATTCTGAACTCATAATGGTTCATTGGATAAGAAGAAGTGAGAATGTCTTTCTCCAATCCAAACAACTCTCTTTGTCTGGACTTTAGGATGTTATATACGGACTGACTGACAAAGACGACTTTGCCTTCAGCTTCATACAAAAGCCGCTTAAGAAAAGTCAAATGCTCAGGATTGTGCAATAGCCTTTCAAACTGTGCTTCGTCCTTTTGCTTTTGGATTGGGTCACGGTAATTCATCACTCCACTGACAGGCACTCCAATCAGCTCTGTAAATGCAACTGTATCCGCATATGCAGAAGTTAAACCCAGCTTAGCAAAGTTAGTATGGTATCTGTGCCCATCGCCATAACCACCGGTAACAGGGTCAAAAGCATTTTCACTTAAAAGAGGATGGTATCTGCCATACTTTTTCCAGTAGGCTGAAGAATTTTGCCAATATTCCAGAACCTCTGGATATACAGCCCAGACAGCAATATTCTCTGGCCAATTGGGGTATTTTCCTACGAATACAACACGTAACTTGTTGCTATTATATTCCATACAACAATCGAAACGTATTTGATCTAATTGTTTTTCTTTTAGTTTCATACTACATAGCATGCAATTAAATACACTAATTTCTTGAAGCCAGTAAATAACGATGATAAGTTAATATGAAAACTCGTATTTCTGCGTTACATTCCGGCAAGTTAGCGTAGTATATTGCATTATGGTTTTTATTATCAACATAGTATAGATCAACTTTTCTTCTTATTAAACTCCTTACAATTTCAACTCGGTTACTGCAAACTGCCAATATCAGAATGCTGCTACCAGGAACTCCGATATTGACGTTTGCTCTATTTGCAATTAGCAGTTTTGCTGTCTCTGATTGCTCATTTTCAATTGAAAGGGCTAAGGCTGTCTTACCTTCCTTGGAAAGCGTATCTATCTCAATCCCCTTTTCAATAAGAACCGGTACAAGTTCTACCATGTTCTTTTGTATTGCCAATATCAGAATGCTGCTACCAGGAACTCCGATATTGACGTTTGCTCTATTTGCAATTAGCAGTTTTGCTGTCTCTGATTGCTCATTTTCAATTGAAAGGGCTAAGGCTGTCTTACCTTCCTTGGAAAGCGTATCTATCTCAATCCCCTTTTCAATAAGAACCGGTACAAGTTCTACCATGTTCTTTTGTATTGCCAATATCAGGATACTGCTATCAGGAACTCCGATATTGACGTTTGCCCTATTTGCAATTAGCAGTTTTGCTGTCTCTGATTGCTCATTTTCAATTGAAAGGGCTAAAGCTGTCTTACCTTCCTTGGAAAGCGTATCTATCTCAATCCCCTTTTCAATAAGAACCGGTACAAGTTCTTCCATGTTCTTTTGTATTGCCAATATCAGGATACTGCTATCAGGAATTCTGATATTGACGTTAGTTACAAGTTTTATCAGAATTAGACCCTTTGAAGTTAGGTTGTTTTCAATCGCCCATTGTAAGATATGAATATTACCATTCTGTAGAAACACGTCTTGCTCTTTTTGTACGAGAAGCTCAAAACACTCATCATCAAGATTATGTAATGCTTCTATAAACACATTTCCATGAGCTTGTTCAATATCAGTAAATTTAATGTGGCATTTCTTTATATTTTGTGCAATTGAACTCATAAGATTTTTTTTTATATCTTGAAAATACTTATGTTTGAAGTACTCTTGTTCACGTTTTAAGTCATATTCTTTCAATGAGTTCTACCTCGTATTACGCTAAATCAGAATTTGTAAAATAATAAACAACATTTGCTTCATTTGAGCAATTCCTGAACCGCATCGAAATCATACTAGATCTCAATAATAAAATTGTCATCTTTTTTCCCAAGAATTAAAAAAAAGTTTAAAAGCTTTTGGGTATCTATCCGAAATCTGAGTGTAGATATTCTACACTAAGTGACTAAACAAAAATATGTACTCCATCTGTTTCGCAGTCAAACGACTATGTTAAAGCATTGTCTTTATTAATAGCTTCTTCATTTGAGTTTGAGAGCACTTACTCTTAAAATGCTCTACTATTTTATAAGCCTCAGCCTCATTACAACTATTTTCAACAGGTTGGTAACCTGGCATTGTGAATATCCAATGTAACCATGGTCTAATAATCAAGCCACTCAGAGATGTTATCTGTGATTTATATTTTTCCATAATATGGTCACATAAAACAACTAACCCGTTAGCTTCAAAACTATCAGAACCGATATTGGGTATATTAACTTCCCATTTGATGTTTTGTTTTAATGGAGTTATGAATGACTTTACTATAAGTTCAAAAATAGGATAATGCGTTTTCCTGATTGCATCTGAGAAATGCTTAGCAGAAATTATAAAAGCATTGTTGTGTTTATGGAGTATTTTGAAGTCATAATCTTTCCTTGCTGGAAAGACTGGCCAATTTATTGGGAAAGTTTTAGATAAGTCTTCGTAAACTCCACTTGAAACAAAGACTATCTGACTTTTATTCTCTGATGGAAATAGCAATTTCTTTATCTCAGTTCTATGTTTGTCGTTGTTATACATATCATTCCACAATCTGATTTCATCTGTCGTTTTGGCAGTTCCAAAAGTTGGTACATTAATCATTTCAATGAACGATATGTGGTTTCGATATTCCTTAGATATGTTAAGTACTTTCTGGAACAGATTATGGTATTTAAAGCCTTCACCACGTTTTTTTGATTTTGGGTTTCTGTATCTGTCGCTTAAAAATGGATGATGTCGATTGTATTTATCCCAATATGCAACTCCATCACTTAAGTATTCAAGAATCTCTGGAAACATTCCATCCCATTCATGAATATTTTTATCCCAATTTGCATCTAAACCCAAAAATATGATTTTCGCAATTTGTGGGTCTTGACCCTGCCAGTGGTTATTCGTATAAGCTTGTATAAGTTCAATAGAGGGATGAATCCCAAACCCATTTGGTTGTCGTGCTGCCATTTAATCTCCTTTACACAATTATTAAGCATATCCCTTACTGTCAAATTCTTTTATTTTCAAAATATAGTTAGGTCATGTCCACCTGTTTTCCCGTTTACCATAATGCTTGTCATAGTCATCTTCAAGTACTTTTAGTTTTCTAAGTGCTTCGATGTATTCTCTGTTGGCTCTTTTCATATCTGAGTTATTGAGTATGTATAGTCCCAACCAGCCGATAGGTCCACCCAATATCAGAATCAGAGTGTACCAGAGGTTTGTTCCTCCATCTTTTGCATAGCCAAAACCAATTGAATCAAAATCCTTCTTCTTTTTTTTGCTGGTTTTCCAAAAGATACTTCTCAGCCAGTCTGTAAGACTAAAGGAAATCCCAAATACAAGCTGCACCAGAATCCAGAACAGCCATACAGCTGCCCAGATGATTACTATGTAGAATACCACATACAGAATGGCTCCATAAGCAGCCAATAGAAGTAGTGCCCCGATTAAGCCAATTAACCACATAATATCACCTCATTCTGCTTTTCTAAAACCAATGACTTTGCTGTTGCTTCTTTTTTGCTCAAACGAATTTGCCAGTTCGCTTTCGCAAAAGAACTCTAATATCTCTTTGGTTATTCTTTTGTGTTTATGACTTCCACCTGCCAAATGCAATCCGGCATTACGGATAACTTTGGATATTTGCCCTCCGGTCAGCTCATAAGCAGCTAATCCGATTAAGTCCAAATCAGCGATGCCCGGCATTTTCTTTGGTAAGCGGACTTGCCAGATTTTCATTCTTTCCTGATAGACAGGAGGTTTGAATTCCAATATCAGGTCAAATCTGCGGCTATAGGCTTCATCTAAACAGTTAACCAGATTGGTGGTGGCAATGATGACGCCCTGAGGATTTTCCATAGCTTCCAGGATAATATTCTGCACGGCATTCCAGGCTTTTTCAGTTCCGGAAGTTCCATCCGGGTTTCGTTTATTCAAAAGCTGGTCTGCTTCATTGAATAGCAGAATGGGCGGATTCTGCATTTTACCACAAAGACTAAAGTACTTTTCAAACAGAGCTTTGGCATTGATTTCCGATTGACCAAACCATTTGCAAATTATATGGCTGGCATCAGTTTTGAGGATTTTCCTGCCCATTTCACCCGCTATGACTTCTGCAGCCAAAGTTTTGCCGGTTCCCGGAGCACCATGAAACAAAGCAGAATAACCCCGATGTTGTTTCCTGGCAGTAAAACCTTCCATGCCCCATCTGGATAGAGTATTTTGTGTATCTTCCTTTCTCAATGATATAACCCGTTGAAAAGCCGAAACCTGCTCGAGAGAAACAATTATATCCTTAAAACCATATATGGGATTAACTAAATCAAACAGAGGTTCATCTGACATGGCTCTTTGCAGCATATCAGAGTCAGAAAGAATGCGTTTGGGAGTACAAGGTTTGCAAGTTCCTAATAGCTCTTGTTTTACCCAATCGTTTATAGTCAAAAGGCCATTCAAGGCAGATTTATCAATGTCTTTACGGCTTGAAGTGAAGCAGAGGATATTCTGTTTCATTAGATTGGAGGAGCGAATTTTATCAACGCTAACCTTGTGCATATCATAGTAATCATCCAGACTGCCACTGAATGCCTGATATAAACTATCTTCGTTGTCTTCCATGTCGAATTTGAACAACATAATAAATAACAGCGTATCATCAACTGTTAAGCTGTGTTTTTCCCTGAAAGTTCTAAATCGAAGTGTTTTCCTTGTATGAGCTTCTTTTTCCAGAAGCATATTTACAGCCTGAGCTACCATAGGCAACTTTGATACCGGCTTCCGGTTTTGAATTAAATTGTCTTTTTGGTCTTCATCATAAATCTTATAAGCCATTTTCCAGAGCATCATCCAGCTAAGCAGATGGTCATTATCAGACTCAAAAGGGGCATCTTGGTATATAATAAACTCTTTGGCTTTTCCAGTGATAAAATTAACCATTGGTTTGCTCAATTTTACATTCATGCCATATAATTTCTCATCAAGTTGGGCAGGGATAAAAGATAAGAATTGGTTACGGTATCTCTCATCCTCGTGCTCTGTGATAATGCCTTTGTAAAGCAGATTCCTGATTCTATCCAGATTTAGATAAGCTTGCACGGGACTGTTATAAACCCTTTTCAGTAAATCTGCTACTTCAAAACGATAGCAACCATCCAATTGTTTATACCAAAGATTGGAGATTAAAGCCAAATCAATTTTATCCAGATGCAGTTTTGCAAACCAGCCACAATGCATAGTATATGCATCATCAATAAGAGGACTATCGCAGCTTGCCTTTTTGCCGTTATCTTTCTTGTCATCGTTATCTATAAAGCCAAACATTTCTTCCGAATTGCTTTTCTTGGTTGATTTACCAAGATCAAATAGAATGTCTGCCAGAGTCAGTTCTTGCTGAGCCTGTGGCTTTTCCTTCATTTCAAGAGATTTGTCCTTGTCTTTCATAAAACCTCCTTATTATTCTAATGCGTTGAACGCTATCCTGTATTAAATGCAATATTCTTTCCCGTGGAAGAGCTAATTTTGAGACATGCTTATCTGCTATAATTATCAAAGCATTACGCTATGTTTGTTTTATGGGGTGACGCAATATTGAGAGCGGTCGATATACTACTAATAATATAAATGTAATATGAATGTGATGCTTCTGTCGTTTCTTGCATCTTTTTAGCAAATCGTTTCACATATCATGCCTTTTCTTTCCTTTCCCGTTTCCTCCTCCTTAGACACCAAGCATCCGGCAAGAATTTGAAAGGAGTCACGTAGGGCTTAGCCCAGCCAGACCCCTTGATGACCCCTTGCAAACTCTCTGCGTGAGTTGAGAAGGGAATGGGAAAGACTTATCAAACAATCGAGATCCAGATTGGTTTTTGAGGGTCAACTTTCAAGTGTAATCTCAATGCTCTTTGGTCAAGCGAGGGCGCATAACCTACATCTGTAGGATAACCGCCCCCGATTGTCCAAACGTGGTTTCAGAAATAATCTCAGCGAGTTTCAAGTATAATCTCAGTGCTCTTTAGTCGGCTGAAGGCAGCCAACCTACTGCTCAACAGTTTTCGAAACATCTATCAGCGCTTTCAAGCCAAAGGTGTTTCGTTTAGAGTATTAGCGCTGGATAAAGCCGATTTGGGGTTTTGGGTTGCGCTTGTTTGGACTGTCAAGCCAGATCGAGAACTGTCTGTGGCAGTAGCATAAACTAAATTCAAGGCGAGTGATATTACATAATGACTGCAATTTTGGATGAAGGCAAAATCAATTTTCTTGACAAATTGAATATCTGTAGCAAAATGAGGTAAAAGGAATGGTATATGTCCAAAAAAGCAAAAAAAGCCAGCGACCCTATTGAAAATGAAGAATCTATCGATATCTCTGATGCCCAAAAAGAACACTATAGACAACTGGGTTACAAACCATATTTGTCACATAACGGTAAGATAAAGTGGCTTAGTTTTGACCAGCATACTTTCGAAAAGGTCAAATATGCCAACCGCAATAAAACTATTAGTATCGAAAAAATCCAGAACAAAAGACGGAAAACAACCAAGCAGTTTCGCAATTTGCTGAAGATGATAAAACATAATTGGTTTCTTCTATTATTATTGTGTGGCTTTGTTGTGTTTATCTTTTATTTTGAGCCTATTATTGCTTTTATAACTAATCTATTCTATTAAAGGAAATACAATTGCATATATTAATCACTAACGATGATGGAATTGAAGCAAAAGGTCTGAGGACTCTTGTCTCATATTGCAAAGATGCCGGCTATGATGTGACAATCGTAGCTCCTTCACACGAGCGAAGCGCAGCTTCACATTCACTGACTTTGAGAAAACCGGTACGTGTGACAAAAATTGCTCCGCAGGAATATTCGATAGACGGAACTCCGGTAGATTGCATGGTCATAGCTGTGCAAAAACTTATCGAAAAGCCCGTAGATATTGTAATTTCAGGTATCAATGCAGGTCAGAACATGGGTGAAGACATTCACTATTCCGGCACTGTCGCCGCTGCCATGGAAGCTGCTTTTTTTGGATACAAAGCCATCGCCATTTCCATCAATGCATATAGGGAACAGAATTTCGAAACTGCAGCAATGTGGATGGTGAATATGCTGCAGCATGGCATAGTGGAAACCCTGCATAGTAGCCATGTGCTGAATGTAAACATACCAAATATCCCTTATGAAGAGGTTAAAGGTATCCGCTTGACCAGCACAGGTCATCGCAAGTATTACAATTTCCTCAAACTGGTGGAAGAAGATGAGACCGGTTTTTCCTATTTAATCGGAGGCGATTTGCCGGTTTGGGAAAAACAAAAAGGCACAGATGCAGAAGCGGTTGAAGAGAAATACGTCTCCCTCACTCCCCTGGGCTTTGAAATGACCAAAGGTGATGCCTTTCCGGTTTTGATGGAATGGATTGAAGAAAATGAAAATTCTCTACACAAATTGCCGTAATACAAACAATGCGTTTTGACGACCAGAGAAAAAGACTTGTCCAGGAATTAGTCAAGCATGGCATCAAAGATGCCAATGTGCTAAAAGCTTTTGAAACAGTACCACGCGAACATTTTGTCTTAGCTGAATACAGCGAATATGCCTATCGCAATCAACCGCTGCCCATTGAATTGAACCAAACCATTTCGCAGCCTTTGATGATTGCCATAATGATGGAACATTTGAATCTGACCGCTGATGACATTGTGCTCGAAATCGGAACCGGCAGCGGATATCAGACAGCTCTTTTGGCTTCCATGGTAAAAGAGGTTTGTTCCATTGAAAGATTGGAAGCGCTTTCTTTGAAGGCTCGCAACACGCTAAAAAATCTTGGTTTCGTTAATATCTATTACAGAATCGGAGATGGTTCAGCCGGCTGGCAAAAAGCCTTTCCCGTATATACGGAATTTTCCAAGATTATCGTCAGTGCCGCTGCAAACAAGATTCCTGCCAAGCTGGTCAGCCAATTGGCAGACCCGGGAATATTTGTAGTTCCGGTCGGTAGTCAACATATCCAGACCCTGACTAAAATCGAAAAGCTAAACGGGGAAACAGTTCAATCTCAACAGGGCGGATGCACATTTGTTCCCCTCATTATAGACAGTCAATGATTGAGTAAAAAAAATTAAAATAACTGGATTCCAGTCCCTGCCTTCGCAGGGAGGGACCCTCTCGCAGGAATGACGGTCATTAGAGGCGATTGACAATACGTAGCAATGGATGCTTCGTCTATTACACAAAGGGGTTAAGAATATGAATTGGAAAAACATTGGACAGTGGCTCGTTTCATTGATAGTAAATAGCCATGACCTTGATTACCTTCGCAAATTCCCTGTCTTAAAAGGCTTTTCAAACCATGAATTGTATCTCTTTGCACAGATTGTTCAGGAAAGACATTTTAAGGAAGGAGAGCTGGTATATCAGGAACAATTCCCTCTTGCAGTTATTTACTTAATCTCAAAGGGAGCAGTAGAACTGACCACAGATTATCACAGCAGCACTGGTCCGGTTGTTTTATACAAGCATCAGTTTCTTGGAATCGTTGATATGTATAATGAAAACAGACGCCTGAGTGAAGCAATCGCCATCAAGGATACGACTCTTTTGGCTGTCTCTCATTTGGACTTTGCTTCTTTTGTTAAAACCAACCCGGCTGCCGGTGTAAAATTACTCGGAAACATCTGCCAAGCCCTCAGCCATTATATCTTTCAGCAAAACAAACCAATTGAAGAGTAATATCAATGAAACTCACTCAAATCGTCATGTATATCCTGATTTTGGCAACTTTGATTGCCGGAGCCTTATTCTATAGCTGGGTATTCAAATATTTGATATGCGCAGTAATCTTTGCCTATATTCTCAATCCGTGGATAACCTGGTTGGAACGAAAGCATGTTCCCAGATTATTGGGTATTTTTGTGGTTTATTTGTTCATAGGTTTTTTGATAGCTCTGGGAGTTTACCGGCTTTTGCCCGTAATTATTGTACAAGCTCAAAATCTTCTGGCACTCGTGAAGAGTACATCAATGCAAGGTGAAATCAGTCTGCTTAAGATACCTTTTATGCAGAATATTCTCACCAGGGTAGATTATATTGATGCCCAAGCCCCGATTTTGAACCTGCATTACCACTTTATCAGAATCATCAATTCCATGAATGATGGCTTGGTGAATATTCCCAATCTCTTGGTAAATAATTATCAGAAAATACTGGAAGCTGTCTCTTTGATTGCAACAATTCCCTTGATTGGTTTTTTCTTTCTGAAGGATAATGTGAAGTTTCGGCATGATATCTTGAAGATGGTTCCCAACCGCTATTTTGAAATTGCCATCATCACGATGCATAAAGTGGATGAAATAGTAGGTCGCTATCTGAGAGCCATGTTTTATGAGATCGTCGTGGTGGGAAGCCTGGCAGCGATTGCGTTTACCATCTTGGGGATTGACTATGCAATTTTAATTGGTTTTATGGCAGGTATGGCAAATATCATCCCCTATTTTGGACCCATCTTCGGAGTGCTCTTTGCCATAATGTCAATCCTGCTTTCCGGGAGTCCGCTCATACTAATCCTGCACGCAATTATCGCAATGTATATAATTCAGGTTATTGACAATAATCTGGTCTATCCTTTCGTGGTCGGTACAACGATAAATATGCACCCGCTGATTGTGCTGCTTACCGTTTTGGCAGGTGGCTGGGCTTGGGGAATTGTCGGAATGTTAGTTTCAGTTCCGGTTGTATATTTGGTGTATGGGGTCATGAAAGAACTCTATACTAATCTGAAAGAATTCAAAATGATATAAAGGTTTCGAGGTTAAATCATGGGTTTATTGGACAAATGTTACAATTTCAAAGATGCTAAACGCGCGATAGCGATGGGTTACTACCCCTATTTTAGGGAAATCAGCTCCGAACAGGACACTGAAGTAATTTGTAACGGACAAAAAATGCTGATGATGGGGTCAAACAGTTATCTGGGGCTGACCACTCACCCCAAAGTCAAAGAAGCTGCCATCAATGCCATCAAGAAATATGGCAGCGGTTGCGCCGGTTCCAGATTCTTAAATGGGACACTTGACATCCATATAGAATTGGAAGCTGAGCTGGCAAAACTGGTCGGGAAAGAATCAGCTTTAGCTTTCCCCACGGGTTATCAGGCAAATCTGGGCTGTATAGCAACCATGGTTTTGAAAGGCGATATCATAATTACTGATAAACTCGACCATGCCTCCATAATTGATGGTTGTACCCAATCTCAAGGAACTATGTACCGCTACAATCACAACGATATGAAGAGTCTGGAAAGAGTCCTGGCAAAGCATACCGGCACTAATATGCTGATAGTTGTTGATGGAATTTTTTCCATGGAAGGCGATATTGCCGATTTACCCAGAATCGTGGAATTGGCTGAACAATACGGCGCAACAGTTATGGTGGATGAAGCTCATTCCCTGGGAGTTTTGGGGAAAAACGGAGCAGGAACTGCTGCTCACTTTGGCTTGACTGAAAAGTCCGATATCATCATGGGAACCTTCAGCAAATCATTGGCTTCGGTCGGAGGATTTATTGCAGCGGATGAAGACGTTATCGGCTATTTAAAACACAAATCCCGCGCTTTGATATTTTCTGCGTCTTTGCCACCTGCGTCAACTGCATCTGTACTGGCAGCCATCAAAATTATGAAAGAAGAGCCTGAGAGAATTCAGCAGCTCTGGGATAATACAAATTACATGATGAACGGATTCCACGAAATGGGTTACGATACCGGGACATCCTGCTCTCCTGTCATCCCATTGCACGTCGGCGATATGATGGTAGCTTTCAAAATGTGGAAGCGTCTCGGCGAGGAAGGTGTTTTTATCAATCCTGTGATTCCTCCGGCTGTTCCGCCCAATTCCTGTTTAATCAGAACTTCCTTTATGGCGACTCATACCAGAAGTCAGCTGGATTTTGCACTTGATAAATTCAAAACTATAGGTAAGGAACTCGCTGTAATATAAAGCAGTTTGAGTGTGCAGTTAATCTTGATATGTTGGAAAAATGAAGCCGGACAACAGTCATTTTTCTTGACACAAAAGGCGCAAATTGAAAACAAGATTTGCAATAGTAATTCTCGCTAATATAGATGGAGGAATAATGAAAAAGTGGCTGCTGCTGCTATTAGTATTGATGTCGATTGCTTCGATTTTGACTGCAACAACAATCAAGGTTGCCGTATTACCCTTAAAAAGATTGGACAGTGCAAGCAAGTATATCCAAAAGTTTATGACTATCAGAGACTTGGAACGCACCTTTAAGACCAATGATAAATATGAACTTCTAAATCTAAAAACAACTGCTGATGCTCTCAAAGATATGGAAATTGCCGATATCGATGAAATGGAAAAAACCGATATGGCTGAAATCGGCAAAGAACTTAAAGCTGATGTGGTCATATTGGGTGTAATCAGTTCTGTGAATGACCAGACATTTTCCATCCAATTCCGTTTCTATAGCCTGCGAACCGATGATTTGAAATCCCAGAGAATCGACGTTGGTAAAGAAAAAAAGAAACGCTGGGCTGTTTTGGAAAAGGATTTCCTGGGCAAACTCGCTTTGTTTATCAATGACGAAGTTGACAAGATGAACACTCTTGCTATCCAGGATTATCATGCTGAAAACTATGCACAAGCCGAGCAAGGCTTCAATACAATTCTAAACTACAACCCTGATAATAAACAAGCATATTATTATCTCGGAATGATTGCCTATAATCAAAAGAAGTATGATAAAGCTGTCACTGATTTGAACAAAGCTCTTTCAGATAACATAACAATTGAAGATGTGAATATTCTGAGAAGCCTGAGCGATGCTTACCGCGATAAAGGCGATAAAAACCTGATGATTAGCACCCTTGTCAAGGTTGCAACTCTGCAAAATGATGAGGAACTGTGGCTGACAATTGCAAATCTATATGTGGAAAGCAAACAGAATGCCAAAGCTGAAGAAGCCCTCTTGAATGCGATGAAAATTGACCCCAAGTTTATGAAGGCGCAATACCGTATGGCTTTTCTGTTGTATGATGATGGCAAATATAATGAGGCAATCCCCTATCTGGAAACATCCTCCACTGAAAATCCCGATAATGACCTGATTGCCCGCCGGCTTGCTTTTGCCTATCAAAAAGCCGGACGCATTTCTGAAGCCATTGCCCGTTATGAAAACCTGATTATCAGCAGCCCTTCCAATACTAATGCCTATTTAAATCTTGCCGGTTTGTACCGTGTGGCTGCAACCAGTGCATCAGATGCCAATAATCAGACACTTGTAACCGAATACAACCAGAAATCCCTCAATACTCTCAATAAGTTAAAATTGATCGACAATGAAAATGCGATTATGTATCTTCGTTATGCTGATGTTTATCTTTCCATGAATAATATCAATGATGCAGAGGCAAGTGCCAATTCTGCCCTGACTAAAGATGCGTCTTTGTATCAGCCCTATGTGATACTTGCCACCATCAATCAGCGCAAAGGTACTGAACAGTATAACACTTTTATCGAAAAGGATAAGCAGTTCGGTAGTGCTTATGGTCAAAAAGCCGACAGATTAGCCAAAGAAAGAGACGCTTCCCGTCTGGCTGCCAATAATTCGTTCAAAAGAGCCGAAGAACAACTCAACGCTGCAAAATCAAGAACCAATGAACCGGAAGTCATCAGCGACCTTGATAGTAAGCTTTCAACGGTTTCCCAATTAATCACCCAGACCGGAAAAGCCTACTAAATGATATAATAATCATTGATATTTGGAACCGATGCTGATGCGTCGGTTCTTTTTTTGTTGAAATCGTTTTATATAGCTGGGGTTTGCCTTAGAGTTTTTTATTAATGCACTGAATTAGTGGATAGACTTAGAAGAACTGTCCCGATGATTAACATTCCGAGAGCTACTCTTTGTTTAACAGTAAACACTTTTCTCCAGATTATCAAATCACACAGAATGCTGCATATCACAGTACCTGATGCAATCATTGGAAAAGCTATTGTTGCAGGAACTGTCTTTAATCCTTTTAGAAAGAACAGAGTGCTGAGTTGATTAGGTATGCCCAAACCAAAACCATAGAGCAAGCTTTTTAAGTGAAATTGTCTTTTGTCAGCGATAATCCACAATAAAGTCAATAAGCCGGCAGAAGTAAAGATTACAAAGAGAAAGGGTTTCTGGTTTGAACTCCCAAATTCGCTATAAATCTTTAAAGAAGACTCGGTTATTCCGCTTATCAGAAAGAGAAACAACAGCCAGAATAGATTTCTCAGCGTTTTGGTATCTGTCACATAAACAAAAGCGGTAAGAATTGCCCCGAGACCAATGACATTAACCAGTCCGATTTTGTCTGCAAATAAACATACTGCCATCAAGGTGGGAATAATTACAGAAACACGTTGTGTTCCAACACTGAGCGAAAGACCATTGATGCTGATATTCTTCTGGTAGGCAACAAAATTGCTTAGAAACAGTAATCCTGTCACAATTCCAAACCAGATATCAAACCTGTTTAAAATTAGCCCTGTCGGAAGAGAAGTTCCCAGGCTAAATAGTGATGCAACAATATAGTTTCCCAGAAAAATAATCAGGATATCATTTTTCTTGTTTTTTGTAAAAGCAACCAGTAAATTACCAATTAGGACAGAACAAAGAACTGAAAGAATTATATATATCATTCAGGTATATTAAAGAGAACCCGCTACGTATTGCATCTTGCTCTGAAGATTATTCCTTTGCCTTGGACACAATAGCCATCTACCTCAAAGGGAACGAAGAGAGATTGCCCTTTTTCAAGAGACAGAAATTGACTGCAATTCTCAATGACAAAGCTGCCTTCGTAGCAAAACAAAATTTCGGGACTATTGGCAAAAGGTACGACTGTTTGTGTATCTGATTCGTGCTCGAATATGGTAAGCCGAAATTCCTCAGCAGAGGTTTGATAAATTTTTTCATGCTCAGAAATAGCCTTGGGAACAATCGACTTGGTTATTTTTGGCATAAAATCCAGCACATAAATCAGCCCTTCCGTATCGATGTATTTGGGAGTCAGACCGCCTCTGAGCACATTATCACTATTTGCCATAATTTCCATGCCGGCACCCTGTAAATAGGAATGCAAAATCCCGGCTTCCAGAAACAAGCCCTCAAAAGGCTCCAATTCAATGATATTCAGCAGAAGGGGAGAAAGAACACCAATATCGTCAGGATAAAGACGGCTGAGCTCAATTGACCATTTCTGGAGGAGCTTTTCTTGCTCAGTGTCGGGTTGCGCTTGCGAAATATTGTTTAGATAAATGGAAAACATAATTTGGCGTTCTGAGGCAGACATAATCAGCAATGAAGTGAAGAGTGCTTTCAAACTAAATTGATTGGGTTCGTGCAGGAAAGCAACAAGCGTCTCAGAGCTATAACACCTGAGATATTTCTTAAAATATGAAACAAGCTCAGGCAATGCTCTGAAGCCGCACAACGCAGTAAAGGGAGTCAAAGCAACTATTAGTTCTGGTTTGTGATTGGCGTCTTTATAATTGCGGTCTGTAGCATCAAGGGGGATTCCGAGTTTTGTCTCACGGGCAAAACCGGCTCTGGCTTGCTTTTGATTTGGATGAGCCTGGATGGACAGAGGGGCATCGGCTGCCAGAACCTTTAGCAGAAATGGTAATTGGTCAGAATAAATCCGTGTAATATTGCTTCCCAGGAAGTCGCAGGGGTCTTCTGCAATAATATAGTTCAGATTGACTTGCATGTCTCCGTTCTGAATCAGGGAAGAGGATTTGGGATGCGCTCCTATCCATAGTTCTGCTTGGGGTGTGCCATTATGTTCACGATTACCGAGCAATTCACTGATAAAAGTCTTTGAACCCCAAGCATAAGGTTGCACGGGATTTATCATACGCAGAATGTTCATTTTCACCTCAGATGCTCATTTACTGAGGACTCTTTTTAAAGGGATAGTTTTGGGCAAGCAATTTTTTCCAACTTTAGTGTTTGACAAATAAACGAGATTTGCTAATGTTGAAAAAAAACCTTGGGAGGAATATATGAAAGTACATAATTTTACTATCATTATTCTATGCGTAATGCTATTGATAGCTTGCAGCGTCAATGCCAAAAAGAAAGTAGTTCCGGTCGTAGTGGAGAAAACGCCTTTAGAGCTTGCAGTTGAAACCGCCAATGAAGCTGGACTTATTTATGAGGACAGTGACTATACCGGCGCTATAGAAAAATTTGCTCAAGCCATCGATTATTACAATCAGGCTCTGCCATCAGCAGCGGAAACGGATTCAATCCCACAGCGGGTTTTCAGGCTTAACATGAATATAGCCAAGATACATAATGATTTTGCCTACAATTTGACCGGGCAAAAAGAATTTGACCAGGCAATCACCGAGTATGAAGCGTCTCTCGCAGCCTATAAAAATTTAAAGACTGAAGCGGTTCCCACAGATTCTTTAGATTACAAAATCAACAATCTTTATATGAATCTGGCAATCTGCAGCAAAGAAGCCGGAGAATACCAAAAGGCTATCGAATATTTTGATTTGTATCTGGATGCCAATCCTGAAGACAATGATGTGTTACTCCAGAAGTTTTATATCTATAAAGATAATCTGAAAGATGAAAATCAGGCATTTGAAGTATTGAAAGCCTATGCTATCAACAAAAATGACTTTGCTGCCAGTCACAAACTGGGAGATTTGTACCGTGAGAAAAGTGATACCGACAACGCCATAATCTGGTACGAAAAAGCCCGTGCCTTGAAAAATGATGCCAATGTTTTACAAAAACTGGCTGCTTTGTACAGAACAAAACAACAATGGGAAATGGCAAATCAGATATTGGAACAATTCATCTTGCTAAAACCGGATACAGACGGATTGAAAACATCCTATAAACTAATCGGAGATAACTACAAAAACCTCAAGAACAAAGCCAAGGCGGTCGAGTATTTCGAAAAATATCTGGAAATCGAGTATAATGAAGATATCGCACTCTATGTCTGTCTCTATTATTACGATATGAAGAATAACACGAAATCCATGAATATGGCAAATCTAATCTTGTCCAAAAATGCCAACAATACAAATGCCATCTTGTTCAGGGCGATCGCAAGGTATAATCTGAAAGATATGAAAGGTGCAAAAGCTGATTTTGAGCGCATTCAAAATGACCCCAAACAGGGTAAAACAGCTCAGCAGTATCTGAAGATTATTAAATAGAATTATTTTGATGAGCATGAAAGGCGTTGACAAAGTCATCGCCTTTTTTATTATAAAATTAGCTGATGTGTTTTAAGTTTAGTAGCACCGTTTTGTAAACGGTTTTTGGATGATTGTAAACTCGTCCCCCTTTTACAAAAAGGGGCTACAGCGCAGGTATGACAAAACTGTTTGAGGTTATTATGAACGATAAAATAAAGCCCGAGACTTCGGTTAAAGAAGTTTTCCGCTTCACCAAAGGTAAATCGCTGGAACGACCGCTCTTGGGTTCTCATGTTCCGGCAGGTTTTCCGTCTCCGGCACAGGATTATATTGAAGCTTCGCTTGACCTGAATGATTTTCTGATTCCTCATCCCATTGCCACCTATTTTATCAGAGTTGAGGGCTATTCTATGGTGGAAGCCGGCATTCAGCCCGATGATTTGCTCATTGTGGACAGGTCTTTGGAGGCAATCAATAATAAAGTGGTTATTGCAGTTTTGGACGGAGAACTTACCGTCAAACGGCTTAATATTATTGATGGAATTTATTGGCTTGTGCCGGCAAATTCGGCTTATGACCCCATCAGGATTGATGAAAACATCGATTTTGTGATTTGGGGTGTTGTGACCTATGTAATCCATAAATTGTGATTGATCGAGATAAGCTTCTTGGAGTCCACATTGCCTAACGCCAACTTTATTAACTTCCATAACTTATGGCAATCTGGACTTCATGAAGCGACCATCTCATTGATACTAAGCATCTTTACGGGATATGAAGTCCAAGCTTCCCATAGTCAATATCTAAAAATAAAATACGTCAGGAAGCATGTACTCCAAATTCCCAAAGTCGTTTTAAAACCCTAAATATTGAGTAATTAAGATTTGAACAAGTTCCATTTCTTAGTCATCATCATTATTGTTACTCTGTCAAGTGTTTATGCGCAGGACATCAGGCAAATCACTTCACCCACTTTCAGACAAATCACGCTAAATATTCAGCCTGATTCCCTGATTTACAAACTACCTGATAAAAACATCATGAATGTTTCAGATTTGGTTTATTGCGAAAACACACTGCTAAAGCGTGATATTGATTACAAACTAAATTATGCCCAGGGAATTGTGGAGTTTCTGCCCACCGCAAATCTGTCTCAAAGTGTATTTATTTCATACAATATCATCCCCGATTTCCTCCTGCAAAAAATGTATCTCTATGAGCTGCGCAATATCAGAGACAGTTTGGCAACTTTCCAAAATATCAGAAAACCATTATTTCAACAAAATGACACCAAGCTATTGATTTCAGGCACAAAAACTTTCTCTCTTTCCTTTTCCAATCAGGAAAGCTTTGATTTGAAACAATCGTTATTCCTGAAACTTGAAGGTGAAATCAGCAACAATATGAAAATCGAAGGTCAGTTGTCAGACAGCCAATCTCCGCTTTCGCCGGAAGGTGATTCACGCGAAATCAGCAGTCTTGACCAAGTTTATCTGAAACTCTACGGCAGGCAATATGAGATTGTTTTTGGCGACCAGGAGTGGCAGTTCAAAGATACTGCGCTGATGAATTATCAAGCTCGCTTTGAGGGAATCAATCTCTCCTATCACGACAAATTTGCTATTCAGGCAGCTCTGGCAGCCAATGGCGGAAAAAGCACCGTTAATATTTTTCAGGGTATTGACGGCAAACAAGGTCCCTATTACTTAACTGCAATGGCTTTGCAGCAAAATGTGCAGGTTGTGCCGGGGAGTGAAAGGATTTCCATCAATGGAGCTAACCTGAGCCGTGGAACGGATTATGCCATAGATTACGATGGAGGCTCCATCACCTTCAAAATCCTGATAACCTCCAATAGCCGGATTGTTGCCGACTTTCAATATACCGATGATTATTATAGTCAAAACCTCTATTTGAATTCATCCGTAATCAACCTATCCCCTGCTTTGAAACTTCAGCACCACGTCATCTGGCAAAAAGACGACCGCAACAACCCCTTGCAATGGACATTTTCGGCTTCTGACAAGGATTCGCTCAGGCACGCTGGTGACAGAAATGTTTGGGGTCAGGGTGTAATCGATGTGGGTGCCGGCAAAGGACAATACATCAGGAAAACCACTCCGGAAAATATCATTTACTATGAATATGTGCAAGGTGATACCACCGCAAGTTATGATATCTATTTCAGCTATCTTGGCTACCAGCAAGGCGATTATGAACCTATCCCGCTCAATCCGTCCAAGTATGAATTCAAAGGTCAGGGTTTGGGTAGCTGGATGCCCTATAAACGCCTGATTGCCCCCACCAATAAATCAAACATCGGTCTGGATTTGTCATACAACTCCCCCGCCTTTGATGTCAGCCTGGAAGGAATGGTCACCAATCAGGATAAAAACACGTTTTCAAAACTAAATGATAATGACAATACAAGCTTGATAACCAGCTCAAAACTTGCCTATCATCCACCCGACCTGAAACTCAATCCGATGCTTTCTCTGCGTTATCAGCAACGTTTAAAGGACAGTTTTGCCTTCAGCAACCTGACTCCCTCTGAAGAAAGCTTTGAATATTCATCTCTCCCCCCCGTTGATTCTTTGGCTCAGACTCAGGTTGACCTGAACGGACAGCTTTCCAATCCAGCCATCTGGAAGCAGATAATCTCGTTAAGATACAAAAAAGTAGAATCTGAATATCTGCAAAAAGCCATCAAATCCAATACAGAATTTTATCAAACCGGTTTAATCCCGTCTTTGAACTGGTATGGCATCTATTCGCAACAGGCGTTTACCGATACTGTTATGACAAATTCCGTCTTAAATTACCACAACGTAATCAGCAGTTGGAAATGGAAAATGCTGATGCTCAAATTTAACTATCTGCTTCAGCAGAATAGTTTTACCTACAAAGACAATACGATTATCGGCACTGTTGATGGCAACCGCTTTCAAAAACTAAATCCCGCTCTCAAAATCGGTGATGAAAAGTCCTACAGCTCAGAAATCAACTACACTGAAGATAAAAATGATTTAAAAATAGACAGTCACTGGAATACTCAGCAAGCTTCAGACACCTGGCAGTATAGCCAGATGATAAACAGCGTCAATAATACGCTGAATCTGAACTACATTCACAGAGAAGTCACTCAAAGTCCTGCGGATTCACTTCATTCAGATAAAAAGAACTATGATTTGTTTGACCTCAAGTCCTCTCATCAGTTTTGGGATAATTCAATTTCCTTCTTAACTGCTTATCAGATAAACCAGTTGGAGTTTTATCCACAGGTCAGGGAATTGCAATATATCGGTGATGGACTGGGTCTGTATGACAGCACCGGGGTGCAGATTTCCGGCGGGGATTTTGATTATATTTACACCAATAGCGGTCAAAGCAAGCTTTCCACTGAAGTAACAGCCAATGCCAATATGTTCCTGCATCTATCCCAGAAATATTACAAAGGCAAGTTCTGGAACAGGTTTCGCCTGGACAGCGGATTTCAGATTACGGAAAATACTTCGCAAAAGAACAATTACAAAGTGTATTTGCTTTATCCCGATCAGATATTTCAGGACGGTTCCACTATTTTTGGCAGACAGGCTATGCAGCACACGCTTTGGTATGACATCCTTAAAAACGTCGTAACCGGCAATCTGAGGTATGAAATCAACCGCACTCTGGACAATCGATACCAGTCTCAAAGCAAAACCTATCAGGATGAAAAATCTGTGGAATTGGACTGGCAAAAGATTTTGGGCAGTAAGATTCAGACCTCATATCAATTATCTTTGGACAGGGATACCCGGTACAATTCTGAAATTAGAAATCGTTTACTGGACGTCGTAATCTTCAGGAACATCAATCCCTCAACCACCACGCAATGGACGTTTTCTTATGCCCGCGAAACAGGGAAAACCCAAAGCCAGGCTAATGAATATATCATCACCAATTTTAAAGTGAATCCTTCTGTGTCCTGGTATCCCAACCGGAAATACAGATTGACTTCCAATCTGCTGGCACAGCGTAATCAACGCAGCGGTTCAACCTATCTGAGTTTCCTGCCGGAAAAACGCAATGGTTCCATCTTTGTCTGGTCAATGCAGGCGCAGTATAAGCTCAATAGTTTTTCGTCAGGCTCACTGGAATATTCCGGAAAGTCATATCCCGGCGAAGATATTCTGCACGAATTGAAAATGGAATTCAGAGCGGAATTATGATACACCTGAGTTTTACTGATTGCGCTATCCTTTTCCCGCTCATTTTTTTGGCTGGAATGATTGATTCAATTGCAGGCGGCGGCGGATTGATATCTCTGCCGGCTTATCTGTTTGCCGGTTTACCGCCCCATTTTGCCCTGGGGACAAATAAATTCTCATCCTGCTGGGGAACTCTCTTTGCCACTCATAATTATTGGCGCAACAAGATGATTGATTTGCGTCTGGCTCTGCTCAGCGCAATGGGTGCTCTGGTGGGAAGCTGGGCTGGAACGAGGACGGTTTTGCTGATTAAACCTGATTTTTTGAATTATATCCTTGTCGTTCTCATCCCCATCATTGCAATCATTACTGTTTTTAACCGCAACATCGGACAGAAGAATCTTTCCGGAACGTTCAGTTTTTCCCGAAAGTATGGATTGGGACTACTGGCAGGCTTGGTCATTGGTTTTTATGACGGCTTCTTTGGACCGGGCACGGGAACTTTTCTAATCTTGTTTTACACCGTCATGCTCCATTATGATTATGTGATTGCCAACGGTAATACCAAAGTGGTCAATTTAGCGTCCAATATCGCTGCATTAGCCACGTTTGCAGCTGCAGGCAAGGTCTTGTATCAGGTAGCCATTCCGGCTGCGTTATTCGGCATTCTGGGGAATATTTTAGGCTCCAAACTGGTCGTCCTGAGAGGCAGCAAACTCATCAAACCCGTGTTTGTTTTAGCTCTTGCTTTGTTGATGATTAGAGTCATCTGGAATCTGCTGAAATAATCTGCCCCCACCCTGAACTTCCTCCCTTAATCCACAACTGATACTAACTCCATCAATAACAAAACGATACAAAAAGACGCTTCCATTATCGTTGAAGCAGTCTTGAGCCAACTATCAGGCAATGTTTAGGGAACAAAACAAGGATTTGGGTGATTATTTGAAAGGGTGACTTGTCTATCTGAAATGCCGTCCCGATGGGACTTTGTGCATGCACGTGACTTTGTCAGCACCCTGAGCCTGTCGAAGGGTGTCATTCCTGCGAAGGCAGTCACCCTGAGCCTGTCGAAGGGTGTCATTCCTGCGAAGGCAGGAATCCAGCCTGTTTTAGAATTTACGATATGCTAAACAAAGTAATAATCTGAGCGTCGCATACTAATTCACGCAACTTCACAAAACCTGCGTGAATTGCTTTTCCCTTTTAGCAGATAGGGTTTATGGCATTTATTCTGACCAATTCCCCAATTATCACTATGTCCGTACCTCCGGAAAACAAATCTCCAAATGATCTTTAGTTAACTATATAGATATACTGGCTGGGAAATGGAGAATTGAGATAAATGCACATAAACACCAATTCCCCATTTCACCATTTCCCAAGGTATCGCTATAGATAAAAGTATGATTGCATAATATATATTAATAGAGAAGAGAGAGAGAGAGAGAGAGAGAGAGAATTGGAGAATTGGAGAATATAATATAACCTCAATGCAATCTGCAAAAGGCTATCACCAATTCACGCTTAAAAAGTGAATTTGTGAGAAATCGTGAGAATTGCTGAATGTATTTATTTACATATATAGGGTGAGAATCTGGTGAATTTGAGAACTTGGAAAACTACACTTAATCCCCAAATTCACAAATTCACCAAATTCCCACCCCATCTCTCTATATAAAAGTAAGGGTTTTAATATAACTTATATTAAGAGAGGAGAGAGAGAGAGAGAGAGAGAATTTGAGAATTTGAGAATTTGAGAATATAATGTACTCTAAACCTATGCTGTATAAGGGCTGGTCAAATTCACGGGTTAATTGTGAAGTTGGAATAATTTGAGAGAAATTGGGAGTGTTGTTATGCTTTTTTGCGTGTAACATAGGATTTTATCCTGTTGTATCCTGAGGTTTGAAACCTCAGGGATTTTTGAAAAAGGGGTAAGGTTACAAACCTAACCCCACAACAGCTTACAAAGCTATGTTACACAAGTTGCGTCAGCTTCGTTTGAGCTAGTTCGTCGACTTGCTCCACATTCTCAACACTTTCAAACATAGACACAGGCTGGGAATTGGTGAACTGAGTGAATCTGCCGAAACACAAAAAATAATCAGGATTTTTCAAAATAAATCTTGCTATTTAGCCCAAACGTCCTCCGTATATAAGTAGAGGGTGAAATAAAGTGATGTGTTATGGATGTCGATGTTGAAAACCAAGATTGACAAAATATGGTTAGCTGATTATTATGAAAAAAAAAAAAATGGATGGTTGTTTGTATGAAAAAATTCAGTATCTTGCTAATTACTTGTGCAATTCTGGTTCTGGGATTGCCGGTTTGTGTCAGTGCAGTCACCAACAAGAATTTTGATTATGATGCTGCCTGGAAAGAAATAGATATTGTCAAGGGTCAGGGACTGCCAAAGTCAATGCTGGAAAAGGTGGAAACTGTTTATCAGGTTGCAGTGCGTGAAAACAATCTTGACCAGCAGATAAAAGCCCTGATTTATCGGCTCGGAGCTCAGCAATATACAGAAGAATTTTCTGCTCAGAAAGCCATCGATGATGTGCAAAATCAAATCTCCAAGGCTTCCTTTCCTGCTTCTGCTATTCTGCACAGTATGCTGGCACAGCTCTATTGGAGCTATTATCAAAGCAACCGCTGGCAATACGCGGGGCGCACTGAAACCATCAATTTTAAGCAGGACGATATTGCCACCTGGGATTTGAAAGCCATCGCCAAAGCCACTATCAGTGAATATAATATTTCTCTCAATTACCCTCAGGAACTGCAAAAACTTATGGTTAGGGATTATCCCGCCATAATCACCAAAGGCAATGATTACACAAAGGATTTGCAGCCGACTCTCTATGACTTTTTGGCACAGCGGGCGCTTGACTTTTACATCAATGATGAATCAGGTCTTTCGCTGCCCTTTGAGGAATTCACCATCACCGACCCCAAATACTTCCAGCCGGCAGTCAGCTTTGTTCTGATGAATATTGCCTCGGGTGATTCTTTGTCCTTAAAATATCGTGCCCTCGTGCTATATCAGGATTTGATGCGTTTTCACCTGAATGATAAAGACCCTTCCGCTTTGGTGGATGTTGATTTGGACAGATTGGAATATGTCTATGGCAATTGCTCCATCCTTGGCTCTGAGAACTTTTATGAAGGCGCTTTACGTCTGGCTGAATCAAAATACCGAGAATATACCATATCTGCTTATGCCACCTATAAACTTGCCTCTCTGATAAATGAACTGGCTGGACGATATAAGCCAGATGTTTCAGAGCTGTATCGCTGGCATTACAAATCGGCTCTGGAACTATGCAACCAGGCAATCAAGGCTTATCCCAATAGTTTTGGAGGTCTTGCCTGCCGGGAATTGAGCGAGCAAATCAAACAAAAAAGTTTGAGCCTGACTATTGAAAACATTGTTGCTCCAAACTCTCCGATTAAAGTCTTGATTAAAACCAAGAGCATGTCTCAGGTTCAGGCGCGCATCTACCGCATCCCCAATATTGATATAACCAGTGCTGATTATTACTATCAGAGTAATTGGTCTGAAACCGATAAATTGAAAAACCTACTCAAAAAGACTCCCAAATGGAGCAAGACTTTCCCTGTAACAGATGAGGGAGATTTCAGATCGCACTCTTTTGAACTTGCCTTGTCCGAGCTGCCGATTGGAAGGTATTTAATTGTTGCCTCTGATGACTTTACCAAAGAAATCAGCACTCAGGTTATCGGTTACTGTGAATTCAGCAGTAGCGAGCTGTCATATTTAAGCCTGAATAATTCTTTTGGAACCTTGCTTATATCAAACAGGCAAAGCGGTCTGCCCATGCCAAATATCACTGTTACAACCTATGCACAGGAATACAATAAATCAAAGGAAAGATGGTTTTACAAACAAGCCTGGAAAGGTGCAAGCGACAAGAATGGCTTGGTAAATATTCCCCCCAACAAAGACGGCTGGGAGCTCCGCTGTATCATATCGCAGCATGCTGATACGCTGGTAATCGGTAATTATTACAATTACAGAAACACGGATATCCCCAGAAAAGACATTGCTTGTTTGCTCTTTACCGACCGTTCGATTTACAGACCCGGGCAGACAATTTATCTGAAGGGGATTTTGTTTGAAACTGACCATGAAAAATACCATAAAATACTGCCTCAAAGAGCCGTGGAAGCTACTTTCTATGATGTAAATCATCAGATAGTCAACCGTCAAAACCTGATTTCAAATGAGTTCGGCACTTTAAATGCTACATTCACAGCTCCAAAAGGTGTTTTGACCGGGCAGATGTATATCCAGATCGAAAATTATGGCTCGGTCAGTTTCAGTGTCGAAGAATACAAACGCCCCAAGTTTGAAGTTACCATTGATAAACCCAAAGAATCCTATAAACTCAATCAGTATGTGACTGTAAACGGCAAAGCATTGTCCTATGCAGGTTTTCCGATAGACGGGGCGACCGTGAATTACAGGATTGTGCGTCAGCCCAAATACCCCTATTGGTTCTGGTGGTGGGGAGCAAGTCCTTCCACTCCGCAAAAGGAAATCTCTCACGGAACCATCAACACCAATGAAAAGGGTGAATTTACCCTCAGTTTTATGGCACAGGGTGATGACACGATTTCCGAATTCGGCAATCCCTATTTTACTTTCACCGTTACTGCCGATGTCACGGATATCAGCGGAGAAACACGCAGCGGTTCATTGGCTCTGTTTATCGGCAAGAAAGAACTGGTTTTGAATCCCGATGTGCCTGAGAAAATAAATCTCGATTCCAAGCAACTGGTTATCCCGGTTCTGACCACTAACCTGAGCGGAGAGAAAGTTTCTGCCAATGGTACCGTAACCATCACCCGTTTGCAAACTCCTGACCATATCCAAAAAAGCAGACTTTGGGAAACACCGGACCGGGATTACCTGAGCAGGGAAGAATTTCTCAAGTTCTTCCCCAATGATATTTACCATAGTGAAGATAATATCACGAACTGGAAAACTACCAATAAAGTCTTAACCAGACAGTTCAATACCCCTGAGACTGATTCCCTGCTGATAAACGGACTCGATAAATGGTCAACCGGAGTCTATGTTCTGGAAGCGATTGCCAATTACAAACAGCAGGAAATCAAGACAACCCGCTATTTCACCATCTACAATTCCAAAGCCAAACAACTCCCCTATCCTATGGCAGATTGGTTTGTGCCCGTCAAAGCCACTTGTGAGCCGGGAGAAAACGCTTTGTTATTGATAGGCAGCAGTTATTCGGATGTTGCGGTCTTATATGAAGTGGAAAAAGACCACAAGATTATTGATAGCCTGCGCTTTAGTCTGAATAATGAACAACGGCTTTTTACCATTCCGGTAGTTGAAAAAGACAGGGGCAGTTTCTATGTGCATGTCACTTTTATCAGAGACGGTCGGGTTTATACTCATAATCAGGAGATTACCGTTCCCTGGACCAACAAGAAGCTTGAATTTGAATATATGACCTTTCGGGATAAGCTGCTTCCCGGTCAAAAGGAAGAATGGCGTCTCAAACTGAAAGACTATACCGGAGGCAAGGTTACCGCAGAAGTCCTGGCATCTATGTATGACGCTTCCCTTGATGCATTCCGTTCCAATACCTGGAATGCTGATATCTATGGCAAAGTACGCCAAACCGGCGGTTGGAACAACTACAATTTTATCTCCCCTGCGAGCCTGGCTATGCTGAACTATTTTAACTATTTTAATTTCCCGCCCAGAATATATGACTCGTTCAACTGGTACGGATATCAGACCGGCTGGTATTCTGAAAGAAGATACAAAGGTTACGGACGTGGCGGTGCCGATATGCTCTATGAAAGTAATGATATGGCTATGATGGCACCTTCCGCAAGTAAAGATATCCGGATGGAAAAAGTGCAGCTCTCAGCAACCAGCGGCAAAAGTGGTGGTGGTAGAGCTGGAAGCACAGGTTTTGGTGACGGCGGTGGCGGCAGCGGCGGTGTAGAAGCAGACAAAGAAGTCGATTTGGGTGGAGTTCAGGCTCGCACTAACTTTGCTGAAACTGCTTTCTATTATCCGGAACTGAAAACCGATGAAAAGGGAGAAGTGAGTATTGCTTTCACAGTCCCGGAAGCTCTGACCCGTTGGAAATTCAGGGCTATGGCACTCACACAGGACTTGAAAATCGGGCTATCAGGAAATACTACTGTTACTCAAAAACCTTTGATGGTTATTCCCAATGCTCCGCGCTTCTTTAGGGAAGGTGACAAAATTACTTTTGCCAGTAAAATAACCTCTATGGATGAGACAGACCAATCCGGAGCCTGCCAGTTGATGCTGTTTGATGCCATCACCATGTTGCCGGTGGATAAAATCTTTGGCTTAAACAAAGCACAACAGTCTTTTTCAGTTAAAAAGGGCGAAAGCACTGTCCTGAGCTGGGATTTGACCATTCCCTTCGGTATCAGCGCTGTCACCTATCGAGTTGTTGCCAAAGCAGGTGATTTCTCTGATGGTGAGGAAAATACACTGCCTATTCTGACCAATCGCATGCTCGTAACCGAAAGTATGCCTCTGCCGGTCAGGGGAAAATCATCCAAGACCTTCTTATTTGAAAAGCTGAAAAACAGCCAGAGCTCCACTACTCTCAAAAATCATAAACTTACGCTGGAATTCACAAGCAATCCTGCCTGGTATGCCGTGCAGGCTTTGCCCTATATGATGGAATTTCCTTATGACTGCAATGAGCAGATTTTTACACGGTTCTATGCCAATAGTCTTGCTTCGCATATTGCCAATGCCAATCCCCGCATCAAGCGTGTCTTTGAGGCTTGGAAAAATACACCCAATTCTGCTGCTCTGCTTTCCAATCTGGAAAAGAACGAAGAGCTGAAATCCGTTATTCTTCAGGAAACTCCCTGGGTGCTGGATGCCAAAAGCGAATCTCAGAGCAAGCAGAGAATAGGCTTACTTTTTGACCTTAATAATCTGGCAGACCAGTTTAATCGCTCTTTAACGCAATTACAAAAGAATCAGAGCCCCAGCGGTGCCTGGCCCTGGTTTCCAGGTATGCAGGATTCGTGGTGGGTGACGCAGTATATTGTGGAAGGGCTGGGACACCTTGACCACCTGAAAGTAAAATCCATTCGGGATGACGACCGCACCTGGAATATGACTCAAACTGCGGTGCAATATTTAGACAGGAAGATTCTGGAAGACTATGAAAATATCAAGAAATACTCCGATTTGACTCAAGACCATCTCGGTTATATGGAAATGCATTATCTCTATGCCCGCTCCTACTTTTTGGATATTCCCATCAATGATAATGTCAAAGTTGCGGTGGAATATTTCAAGGGTCAGACTGATAAATACTGGCTGAATAAAGACATCTACGGACAAGGTCTGATTGCGCTGGGCATGTCCCGCTTTGGCAAAGAAGTTCTTCCCAATAAAATTCTCGCCTCTTTGAAAGAACGCTCGCTGACCAACGAAGAAATGGGCATGTGGTGGAAAACTAATAGCGGAGGCTGGTTCTGGTATCAGGCTCCGATTGAAACTCAGTCGCTTTTAATAGAGGCTTTCAATGATATTACCAAAGACACCGAGTCTGTCGATGGCATGCGTACCTGGCTGCTCAAACTGAAGCAGACAACTAACTGGAAAACGACCAAAGCCACCACTGAAGCCTGTTATGCTTTGTTACTTTCGGGAACCGAGTGGCTGGATACTGAGAAACTGGCTCAAATCACTCTGGGTGGAAAGAATATTGACCCTCAAACTTTGGAAAATTCAAGCGTGGAAGCCGGAACAGGCTATTTCAAAACTTCCTGGTCGGGCAATGACATCACTCCAGCCATGGCGGAAGTAAATGTGGTTAATCCCAACGTGGTGCCTGCCTGGGGTGCTTTATACTGGCAGTACTTTGAAAATCTGGACAAAATTACACCTGCCGAGACACCCTTGAAACTCAATAAGAAATTGTTTCTGGAAAGAACCACCGACACCGGCATTGTGCTTGACCCGATTAACGACAAAACCGTTTTGAGTGTGGGTGACAAAGTTATTGTGCGGATTGAATTACGCACAGACCGGGATATGGAATATGTGCACATGAAAGATATGCGCAGCGCCGGTTTTGAGCCGATAAATGTCTTGTCCCGCTACAAATGGCAGGACGGACTGGGCTATTATGAAGCGACCGGTGACGCTGCCACCAATTTCTTCATCGAGTATCTGAGCAAAGGCACCTATGTCTTTGAATATCCCCTGCGTGTGTTCAATAAAGGTGATTTCTCCAATGGAGTGACAACCATTCAGTGCATGTATGCCCCGGAATTTACTTCCCATTCAGAAGGTATCCGGGTAGAGGTAAAATAAAGCGTCATTCCTGCGGAGGCAGGAATCTCCGCTCTTTTAGTGACTTGAAACAAAAGTACAACGTTTGTCATTCCTGCGAAGGCAGGAATCTACGCTCTTTTAAAATGATAATGCTACTCGATGTTTCTGAATGTAAAGGGAAAGAGCGGGGATTCCCTGCTTCGAGGGAATGACACCCTTCTCTGTGGCTCTCTTTTTTCCCTGTGTCTCTGTGGGTAGAAAACTCTTTCTTTTTATTTTGTACTTTACGTGGTTAGAGAATAGGAAACAAGATAGCAGCCCGCTCTGGTATGACGCCCTTCGACAAGCTCAGTGTGACTCCTGCACAGATGATGGGCTATAGTTTTCGCCGGCACAATTAAACTTTTGGGGTTGACACTTATTCACTTCATAAAATAGGGTGCAAGCTGGTTATGAGGTAATAAAAATGAAGAACATACTCTTATGCGTAACAGGCGGAATTGCTGCCTATAAAGCGATAGACCTTGCCAGCAGATTGGTGAAACAAGGCTTTGAAGTCAAGACTATTTTGACCAAGAATGCTTTGGAATTTGTGACGGAACTGAACTTCAAAGCAATAACCAGAAATACCACGCATACAGAAATGTTTGCATATAGCGACCCTATTCCCCACATTTCACTCGCAGATTGGGCTGATTTGGTGGTGGTGGCTCCCACAACTGCCAATATGATGGCAAAAGCTGCGCATGGCATAGCGGATGATTTGATGTCCAGTGTGCTGCTGGCTCACGCCAAACCCGTGCTATGGGTGCCTGCTATGAACGTCCACATGTATGAGCATCCCGCAACTCAGGATAATATCAAAACCTTGCTAAGCAGAAAACACTATGTGCTGGAACCGGCAACCGGAATGCTGGCTTGCGGCTATGCTGGCAAAGGCAAATTTCCGCCGGTTGATGAGATAGTCTTTGCCATCAGAACCTACCTCAATCACAAGCAAGACTTCAAAGGCAAAAAACTGCTGATTACAGCCGGAGGAACTGCAGAAGCCATAGACCCTATGCGTCAGATTACCAATTGTTCATCAGGCAAAACAGGAATTGCGCTTGCCAGAGCAGCTGCCCTGCGTGGAGCAGAAGTTTATCTGGTTTATGGGTATGTGGCTGTGGATGTGCCATACAACCTGAAGGAAACTATTTTCACTCCCACGGTTGCTTCAATGCAGAAAGCGGTGGAAAAGCTTTTTCCCAAAATGGACATCACCATCATGGCAGCGGCAGTTTCGGACTATACTCCTGCTAAGGTTTCCAAAGAAAAAATTAAGAAACAAGCTACCCTAACCCTGGAACTCAAGCAAACTCCGGACATTCTGCAAGGTTTGGGTAAGATTAAGCAGAAATCGCAACTTCTGATTGGCTTTGCCGCAGAAACCGAAAACCTCATTGAAAATGCCAAAGCTAAGCTGATTAAAAAGAAGCTTGATTTAGTGGTTGCCAATCATCTCAAAGTCAGTGGTAAAGACGACACAGAGATAGTTCTGATAACCCCAAAAACCGTTAAAACTATCAAAGCCGATAAATTTGATGCAGCACATGTCATATTGGATTGTATTAAGGTTATATGAAATATCCAAAAACAGCCATCATCACCGGTGCTAACGGCAAGACCGCTGTACACGTTGCCCGTGAACTTTTTAACCAGGGTTGTAATTTACTCCTGATGGCTCATCAGCGCACTGATAGAATTGAGCAGCTTGCTGCGGAATATCCTGATTTCTGTCAGGTAAAACAGTTCGACCTGAGCAGCATTGAACACACAAATGCGGCAATTCAGCATTGGATGAGCGAGACAGGTCAAATTCCCGAAGCGTTGATTCACACAGCCTCCATCCGCAGTTATGATGCCAGGACCTTATTTGAAAGCAATCCCGAAATCTGGCATAGCGTGCTTTCCCAAAATGTATTTTTTTCCTATAATGTGTTGAGATGCGTGTTGCCCGTTATGGTCAAAGCCCGGATGGGAAAAATCGTCCTGTTCGGTTCCCAGGTAACCCGGAGGGGTTTGCCTTGTGGTTCAGCATACGCTGCAAGCAAAGCAGCTTTGGCAAATCTGGTGCGAACTGTGGCTTGGGAAATGGCACCTTACAATATACAAATCAATATGATTTCCCCTGCCCCGATTGAGTCTAATCTTGCGGAAGATTATCAAGATGAATATCTTGCCTTCAGACAGGACTATTTTGACACATACAGAAAATCTCATCCTGCCGGCAAATTAGTCAGTCCGGAAGATGTTTCACAGACCGTCTTGTCACTGCTCAATTTTGACGTTTCAGCTATCTCCGGAGAGGAGATATTTTTAACCGGAGGAGTTTTATGAAAATGCGCTTTTGTATAGTTTTGACAGCTATCATCATAATTGCCATCAGTTTACATACTACAAGCCTGTACGCTGAGATTACCGATGGCGAGAAGCTGACTTTCAACATAAATTACGGCATCATCAGTGCTGCGGAAGCAAGCCTGGAGATAAAAAGCTCATCGTTATTGGACAAGCCTGTCTGGCTGATTACGTCCAACGCCAAAACCTATCCTTTTTTTGATTCTGTCTTCAAAGTCAGAGACACCGTGCAAAGCTATTGGGAAAAAGAAAATCTGCAAACACTCCGTTTTTCCAAAAGACTGAACGAAGGCAAGTATAGACAGTACCGGGTGCAAACTTATGACCACGAAAAAAAGTTAAGTATCTATCAGAACTGGGGTTTCAAGAAACAAACTTTCAAGATAAAACAGATTGTCATCCCCGCCAACACACAGGATATTTTGAGCGCTTTTTATTATGTGAGACAGCAAAACTTGGTGCCGGGACGCAGTGTGCCGATTAATATCACAACCGACGGCAAATCTTATTCAACTGTGGTTTTGGTGCACAGACGGGAGCAGATAGACAGTATTTTTGGCAAGAAAACTTGTCTTGTGATTGAGCCCAAGCTCAGAGGCGAAGCAATGTTTAAGCAATCCGGCAGAATCCTGATTTGGGTGACTGATGACAAATATAAAATTCCCCTCAAGCTGACCAGCCAGATAGTGTTCGGAGCTTTCAGCGCTACGCTCAAATCTGCTCAGAATGTCCCCTATCCTTTGAAATAAGTCTTGCGCATGGTCAACCTGCTTCAAAAGCACAGTTATTCTTATCATCTACCCAAACATCTGATAGCCCAATTTCCGCTGTCTGACCGACCGCAATCACGTTTGCTGGTTTTGGACAGGCAAACTCAAACCATCTCAGACCGGCATTTTTATGATATCGTTGACCTTCTGAAAGCAGGCGATGTGCTTGTTATCAATAAAACCAAAGTCATTCCTGCCCGTCTATATGGTTTCAAGGCAAACGGCACCAAGATAGAAGTGTTTCTGCTGCACCGGATTAGTGAAGACATCTGGAGCTGCCTCGTGCATCCCGGCAAAAGAATCAAGCAGCCTCAGACACTTATCTTTTCGTCAGAACTCAGCGGAGAAATCTCCAGCTCAGACGATGACGGATTGCGCTATATTACTTTTCAGTTCACAGGTGATTTCTGGCAAATCCTGCAAAAATGCGGACATATTCCCCTGCCTCCCTATATTGAAAGAACCGATGAAGCCAAAGACCAGGAAACCTATCAGACTGTCTATGCCAGTGCCAACGGCTCTGTGGCAGCACCCACGGCAGGTTTGCATTTCAGTCAGGATATTCTGGACAAGCTTCAGGCAAAGGGTATCATCATAGCCGAAGTCATTCTGCATGTGGGTCTGGGCACTTTCCGACCTGTCAAAACAGATGACATTACAGAGCATAAAATGCACTCGGAGTTCTGTATAATCCCGATTCAAACTGCCAACGCTGTCAATCAGGCAAAACAGGAAAACCGCAGAGTTATTGCAGTTGGCACGACGAGCGCCAGAACTCTTGAAAGCTTTGCCCAAAACGGGTGTTTGTCATCCGGCGAAAAGTGGACAGACATCTTTATTTATCCCGGTAAGCAGTTCCAAATTGTTGATGTCCTGCTGACCAATTTTCATCTGCCGGAATCCACTCTGATTATGTTAGTGGCAGCTTTTGCCGGATACGAATTTACTCTGCATGCCTATCAGAAAGCCGTTCAGGCAGAATACCGTTTCTTTAGTTACGGCGATGCCATGCTAATTGTCTGAGCATCATCACATGAACTTTCGGAATATTATTGCCCCATGGGTCTTTTATTTTCGCCGGACCGGCAGTGTAGTGACGGACGCCTCGGCTGTCATTCAAAGCATCAACCCGCCACCCGAGATGTTTCTTGTCCTTGCTGACGAACAATCTGACGGGATTGGCAGACATGGAAATCATTGGCAATCTCCCAGGGGTGGCTTGTATTTTTCCCATTGCCAACTATCAGAAGAGACTCCTTCCGGAATTACTTTGTTGATAGGCTTGGTGCTTTTCCAGACTATGCTCGACCATTTTCCTGCATTGCAAAACGGCTTAAAGCTGAAGTGGCCTAATGACCTGCTTTATGATGGAAAAAAACTTGCCGGTATTCTGGTGGAACAATATCAGGGTTATCTGATTGCTGGAATTGGCATTAACACCAATTCAGACGTCAAATTTGCACAAACAGATATCTTACCCGTCAGCCTAAATGACATCCTTTGTTTTGATATTTCCAATTATGCTTTACTAAATAATTTCATCACTCGTTTTTCAGCAGTTCTGCCTTTGTTCAATTCAGAAGGTCTCTCTTCTTTTATCAATGACATCAATGCAAATCTGTATGGAAAGGGAGACTCAATAGTTTTTGATAATGGAAAAGAGCAGATAAATGCTATCCTATCAGGTGTTTCGGAAAGCGGAGCCTTGATTTTGACCGACCAGTCCGGCATTGCAAAGCATTGTTATTCCGGCTCGATAATCAGCACGAATACATAAACCTCAATAATTTTGGTCATTTTATCTGTTGTAATTAATCTGAACTTACTGCGTAATATCTATATTTTCCAATTGTTTAGATACCATTTAGACAGACGAAGGCGTCTATCCTACCACTTAATCAAGCATATATCAAGCGTAATATTATTACGCTTGACTTACGCTTGACCCCGTGGAAGAAGAGAAGAAAACTGATAAAAACCGAGCTGAAAATATTAGGTAAATTGTCTGCACAAAAGCAATTCTTGTGCTAAATCAGTCTTCTTTCTTTTCTTTGTGTCTTTGCATCTTTGTGGTGAAAAAAACCCTTCCCATCATAAACTCAAACTATTGTTTAAAGAGTTTAATCCGGTTACTGATGTTTTCCCATAAGAGCTGGCTGAGATTACGCAGAGATTTGGATTTGGCTTCCACGACAAAATAGAGCGGAATCAAAGCTGTCCAACGCATCAGACCACCAATGCCGAAGATGACCTGTTCCGGTTCCAAATGCAGATACATCAGATTCAGTGAAGCAGGAAACAGGATGCCCGACAGCATAGTTGTGCACATCATCCCCACTCCGCCAAAAGCTCCATATAAACCCGAATAGACTTGTGCTCTGCCTTTGGGCGCTATGGAAAGCACAAAATTGGTTGAGACTATGCCTGAGCCCGCCCACATAAATCCTGAAATCAAAGCTTCAACCCAGATTATATAATGATTCTGAGCCGTCATAAACAACCAAAAGAGCGGATTTATCCCACCCAATATCACACAGATAAACATAGCTGATTTATTGCCGTAAAAATCGATAAAACGCCCCCAGAAGCGATAAGCCAGCAAAGATGAGACAATATGCAGGGAACCATATAATTGCACTTCAAACAGACTCATTTTGAGCTTTGTAAGCATAAAAGGCGACCAGAAGGCAGAACCGATTCCGATTGCCAGCATCCACCACACCCAAAAGAATAGCAATTTGCGGAAATTGGCATCCTTCAACGGCTGTTTATATTGCTCCCAGAGCGGTTCTTCTTTAATAACAGTCTTCTTCTCAGGCTGTCTGGATAAAACGGCAAGTCCGATTAAGGAAAGAAAAGTGGCAAACACAAACAGAGCGGTCAGAAACCTGCCCTGCAATTCGGGTCTAAAGAAATTGCCCCAACCTGTGAGATTGACAAAAGTCTGGTTAAAGCCGTGCCGGTTGGCGTCAAACAAATCAACCGCAAAGCTGCCTATATAGCCTGCCAGCAAACCCGCCACCAACAAAAACTGATTGCGCTTGGAAAAAAACCTGCCACGATAAGACAGTGGCACTATGTCAGAAATCCAGGCAATCCAGATATTGCCACCGATGGAGAGCAGAGAAGCGCTGCAAAACAGCAGTATCAAGGTAAACCAGATACCGGTCTGCGGTTCTGCAAAAAGCAGACTTATGCCCAAAAAGAAAGTTAGAAATCTGCCGATGGCAGTAATCTTGATGCAGGTTCTTTTGCGCCAGGGCAGATGATTTGTAATTGCCACGCCCAAAGGCTGAAAGATTTGAGAAACCTGCCCGATGGAACTGAGCAAAGAAAACTGGATGGGGCTGGCATTTAAGATAACCAGCAGTTTCACAATGAAACTACTGCCAATCATAGCAAAAGTGCCATAGATTTGAGAAAAAATGCCCTCAATGATAGAAATGCGAAGCGTCCTTCTTAATATGTTATGCTTCTTCGCTTTAATCATACTGCCAATCTTGCTTTGGATAAATCATGCTTCCAGCTTTTACTTGACAGGCTTGGATGTCAATAAGTTTTGTTCTGAAAAAATAAGATAATTCATAAGGAGAAATAGCAGATGGAGCAACACAGGATAAAAAAGCATCCAATTCTGCCTATCCCCGACCGCGAGGAAATCACTTTCTACTGGAACAAATCAGCACTCAAAGCATATCGGTCTGAAGTTATTTCTTCAGCTTTGATAGCCAATGGAATCTCCATTTTCGGGCATCATCACAAAGACGGAACTGCGCAGGGGATTTTCTGTGCCAATGGGCAATGCGCCAAATGCACAGTAATTGCCAATGGAATTGCAGTCAAATCCTGCATGACGATGGTCTCTGAGAATATGGTGGTCGAGAGCGCAGAAGGTCTCCCCCGTTTGCCGGAAGATGCTCCGCCTCCCGTTTTTAGTAAGATTGAAGAAATCGAAACCGATGTCCTAATCATCGGCGGAGGGCCTTCAGGACTATCAGCTGCCATCCAACTCGGCAGGCAGAATATCAAAGCTTTGCTGATTGATGATAAAAACGAGCTGGGCGGAAAACTGGTCTTGCAGACGCATAAGTTCTTTGGCTCTGAAGAAGATTCCAACGCCGGCACCCGCGGAAATGACATTGGCAAACTGCTGGCAGAAGAAGTCAGCCAACTGTCCGGCATTGAAATCTGGCTCAATAGCACTGCTCTTTTTGTCTTTAGTGACAAGAAAGTCGGCATTCTCAAAGATGGAGAATACAAACTTGTAATCCCCCAAAGAATATTGAACGCAGCCGGAGCCAGAGAGAAATTCCTGCGCTTTTCCGGAAACCATTTAGCCAGAATATATGGGGCAGGAGCTTTCCAGACATTAGTTAACCGTGATTTGGTCAGACCCACGGAAAGGCTGTTTATCATTGGCGGTGGAAACGTAGGGCTGATTGCAGGCTATCACGCATTGCAAGCCGGTATAGAAGTTGTCGGACTGGCAGAAGCGATGCCTGTTTGCGGAGGCTATAAAGTTCATGCAGATAAACTTAAAAGACTGGGTGTTCCCATCTATACATCGCATACAATTCTGTCAGCAAATGGCAAAGAAAGCGTAGAATCTATCACAATTGCCAAAATAGATAAAAACTTCCAACCCATTGCAGGCACCGATCAGAGCTTTACCTGCGATACAATTCTCATCGCGGTGGGGCTTGACCCCCTGAATGAATTTACTCAGGAAGCCGAGCAGGCAGGTTTGCCGATTTATGCTGCCGGTGATGCTCTGGAAATTGCCGAAGCCAGTTCTGCTATGTTCAATGGCAAGATTGCGGGTCAGATTATTGCCAGAGATATGGGCGCAGAGCTGAATGAAATTCCTCAGGAATGGTATAAAAAGGCTGAAATCCTCAAATCCCATCCCGGCGCTATCAAACCCTATCAGGATTTGTCTAAAGCAGAAGGCGTTTTTCCGGTAATTCATTGTTTGCAGGAAATCCCCTGCAATCCCTGCACAACGGTGTGTCCGACCAATTCAATCGTGATTGAAGATAATACTTTGATGGGCAATCCGTTGTATAAAGGCAGTTGTATCGGTTGCAATAAGTGCGTTTTGATTTGTCCCGGGCTGGCAATAACTCTGGTCGATACCCGCAAAGACAAAGATTTTCCTATTGTGACCATTCCCTACGAAGTCGGAAATTATCCGGTCAAAGTTAATGATAAAGTAGCTCTGGTTAACATCGACGGAACTGCTTTGGGAGGTTCTGTTGTAACGGATGTGCTTGATAATAAAGCTAAAAAGACACAGTTAGTTAAAGTAAAGGTTCAACGAGATATTGCCAGACAAGTCGCTTCTTTCATTGCTCAGCCAGCGGAAGTTTCCAAAGCTATGGCAGAATCCATAATTCCGTCCAAGACTGCTGACGCTGCCATGATATGTTTATGTGAAAGGGTTTCTGTCAAACAGGTGCGGGATTTAATCCAATCCGGCATCACAGACCTGAACCAAATCAAGGCTGTCACACGAGCTGGCATGGGACCTTGCGGAGCCAAGACTTGTGAAGTGCTGATCAAGAATCTTTTGAGAGAAGAAGGAATTCCCGTCACAGATGTGGTTCCCAATACCAAACGACCAGTTTTTATCGAAGTCCCGCTGGCTAAGTTTCCGGGCGCAAAATAGGGTGACGAGGCAATATTTATGAAAACTTATGATGTAATCGTGATCGGCGGTGGCTCCATCGGACTTCCCGCAGCTATGTATCTGGCAGAAAAGAAATTCAAAGTTTTGGTGCTTGACCCTGAACACGGACCGGGACAGGTCAATAATAAAAAAGCTATTGGCGGGGTGCGGGCAACCCATTCTGATTATGGAAAAATCACAACCTGCCTGCGCAGCATCGAAATCTTCCGCACCTGGAAAGAAGTTTATGGCAATGATTTGGGCTGGATGAGTGGTGGCTACAGTTATCCTGCTTATAATGATGCAGATGAGCAAAAACTAAAGGATTTGATACAAATTCAACATCAGTTTGGTTTGAACATCAGATGGGTCAGTCCCGAAGCGTATAATAAACTTGTTCCCGGAATTAATATGGAAGGTTTGAAGGGTTCAACATTTTCACCCGAAGACGGAAGCTGCTCTCCCCTTTTGGCAGGAATGGCGTTTTATTTCAGAGCTAAAAGAATGGGAGTGGAGTTTCATTTTGAAGAAAAAGTAACTGATTTGACGGTTGAGCAGGGCAAAATCACTACGGTTGTCACTAATAAAAATGAATATGCCGCAGGGCAAGTAATCAACGCTTCCGGCAATGAAGCAAAAGACATCGGCAAACTCATCGGACTGGACATTCCGGTCAATCCTGATAATCATGAAGCTGGCATCACAGAACCGGTTGCCAAATTCTTTCAACCGATGGTTATCGATATGAGAAAGAGACCTGGTTCTGCCAATTTCTACTTTTACCAGAACATAGAAGGACAAGTGGTTTTTTGCATCACTCCCGAGCCGTCTATCTGGGGAGTTGATAACAGAAGCACGTCAGAATTTTTGCCCATGTGTGCCAAACGCATGCTGGAAATCTATCCCAGATTGCGTTTTCTAAAAGTGCGCAGAGCCTGGAGAGGACAATATCCCATGACTCCTGACGGTTTTCCCATCGTGGGTAGAATGCAGGAAGCGCCCAATTTTATCAGTGCTGTGGGGATGTGCGGACAGGGATTTATGCTGGGACCTGGCATTGGTGAGCTTTTAACCCGGATTTGTGCAAACGAAACTACTGAAAGTGACAAAAAAGTTCTGGTCAGCTTTGACCCCTACAGAACATTTAGTGGTATGGAAGCTTTTAAATAATGAGCAGAATCTGTCATTCCTGCGTAGGCAGGAATCCAGCCTGTTTTAAGAATAATTTCACGGAAGCCTCTGATTTATGAGCAGAGCCATAGTATTACTCAGCGGAGGAATGGACAGTTTAGTTACGGCTGCCATCGCTATCCGTGACAACGATACCGTCTGTTTTCTGCATGTAAACTATGGTCAGCGCACCGAGTCCAAAGAACTGGAGTGCTTTCAAAATTTATGTAATTTCTACAAGCCGGAAAAGTCTTTAGTAATCAAAATGGATTGGCTGGGACAAATTGGAGGCTCAGCCCTCACTGATACAAAGATTGAGATTAAAGACCATCCCAATGGTAATGTACCTTATTCTTCAGAATGGAAAGATAACTTTTCAGCAGAATCAACGTTCTGCTCTACACAACAAGAAATTCCCCAAACGTATGTACCTTTTCGCAATGCCAATCTCATTTCAGCAGCAGTTGCTTGGGCAGAAGTTGTTCAGGCGGATTCCATCTATATCGGAGCGGTTGAAGAAGATAGCAGCGGATATCCCGACTGCCGTAATGTGTTTTTCCAAAGCATGCAGAAAACGATTGAGACAGGGACTCTAAATACAAAATCACTTAACATCATCACCCCTGTCATAGACTTGAAAAAGCATCAGATTGTCAGGCTCGGAAAAGAACTGAACGTACCATTTGAATACTCGTGGAGCTGCTACAAAAACAACCTGATTGCCTGCGGAGTCTGTGATAGCTGCTATCTGAGATTGAGAGCGTTTGACCAAGCCGGGGTTTGTGACCCGATTCCTTACGAGAGGAAATTATCATGATAAAAAAGAATATCTTAATTGTACTGACCGGTGGCACAATTGCTATGCAAAGTTTTGACCGTTTGGGCATTGCACCGACCAATGATTTTGCAGATTTCCTCAAATCATTCCCCCAGTTGAATTCCATTGCTAATGTGGAAGTTATGGAATTTTCCAATGTTCCCAGCCCTTATATGACGCCTGAAATGATGTTTGAGCTCGCCAACATGATTGACCTCAAATCGGTTGATTATGACGGCATAGTCATCACCCACGGAACTGACACTTTGGAAGAAACTGCCTACTTATGTGATTTGGTGCTGACTGCCAGGAAACCGGTCATATTTACTGCTGCAATGCGGAGCGGCAGTGATTTGGGCTTGGACGGTCCGCGCAATATCATCGGAGCCGTCAGAGTTGCTTGTCATCCTGATTCTGTGGATAAAGGAGTTTTGGTTGTAATGAATGACGAAATCCATACTGCCAGGGATGTGGTCAAATCCGACACCGGGAAAATAGATTCATTCATCTCGCTGGGTTATGGACCTTTGGGCATTGTTGACCCCGACCGGGTTGTATATCATCGCCAGACCCTGTATCGTGAATCTATCTGGACAGATAAACTGGAGACCAATATAGACCTGATTAAAGCGACCGCAGGAATGGACAGCAGATACATCAAAAGTTCTCTGGAGCATCGTGCCAAGGCAATCGTGATTGAAGCGATGGGATTGGGAAATCTTCCTGCTTATCTGGAACCCGATATCATCGCAGCCATCAACAGCAATGTCCTGATTGTCATCACCTCGAGAACTTATACCGGAAGAGTTTTACCCGAATACGGCTATGATGGTGGAGGCAAGAAACTGCAGGAGCACGGCGCTATTTTGGCAGGAGATTTGAAAGGGATTAAAGCCAGACTCAAACTGATGGTATTATTTGGAAAGTACCAAGACCCGACTATTGTAAAGAAGTTCTTCGTCAATTCAGTTATTTAGAAAAGCAGGTATTCCCTTACACCTTACTCAATCACCTGTTCGTATCACGCTCAACATATACTCGCTGGATGAAGCCATTTACTGCGAACATCTTGTGTTTTATTTGTGTTTACGGTATGAGAGAAAGCTGTGAAGGATGAGATACACTGAGAGACCTTTGCACATAGAATCCGCTAACCATTAACTCTATCTTACTTTCAAAAACTGTTAAGAAGGCTTAGAGATAATTAGTAA
>Ga0247841_10001162_pt1 | contig 61721 bp, 52 predicted proteins | sample LaCruzMarch2015__2_FD_192410 | JGI IMG/M metagenome (GOLD analysis project Ga0247841, IMG submission 192410) | Freshwater microbial communities from meromictic Lake La Cruz, Castile-La Mancha, Spain - LaCruzMarch2015_18m | ecosystem: Environmental > Aquatic > Freshwater > Lake | place: Spain...
GCTTTGACGTGGCGGAAGTAGCAAAGCTTACCAGCCAGCAGTATGACGCCTATTTAAAAAGTATTGCCGAATACAGCGAAGCAAAAGCGACCTTGGATACAGCGTTTTTAGAGGGCAAGGCAGAAGGTAGAGAAGAAGGTAAGGCAAAAGGTAGAGAAGAAGGTAAGGCAGAAGGTAGAGAAGAAGGCAAGGCAGAAGGCGAACACGCCAAGGCAATTGACATTGCCAAAACAATGCTGGTTAAAGGCTTTGATGTTGCCACCATTGCTGAAATTACCCAATTGCATGCGGCTGAAATTGAAGCGTTGTAGTAAAATAATTGGCGTCAACCATGTACGTAGGTTTGCGCAGCGTTACGTTAAGATGTTACGTCACGTTTACGTGCTGCCCCTGTTTTAAATGATAACGAAAATAGCGCGAAATCGTTGGCATGTTACAATTACCGCAGTTAATCCGTTGATAATTTCCTTTAAAGAATAATGATAACTTCTAACCATTTTATTACGTTTTTCATCTTATGTTTGCACCTGTTTGTTAATGCTGTGCATGCGGAAGAGGCTGATATTTCTGTCCCACCCGCACCAGCAGTTGAGGCGAGTGCTTATCTCCTACAAGATTTTCATACAGGTAAAGTCTTGGCGGCTAATAATCAAAATGTAAAATTAGCCCCGGCAAGTTTAACTAAAATCATGACTGTCTACGTGGTCTTGCGAGAAATTGCTAAGGGACACTTACATTTAGATGACGTGGCAACGATCAGTCAGAAGGCTTGGGGGACTTCGGGTTCACGCATGTTTTTGGAAGTCAATGCACAAGTCAAAGTTGAGGATTTATTAAAGGGCGTGATTATCCAATCTGGAAATGACGCGAGTGTTGCTTTAGCAGAGCATGTGGCAGGAAATGAGCTAACCTTTGCAGATATGATGAATCAACATGCAACAAGGCTAGGCATGATGAATAGTCATTTTAATAATAGTGACGGCTTACCCAGCCCAGATCATTACACTACTGCACAAGATTTAGCTATTTTAACCACCGCGCTAATTAAAGAATTCCCTGATTATTATCGTTGGTTTTCGCAAAAAGAATTCACCTATAACAATATTGTTCAACATAACCGTAACAAATTATTGTCTCGTGATGAATCTGTAGATGGCGTAAAAACAGGATTTACCGATGATGCGGGTTATTGCTTGGTGGCTTCTGCGTTAAGAGAAAATATGCGCTTAATCTCGGTGGTTATGGGTGCTAAAAGTGCCAATGCGCGTGCGAATGAAAATCAAAATTTGCTAAATTATGGCTTTCGTTTTTTTGAATCACATCGACTATACGAGGCCAAAAAAACTTTGAGTGATGCTAGAGTTTGGAAGGGAAATGAGCAAGCCTTAGCCTTGGGTGTGTTTGAGGATATTTATGTCACTATTCCACGGCGGCATTACAATGATCTGAAAGCAGAAATTAATATTGATAAAAAAATAATTGCGCCAATAGAAATAGGGCAAAAATTAGGCTCAATTATTGTAAAAATAAAAAATGATATTGTTGTTGATAAAGAGTTGGTCGCCTTAATGGCAATTGAACAAGGCAATATTGCTCGACGCCTCTACGATGGCGCAATGATGATGCTGGAGAAATCAGATGCTGGAAAATAAAACAGTTTTTTTAAATGGACAGTATTTACCGCTTAATGAAGCCAATATTTCAGTATTAGACCGAGGCTTTCTTTTTGGTGATGGTATTTATGAAGTCATCCCCTCTTATTTAGGTCAGTTATTTCATTTTAAAGCCCATTTTGAGCGTTTGGAGGCGAGCTTACAGGTTATTCGCTTGGCAAATCCTTATTCTTACGAAGAATGGCTTGCGCTCTTGATGCCTTTAGTGGACGCAACCAAAAATGAATATATTTATGTGCAAATTACCCGAGGTGTCGCGCCAAAAAGGGATCATGGTTTTCCAGAAACTAGCGTTCCCACAGTCTTTGCAATGTGTTCGCCTATTACTGTTTTTCAAGGTCGAGAAACAGGCATTAAAGCGGTCACTATGGATGATACGCGTTGGCAATTGTGCCATGCTAAAACAATTACCTTGTTAGCCAATATTTTGCATCGCCAAACCGCTTTGGATGCTGGGGCTGCAGAAGCTATTTTAGTGAAGGATGGCATCGTTACCGAAGGTGCTGCCAGTAATGTCTTTATCGTGAGTGAGGGTGTGTTGATAACACCGCCTAAAAATAATGCAATATTACCAGGCATAACGCGTGATGTGATTGTTAACTTGGCGCATGAAAATCAACTAGTCTGTCATGAAGATTTTTTTACCTTGGCGCAGCTTCAAGCAGCCGAAGAAATTTGGGTGACCAGCTCAACACGAGAAATTGTTCCCGTGATTGAATTGGACGGCGTGTGTGTTGGGAAAGGTTGTCCTGGCGCGGTTTGGATTCAGATGGATGCATTTTTTCAAGCGTATAAACAATCATTACAATGTTTCAGCCCACATCTGACCTCATCTACCGAATAACAATGCTATCGACAGATTGAGGTGGATTGCTTCACAGTAAACGCGGCACTTACCAACGTGGATAGCGATGCTAGTGCGCCGTTGTTAAATTTAACTTATTCTCCCTGAAGAGACGTATGCCTGAAAAGGGAGAGATTAACCCCGCAAGGAAATTTGATGAACCAAGAAGAAACTTTATTTGAATTCCCTTGTCAATTCCCCATTAAAGCAATGGGGAAAAAAGACAGCGCTCTCACTGAATTAGTCGTGGCTATTATTAATCGGCATGAAGCCTTAATATTTCATGAAACAATCACCACTCGATTAAGTAAAGGAGGCAATTATTGGGCGGTCACCATTACCATTGAAGCCACCAGTAAAAAACAGCTGGATGCTATTTATCAAGACTTAACCGATCATCCGCATGTTTTGGTGGCATTGTAGTCGTGGCTTTGGGTTTAACTTTAATCTTCTTCTATGCGATCCCCTAAGACTTAGCAAATTCGTGGAAGTTGTTCACCAGAAAGTAACTCCAACACACGATGACTGCCTAAGTGCGTTTTAATACTTACTCTTCCGCGGTCGTGCTTCGCTGTAACGCTACCAATATGTCTGGCATGGTGGCTAAGTGGATTTGCCTGCAATAGCTTAAGCATTTGTGCAGTTTGTGCTTCAGGAATAAATAGTACGCAGCAGCCTTCGTTGGCAATATACAGTGGATCAAGGCCTAAAATATCACAGGCACTTTGCACATCGTCTTGGATAGGTATGTTTTTTTCAAGTATTTCAAATTCACATGCTGACGTGGCGGCCAATTCAATCAAGCCACTTGCTAAACCGCCTCGCGTTAAATCTCTTAAACAATGAATATCCAGCGCTTTTTCAAGTAAGTTATTAATTAAGCCAGAGAGGTCATTGCAATCGCTGACTATTTTATGATTGAAGCGAATGCCTTCACGTTCCAACATGATGGCAATGCCGTGTCGGGCAATATCGTTGCTTAAAATAATGTTATCGCCTGGCTGAATTTGCTTTGGGTTAATGGTTTGATTATGAGTAATAACGCCAATGCCCGCAGTATTAATAAAAATGCCATCCCCTTTCCCCTTATCAACCACCTTAGTATCGCCAGTAATAATGGCGGCGCCCGCTCGAGCCGCAGTTGCTTGCATTGACGCTACAATTCGTTTTAAGTCAGTAATTGGAAAACCTTCCTCCAAAATGAAAGAGCAACTTAGATACAGTGGTTTTGCACCACTCATTGCTAAATCGTTGAGGGTGCCACAAACAGCTAACTGACCAATATCCCCACCAGGAAAAAAAATGGGATTAATCACATAGGAATCCGTGGTGAATGCTAATTTTCCTGTATTTACAGCAAATACAGTGCTGTCATGATGTTGATTGAGCAGTGGATTGGTGAATTCAGACTGAATAATTGTGCTAAGCAGTTGCTGCATAAGGCGACCGCCGCCACCGTGTGCCATGGTGATATGATCATAAGGTAACGGGACTGGGCAATGTAGTTGGGATGCACTCATAAGCTTGGGTTAGTATAAAAAATGTTAGCGTGGGAGAGAATAAAACAACCAAGATAGTGATATCGAGGCAGTCCTTTTGGGGGTTCTGGTTTTAAAAGGTTGAGTGAACTTAAATAAGCACTAAGCGGTGATGTTAACGTTAACATGTCCTTATCGTCACGGTTAAAATTTTAGCAGCAAAAAAAAACCCTACTATACTTTTAAAGCATAAAGAGCGAGAGTCATCAACCGTTATCCGTCAGTGGTTGTGGTCAGCGTAGAGTGAAACATGATAAATAATTTAAAACTGTGAGTTTTTGTAAGGTAGCGTATGAACTGGTTGAGTCCTAAGCATAATGCAGTATTAAGTATTGATATAAGTACTGCGGCAGTTAAATTATTGGAATTAAGTCGTCAAGGTTCCTCAGGATATCGTGTCGAGAGTTATGCAGTTGCTCCTTTGCCTAAAGACGCAGTCATTGATAAAAATATCACCAATACAAATTTAATAGCAGATAGCATTAAATTAGCCTTGAAATATTCGGGTTCAAAATTAAAGCAGGCGACAGTTGCCGTGTCAGATTCGGTGGTAATGACTAAAATCATCACCCTAGATGCTTCCTTAAATGACGATGAAATGGAAGAAAGGATTATGATTGAAGCTGATCAATATGTGCCTTATCCACTTAATGAGGTTAATTTTGATTTTGAAGTACAAAAAGTTAATGACGCAAACCCTGCGCTGGTCGATGTATTGTTAGCCGCGTCAAGAAAAGAAAATATTGATCATCGGGTTGAGGCGCTTGCGAAAGCAGGGTTAAAAGCTGAAATAGTTGATGTTGAATCATTCGCCATGGAGCATGCCTTTTCTTTAATTGCTGATCAATATACCGACGCGTTGAAAAATCACACTGTGGCGATTGTTGATGTGGGCGCGAGCATGACCACGTTGCATTTATTGTATCAAGGCAGAACAATTTATACGCGTGAACAAGGCTTTGGTGGTAAGCAGTTAACAGAAGAAATTCAGCGGCGATATGGTTTGTCTTATGAAGAAGCGGGCTTAGCTAAACGGCATGGAGGCTTGCCAGATAATTATGTCGTTGATGTCTTAGAACCTTTTAAGCGTGCCATGGTGCAACAGGTACAACGAGCCTTGCAATTCTTTGTCTCGTCAAACATTGATCGTAAAGTAGATAGTGTGATTTTGGCGGGTGGCTGTGCTTCCATTGAGGGGGTGGATCAGTTGGTGGAAAAAAGCTTAGGCATTCCAGCGTATGTCGCCAATCCCTTCGCCTCCATGACGTTGTCTAGCAAAGTTAAGAAGTTGAGCATTAATAACGATGCCCCCGCACTGATGATTGCCTGTGGATTAGCATTGAGAGGGATAAATTAATGGTAAAAATTAATTTATTGCCTTGGCGAGAAGCTCTGCGAAAAAAAAAGCAAAGAGATTTTTTTATTGCTTTAGGACTTACCTTGCTTGCGGTGATTGTTATGGTTGTCGTTATCCATGCTTACATTGACCAATTAGTGGCGTATCAAAATCAACGCAATCAGATATTAAGCCAAGAAATTGTTTTGCTCGATAAAAACATTGTGTCGATTAAAAATATCGAAGTAAAAAAACAAAAGTTATTAGCAAAAATTGAGTTAATTCAGCAGTTGCAATGGAGTCGTCCAGAGATAGTCCATTTGTTTGATGAAATTCCTAAACTGATGCCGCAAGGTGTTTATCTTAAAAAAATCACCCAAACTAATCACAGTATTGTCTTTGAAGGTAATTCTGAATCTAATGCGAATATCCCCGTGTTTATGAAAGCTATTGAAGAGTCGTTATGGTTTGCCTCCCCTGTGCTAGAGGTAATCAAATCAACCAATAGTGCTACGTCAGGCGAAGCGAGTGATTTCATTTTACGTGCCGAACAATCATATAAAGAACAGCGTATTACAGCTGGAAAGGAATAACTGATGAATCTTTCTGAAGTTAATTGGGATATTAATGCAGTGGGCTCATGGTCTACGCCCGTTAAAGTAATGGTGCTGAGTGTGGTGGGCGTGGTTAGTTTTATTATGGGTTTGTATTTTGATACCTATACTCAATTAGATGCCTTGAATGGGTTGGAAAAAAAAGAAATTGAATTGAAGCGTTCCTTCGAAAATAAGCAAAAACAAACGGTAAATTTAGAAGATTACCAAAAGCAATTACTGGAAATTGAAGCGCAGTTACAAGAGATGATTCGCCTCATGCCCGTGCAAGAAGAATTAGCCAATTTACTAGCCGATATTTCCAGAGCGGGCGTATCCAGTGGACTAAAGTTTCGATTATTTAAGCCAGCACCTACGGTAGCAAAAGATTTTTATTCTGAGTTACCCATAAATATTGAAGTGGTTGGGCGATACGAGGAACTGGGGATGTTTGTTAGTGGTTTATCAATGTTACCAAGAATTGTAACGCTTCATGACGTGAGTTTAGTGCTTGAAAGGCAAGAGCGTAAGCAAAACACTGCTGACGGGCTAATGGTGATGACGGCAATAGTAAAAACGTACAATGAACGTAATAATGCCGTTTTGTTACCTAATAACAAGACATTAAAGACAAAAGGATGGATCAAGTGAGTTCATTCGTGGCAAGTATTGAGGGATTTATCAATAAATATCTCGCGTATAAGATTGGAGCTGGAGTTGTGTGCGGTGTCGTACTCATGAGCTTGTTATCATCATCTGTCGTAACAAATAACACCGATTTTTCAGATTTAACCGCTTATATTCAGCAGGTTAAGAATCGTCCTAAAGGAAAAATAGAGCGCTTGCCAAGTGTTAAAGTGATTGATTCCTTTATCTTTAACCCTAAAGCGTTGCGTGATCCTTTCAAGCCCTTTCAGCAATATAGTGTTGATAATAAAAATGAGGCATTGTCCAGTAGTTTAAGACCGGATATGCATCGAAAAAAAGAAGCCTTAGAAGCATTTCCTGTTGATACCTTAAAGATGGTCGGCACAGTCAAGCGTAGTAACAGTCTTTGGGCGTTAATTAAAGCAAATGACAATACGATTTATCGCGTGACAATTGGGCATTATATGGGCAGAAATTATGGAAAAATTATTAAGATTAGTGCAAATCTTATTGAGATTAAAGAGTTAGTGTCAGACAAACAGGTTGGATGGCGAGAACAGTCAGTTCAATTAGCCTTAACAGAGTGATGTGAGAACAAAATGAAAAAAGAATTAAATGCAGTCATTAAACATGCTTGGTTTCGCTATTTCTGGATCAGTTTTTGTGGCGTATTTTTTTTGTTACAAAGTATCTCAGTTGAAGCAAATAATGTAACCCTTACCGATATGGTTGTTCGTCAATTGACCAATGATTCACTCCAAATCCAGTTTGAAATGACGGGTTCAGCACCGCTCCCTAAGGTGTTTAGTACCACAAACCCTGCACGAATTGCATTGGATTTTTATGGTGTTAGTAACGGTTTAGATAAAAAAACACGTGTTGTAAATAAAGGCCTAGTGACTAATCTGGTTACCGCTGAGGTTGCTGATCGTTTAAGAGTGGTTGTTAATTTACAAGAAATCACGGCATTTGATACTAAAGTCGTGGGTAATAAAGTGTTGCTAACCTTGTCGGGTGCTGAAAGCAAAGTGCCTGTTGCACAGCCAGCGTTAGTGACAGCATCAAGTGTTATCGATGCAAAACCAGTAACCACGCCTATTAGTTCACTGCTCCCTGAGCAGACAATTAGTCATTTTGATTTTAAGCGGGGTGATAATGGCGAAGGTAAGATTTTAATTTCCTTGGTTAATCCAAATACCGTTGTTAATGCTAAAGAAGAGCGCGGTAATGTCGTCATTAGTTTTATTAATACGCATGTGTCGCCATCAGTATCAAAGCGCTTAGATGTCACGGAATTTGCCACGCCAGTTAAGTTTATAGATATTAATACGGTTAATCAGGAAACGAAATTAACGGTCAGTATGTTGAATAATTTTTATGATTATTCTCTATTTCAATCTGAAGGTCTGTTAACCATTGAGTTTAGGGAAGTAAGCAGTATTGAAAAGCAAGCCTTAGAAAAAGAAAAAACAAAATACACTGGCGAAAGGTTGTCGTTAAATTTTCAAAATATTGATATTCGAAGTGTTATTGCTATTTTAGCGGAGTTTACTGGACAGAATGTTGTTGCAGGTGATGACGTGGTGGGCAGCATCACGTTAAAGCTAGATGATGTGCCTTGGGACGAGGCCTTAGATTTTGTCATGATGACAAAGGGCTTAGAAAAATATGAAACGAATAATGTCACGCTAATTGCGCCTGTTGGCAAAATTAAAGAATATAAAGAAAAGCAAAAAGAAACAGAAATCGTTGTTGAGCAGATGGATCCGTTGATAACTGAATACATAGAAATAAATTATGCTAAAGCTGAAAATTTTAGAAATTTATTGTATGGAAAAGATACGGGTGCTTTTGGCAGTTGTGGTGGTAATAGTAATAGTGAGTCAGCTTCAAGTTCTGATATGTCAGACGAGGTTAGTGCGCCACAGTCAAGTAATCAGGATCAATCACCAGGCATGTTACAAGGTCTGACTGGAAACATGTCGGGTGGGGTCGCGTCGGCAGCAACAAAATCTGAGCCCTTTAAATTATTATCAAGCCGAGGTTCGGTTGTTGTCGATGCAAGAACAAACACCTTAATCATAAGAGAAACAGCCAAACGCTTAGAGGACGTAAAGAAGCTCATTCGTAAATTAGATGTGACGGTAAGACAAGTCATGATTGAATCAAGAATAGTGGTTGCCAGTAACTCCTTTGTCAAAGAATTGGGAACGCGCTTTGGTGTTGCGGGTGCGGGTTCAAGTTTTGGTGGAACAGGTGGCTTAGGCACTGTTGGTGTCGCAGGAACAGCGGGAAGTGTTAATGGTACAGCATTGTTAAATGATGCTTTAGTTGATTTAGGCACCTCAACCACGCCTTATGGTGCGCTTGGTATGACCTTAGCGCGGGGGGCGGATTATGTTCTTAATCTTGAGTTGTCAGCATTACAAGACGAGGGCTTAGGTGAGTTAGTGTCCAATCCAAGGGTCATGACAACAGATCGATGTCAAGCCAGCATTAAGCAGGGTGTGCAAATTCCTTATCAATCAAGCAGTGCAAATCAAGGAACGAAAGTACAATTTAAAGAGGCAGTATTGCAGTTAGATGTCACGCCACAAGTTACGCCAAGTGGCAGCATTATTATGGATTTATTTATATCTAAAGATGCTCAGGGCGCGTTAACAAATAATATTCCCAGTATTGATACGCAAAATGTGAAAACAAATGTCCGAGTCAATGACGGTGAAACAGTTGTTTTAGGTGGTATTTACGAAGGCACAACGAGAAACAATGTAAATAAAGTGCCGTTTTTTGCAGATTTGCCCGGCATAGGCTTTTTATTTCAGCACACGCTTAACAAAGATGATAAAAAAGAATTGCTTATTTTTGTAACGCCTAAAGTAATAAAAGACAGTGAAGATGATATTAACTAAAGGAATGGTCGTGAGTGAGTCACGCTTATTCTTGAGTAGGGTGGGTGGAGATTATTTAGATACCCGCACACTTAGTCCTTATGCTTTTTAGGCGTCCTACAAACAACAAGAGGTATAAACATTACAAGGCTTACGCACCAGTCAATTCATATAGTTAAACTGAATAAGTGGTGCGTAGTTGATGGGAAGGCTTGTTATTGAAGAACAAATTTAGTGCCAATAAGAAGAAGTATGATTGCTAAGATAATGCGTAAAAGTTTTTCAGGAATTTTGGCACTCAGATGACTGCCAACCCAAATGCCTGGTAAAGATCCCACCAATAAACTTCCGAGTAAAACAAAATCAACATTCCCTAAGCTAAGGTGCCCTAAGCCTGCAACTGCGGTTAAAGGTATGGCGTGCGCAAGATCAGTTCCGACAATTTTTACCGATTTCATTTTTGGGTACAGAAATAATAAAGCAACAGTGCCTAAAGCTCCTGCACCAACAGAGGATAAGGTGACTAACACACCTAAAATAGCCCCCACAAAAATTGTTGCAGCTATTTGTATAGCGCCAAGTTGAGCAAGTTGTTCACTGTCATCACTTTCATCAGTGTTAATGATGCTGTTAGTTTGTTTAACAAAAATAGAGCGGATAATTAAAGAAACAGCAGTTAATAATAAAGCAACACCTAAGGTGAAAGTGATTGCTCCCGTAACTTCTTTACCAATGTCAATAAAGTGCTTAAGGATCATCAGCGTGATAACCGAGCAAGGTAAACTGCCACATGCTAGCCAAGCAACCACTTTCCAATTAACTGAACCATGTTTAGTATGATGAACCCATACGCCGCTTGTTTTGGTAATGGCGGCAAAGAGTAAGTCTGTTCCTACCGCAACTGCTGGGTTAAAGCCAAACAAAAAAACCAATAACGGGGTCATGAGAGAGCCGCCACCAACACCCGTAACGCCAACTAACAAGCCTACTAATAAACCAGAAACAGTATAGCCAAAATTCATTTATGTACCTTTATAAAACCGTTATTAATTATTTCGCATACTATAGCAGTCAATTAGCCTATTTTTTTATATACATTGCTGTATCCAACTAAAAAAGATCAATAGAGAAATTAATCGATAAAGTTAACCGAAATAACAGAAAGTTACTTAGCTCGATAGCTTTTTAATAAGACAAGAAAGGCCAAAAAATCATAAAGACTATGAATAATAATAGGATGTAATAAGTTAGTGGTGTTAAAAAAGGACATGGATAAACTTAAATATATTCCCACGAGCGTGGCAAGAAAAGCATATAAAGGTGTAATGGCATGAGCAAGTCCAAATAAACAATTGCTTAAGATAAAACCAGCTGAGCCACCTAATAAATGCTCTAGCCACGGCTGTAATACCCCTCTAAATAATAGCTCTTCTGAAATACCAGCAATGCTAGCTAATAAAAAAAGCTGCCAAACGGTGAGTTGTTCAAGGTTAGCTCCTAAGGTGGTTACTAACGTATTTTTGATGTGTGAAATTGATGATAGTTGCGCATGGTTTACGCCAAGCAATAGTAAAATTAAGGGCAGTGTGCCAAATACACCAATAATAATAGCCTGAAAAGAAAAAGAAATTAATGGTAATGGAGATGTTGTCGTTAGCCAGCCTAAAAGAAACGCAGCAATACTTAGTGAGGCCTCAAAAGCGCAGGCATTAAGAAAAAAATCATCGTCGTTAAACAATTTATTAGGTGTTGAATTAAGGCTCATAAGAATAATTGTTTGATGTAAATTACAGAGGTATAGTTTCTAAGTCATTAACCGTATTAGCATTTATAGTCGCTAATCGCGATAGTTGTTACACGTTAGCATGGCGAGTAATTTATGCTTACTAGAGAAAGAAAGCTATTTTAAGTTACATTTTTTCGCACATTTAAATTCATACCATGTAAAATTGTCGTCTGTTTAATTAAAGTTTTTAGGGATTTGATGTGTTTAGAGGAACAACCATACTTTCTGTTCGTCGCGGAAATAAAGTAGTTATTGGTGGTGATGGCCAAGTAACATTAGGTAACACCGTAATGAAAGGCAATGCACGTAAAGTTAGGCGACTTTACCATGATAAAGTGATTGCTGGATTTGCCGGCGCAACTGCTGATGCGTTCACTTTATTTGAGCATTTCGAGGGCAAGCTTGAAAAGCATCGTGGTAATTTAACTAGAGCGGCTGTTGAAATGGCAAAAGATTGGCGAACAGATCGCGCACTAAGAAAATTAGAGGCATTATTGGTTATTGCAGATGCCAAAACATCGTTGATTTTGTCAGGGACAGGTGATGTCATTGAACCAGAATATGATCTTATGGCAATAGGATCAGGTGGGGCATTTGCTCAGGCAGCAGCGCGAGCATTGCTGGAAAATACAGAGCTTTCAGCAAGAGAAATTGTAGAAAGATCGCTAAATATTGCAGCTGATATTTGTATTTATACCAATCATAATTTGCGTATCGAAGAACTAGACACTGAACTTACACTCATAGAATAAGAATTAACGTATGTCACAAATGACCCCAAAAGAAATTGTTAGTGAATTAGATAAGCATATTATTGGACAAGCAAGTGCAAAGCGTTCGGTGGCGATTGCGCTTAGAAATAGATGGCGTAGGCAACAGGTGGACGTGAAATTACGCGATGAAATTACGCCAAAAAATATTTTAATGATTGGGCCTACAGGTGTAGGTAAAACAGAAATTGCAAGACGCTTAGCGCGTTTAGCCAATGCACCATTTATTAAAATTGAAGCAACAAAATTTACTGAGGTAGGTTATGTTGGCCGCGATGTTGAATCAATTGTTCGTGATCTAGTTGATACAGCAGTAAAAATGATGCGCAAAATAGAAATCGATAAAGTACAGCACGGTGCTTATGATGCCGCCGAAGAACGTGTATTAGATATATTATTGCCTTTGTCAGAATCAGGGTCATTGTCCACCTCTGAACAAGCTACGCGCCAGAAAATGCGTAAAAAATTACGCGAAGGCGAGTTAGATGACAAAGAAATTGATGTTGATGTGCATGTTGCGCCAGTAGGTATTGAAATCATGTCCCCTCCAGGGATGGAAGAAATGACCAATCAATTGCAAGGCATGTTTCAAAATTTAGGTTCTGATCGTACAAAATCACGAAAAATGAAAGTGGCTAAAGCCCTGAAAGTTTTGCAAGAAGAGGAAGCCGCTAAACTAATTAATGATGACGAAATTAAAGTCCGCGCAGTTGATGCAGTAGAACAAAATGGCATTGTTTTCTTAGATGAAATCGACAAGATTTGTAAACGTTCAGAATTAGGTAGTGGCGGCGGCGAGGTGTCGCGTGAAGGTGTGCAGCGTGATTTACTACCCTTAGTTGAAGGCAGCACGGTAAGTACAAAGTATGGCATGATCAAAACCGATCATATTTTGTTTATTGCTTCAGGCGCTTTTCATGTAGCGAAGCCATCTGATTTAATTCCTGAGTTACAAGGTCGTTTTCCAATTAGAGTTGAGTTGAGTGCGTTAACTGCCGATGATTTTGTTAGGATTCTTACCGAACCTAATGCGTCGTTAACTGAGCAGTATATTGCCTTGCTAGCGACCGAAGGGGTGTCGTTAAGTTTTTCTGCAGACGGCATTCAGCGTATTGCTGAGCTAGGTTGGCAGGTTAATGAAAGTACTGAGAATATTGGTGCTAGACGATTGCATACGATATTAGAGCGTTTGTTAGAAGATATTTCCTATAACGCAAGTGATTTACAAACAAAAGACGTTGTAATTGATGCCGATTATGTTAATCAACAATTGGCTGAGTTTGTTGAAAACGAAGATTTAAGTCGTTATATTTTATAACTCAAAACGGCGTGAAAGTGGCGAGATAACTAGGGCTAATTTATGCCTGCTTAGCCGTTGATATGTTCATCACGTCAAAATACATTTCCCACTCACTAATTAAAGTTTTACAAAACGGTACCCACATGACAAAAACAACCACCACCCATTTTGGCTTTAAAGAAGTTCCTGTTAATGAAAAAGTAAAATTAGTGCGAGGTGTTTTTGATTCTGTAGCCGGTCAGTATGATTTAATGAATGATTTAATGTCCTTAGGCATTCATCGTATTTGGAAGCGTATTGCCGTACAACTTAGTCAAGTCAGGACAGGCCAGTGTGTGCTTGATTTGGCAGGGGGAACAGGAGATCTAAGCGTTTTATTTGAACAAAAAGTAGGGCCGAGTGGACAGGTAGTGTTAGCTGATATTAACTCTGAAATGTTACGAACAGGAAGAGACCGTTTAATTGATAAAGGCTTATCAAATCGAGTTAATTTTGCTCAAGTCAATGCAGAATGTTTACCGTTTGCGGACAGTACCTTTGATTGTGTCTGCATTGCTTTTGGCTTGAGAAATGTAACAAACAAAGAAGCTGCATTACAGTCAATGTACCGAGTATTAAAACCGGGGGGGCGTTTAATTATTTTGGAATTTTCCCACCCAATTGATGGCTTAACAGAAAAAGTTTATAACTTTTATTCTTTTAATATACTGCCTAAAATTGGAAAATTTGTAGCTAAAGATGAGGACAGTTATCGTTATTTGGCAGAATCAATTCGTATGCATCCAAAACAAAATGAGTTAAAAATCATGATGGAACGAGCTGGCTTTGATTTATGTGAATTTTATAATTTAACTCAAGGTATTGTTGCAGTCCATAAAGGCTATAAAATTTAATATGTTGAGTAAGTTTCTGCTTAAACGCATGCTGCAAACCACGCTTGATTCCTTGATGTTGGTAACTAATAAGCACCACGCTTTTGTGCCCCTATATATAGGTAAGATTGTCGCGTTAACAGTGCAACCTTTTGGATTTACGTATTATTTTAAAATAACACCAACAACCATTATCTTAGAAGAGCTTGCTAGTAATGCTGTTGATGCCCATGTTATTGGGACATTGCTTGCATTAACTACTTATCAAGAGGATGTTATGTCGTCATCAGAACGCATTAACATATCAGGGGATGATGTATTGGCTAAGCAATTCTTGAAGACAATGCAGTTTGGTGCGGGTGTTAAGGATGCGTTTAGTCAATATATTCAGATTAATTCATTAACCTCATTAGTTGAGCATGGTTGGCAATGGTCTAACGAGTCGATAGAAACCTTTAAGCTTAATGCCACCGAATTTTTGCAAGAAGAATTGCGTGATTCACCGTCTACACAGGAAGTAAGTGGTTTCAAAAAAAAGCTGCTTGCAATTAACGATGACCTAAAACAATTAGAAAATAAGTGTCATCAAATGGAGATTAAGCTTTATTTGCAAGCTAATACCTTAAAGGAAAATTGTGAACCGACCTAAATTGCTTATTCGCTTAATTCATATCAATTGGATTTTAGTAACACATGGTCTTGACGAAATTGTTCTAAATACACATTTATTTCGTCCCATTCGATTTTTAGCGTATTTATCACCCTATTATTTGTTAAGCGCAAAAGTTGATTCTCGTGCTGTCAGAATAAGAAAAACCCTTGAGAAGTTGGGGCCAGTGTATGTGAAATTTGGTCAAGCATTATCGACGCGACGTGATTTATTACCCGATGATATTGCCGATGAGTTAGTTAAATTACAAGATCAAGTGCCTCCCTTTAGTAGTGAGGCGGCACGCCAAGTCATCGAGCAAGAACTGGGCATGTCTATAGCCGAGGCTTTTGCAGAATTTGATTCTGAACCTATGGCTTCTGCCTCAGTAGCTCAAGTTCATGCCGCTACTTTGCATACAGGTGAGAAGGTCGTCGTAAAAGTGCTTCGACCTGATATAGAAGATCGCATTCATTCTGATATGGGATTAATCTATGAACTTGCACGAATGGCAGAGAGATTTTGGTCAGATGCTAGGCGATTACATCCACGAGAAGTGGTTGCTGAGTTTGAAAGAACCACGCTTGATGAGCTAGATTTAATCCGAGAGGCTGCAAACGCAACTAAAATTCGTCGTAATTTTGAAGGTTCTGACATTATTTATATCCCAGAAGTTCATTGGGCTTTGACGCGTCGTAAAGTAATGGTTATGGAACGTGTCTATGGTGTGCCTGTTGGAGATATTGAGACACTAAAAAAACACAATGCAGATTTTAAATTATTAGCTGAGCGTGGCGTGGAGATATTTTTTACTCAGGTGTTTAGAGATAATTTCTTTCACGCAGACATGCATCCAGGCAATATTTTTGTTGAGGTGCCAGCGAAATATATTGCTATTGATTTTGGTATTGTTGGTAGTTTGTCGTCGTCTGATCAACATTATTTGGCTGAAAATTTCCTTGCCTTTTTTAATAGAGATTATCGAAAAGTTGCACAAATGCATGTTGAGTCAGGTTGGGTGTCCAGCTCCACGCGTATTGAAGAATTTGAAAGTGCAATACGCAGTGTTTGTGAACCAATTTTTGAGAAGCCATTAAAAGATATTTCGTTTGGTCAGTTGCTGTTACGTTTGTTTCAAACAGCGCGACGGTTTGATATGCACGTTCAGCCTCAGCTTGTGCTATTGCAGAAAACCTTACTTAATATTGAGGGCTTGGGAAGGCAGCTTTATCCAGAACTTGATCTTTGGCAAACAGCCAAGCCCTTTTTAGAGCGATGGTTTCAAGAGCGAATGGGCCCTCGGGCTAAATTAACCAATTTTATTAAGCAATTCCCAGAGCTAGTTGAGCATTTTCCAGAAATGCCACAATTACTTTATAAGGCCATAGACAGTGTTGCGCAAGCCCAGCAGAGTGCCAAAAGACAAAATGAAGAGTTGTTGTTACTAAGACAGCAAATTGAGAAAAGTCAGGCGCTTACAGGTTGGATGGTGCTGCTCAGCTCCGTTATTGTTAGTCTAGCCATTTTGTTGCAGTAATCAGCGCTAGTTAGTTACCAGCATTTATCTGTAGTGATGTTTGCTAGGTGCGGATTTCTTATGCCTTTGCTACCTGTGTTGGTAAGCGTTAATGTCCCGCAATCATCTTTTTCTTGAGCCGATCCAACAACGGGGCTAGCATTTAGCGTAAAGGTGTCGCTGGAAATATCAGCTAAGCTAAGTGTGTAGTTGGCGGCACCTTGTTTGGGTGCTGCTGTAAAAGGTAGGGTTGGGTTAGTGTCATCGCCTGTGTTGCATAGCGCGTCTGCGCCAGGATTTGTGTAGCAACCACCTTCGCTGGCATTTCTTTCTAAAAAATTAGCCAACTCAAGTAGCGCGCTTTTGGCATCGGCTCTTTTTGAAGACATAATGCTTTTTTGGTAGTTTGGATAAGCAATCCCCGCTAATACGCCAATAATTGCAACAGTAATCATTAATTCAATTAAAGAAAAACCAGTGACGTATGTTTTCATGGCAGATGTTAAGTAATGTAGAGGTTAAAATTCAGCGGTGTCTTTTAAAAAAGTAGCGGTGCAATTATGGTTGCCGTTAGATAATATTAATGTAATGGTAGCGTTTCCACCTTGGCAATCACCTTGCCAGCCATTAAAAGTATATCCAGGATTGGCGTTGGCCTTTAATGTAAGGTTGCCTTTATTTTTTGCTAATGCACTATAACATTTCTTACCACAATTAATGCCTGCAGGCAGGCTGGTGACCGTGCCTAAGCCATTTATTAAAATTCTGGTTTTAGATACGTCAGAGTCAACGACACTTGAGGTGTATATTTTCTCAATATATACCAGCTGGGCAGCTGTGGAGAAGGGTAGTTCACCATAAGTGCTAAGGTTGCCAATTTTATTAATGATAGCTAAACCCTCAATAACATGGCCAAACACTGCATAACCAGGTGATTGCGCATCTTTATAATCAAGAAACGAATTAGTAGATAAATTAATAAAAAACTGTGAGGTTGCAGAGTTAGGGTCGTTAGTTCTTGCCATAGCAAGGCTTCCTGCTACATTTTTTAAACCGTTACTTGCTTCGTTAGCAATCGCAGGCTCAGTAGTTTTTTGCTGACCAGAAAGACGATCAAATCCCCCGCCTTGAATGACAAAGTTTTTAATTGTGCGATGAAAAAGAGTGTTGGTATAAAAGCCTTTTTTCACATAATTGAAAAAGTTTGTTGAGGTAATGGGGGCATTATCTGTATCAAGAAGAACGGTAATAGTGCCCAAGTTTGTTTGAATTTCGTAAATAGGGGGTATGGTGTCGCCAAATGAGTCAATTTGGAACGCCATTAAGAAGTAGAAAATTAAAAAATTAAATGAGCGAATGCGCATAACAATTCGTAATAGCAAGGGTTAAAGATCGTTCAGTCCAGAGATGCCAACGAGTGACCAGCTATCGATGTTATTAATGTCAGTTTGATCGTCGCCTTTATCATAAATAATTCTACAAACATATTTTAAGGTTTTTGAAGTGTTGTCTTCTTTATTAACAGCAGTGATTTCAGCATTAATAATGTACTGATAGTTGCCAAGCGTCCATGAGTTTAACGCATGAGCCGGGAATTCAAGTGTAGAGTTGTTGCTGTATTTTTCTTTGACGTAAGTATTGCAATGTAAGAACGCAGCGTCTGAAGTTTGGTTACTAATCGGTAACTGACTGGCTTCGTCTTTGCTTTCAACTAAAAAGGCATCTGATTTAACGACTTCATACACAAGAGGTAAGATGACTTTTTGTTGAGTGAGTAAAAGAAGGCCAAGACCAATGACTAGAAATAATAATTTATGGCGTTGTAGGAGGTTTTTCATGGTGTTATTTATTGTTGTTTTTATTGAAAAGTAGAAAAATTTTAACAGAGTTAAGTGTTTTCATGATAGCAGTATTTAGGGGTAAAAATTAATATCAATATTAAACGATTGGCTAAATGTTTTTGACTTGACATGAATATGCTAACTGGTAGACTGGCATCTCACCAAATTGAGTTGGTGTCTTTTCACTAATTAAAGTGACAAGCGGAACATGGATTATAAAGTATTGACTCTTGGCTTAGGCTAAGAATTATAATTTTTAGGAGATTAAAATGGCAGCTACAACTGAATCGGTTAAAACTGATGCTGCGGAAGCACCGCTGTTGAATGTTAGAAATATGTTACTAGGCGCTTCACTATATATAGTGTTTTACGGCTGGGTACGTTGGTACGAAGGTGTATACGGATGGTCTGCAGGTTTGGATTCATTTGCACCAGAATTCGAAACTTACTGGATGAACTTCCTTTATATTGAATTCGTATTAGAAGCTTCAACTGCTGGTATTCTGTGGGGTTATATTTGGAAAACTCGTGATCGTAAAGTAATGTCAATTACTCCAAGAGAAGAGTTAAGAAGACACTTTACTCATTGGGTTTGGTTGGTTATGTATGCAATCGCTATTTATTATGGCGCTAGCTACTTCACTGAGCAAGATGGTACTTGGCATCAAACAATCGTTCGTGATACTGACTTTACTCCAAGTCATATCATTGAATTCTATTTGAGCTATCCTATCTATATCATCACTGGTTTTGCTTCATTCTTGTATGCAAAAACTAGATTACCTGCTTATCAACAAGGTATGTCATTACAATATATGGTATCAGTAATTGGTCCATTTATGATTTTGCCAAACGTTGGTTTGAACGAGTGGGGTCATACTTTCTGGTTTATGGAAGAGCTTTTTGTTGCTCCTTTACACTACGGCTTCGTATTCTTCGGATGGGCTGCATTAGGTGTTATGGGTGTTGTTAACACTGAAGTTGCTTCAATTTCAAAACTTTTGAAAAAAGATTTGGCATAAGCTAAGTTTGTTTAACTAACGATCAAAGATTTACTTTGATTGTAATATAAAAATAATTTAAATCCTTTTAGGAGGTAAGCTAATGAGCGCATCTCAATCAGCTGTACGTTCACGCGCTGAAGCAGTAAAAGTTTCACGCACGTTCGATTGGCTAATTTGTTTCACTTTGTTCTTTGTTGTTTTAGGTGGTTACCATATTCATTATATGTTGACTGGTGGTGACTGGGATTTCTGGACTGACTGGAAAGATAGACGTTTATGGGTAACTGTTGCTCCTATCGTTTCAATCACATTCCCTGCTGCTGTTCAAGCTATGTTGTGGTGGCGTTACCGTTTACCATTTGGTGCTGTTCTATGTATCCTAGGTCTTTTATTAGGTGAGTGGGTAAACAGATACTTAAACTTCTGGGGTTGGACTTACTTCCCAGTTAACTTTGTATTCCCATCAAACTTGATGCCAGGTGCTATCCTTTTAGATGTTATCTTAATGCTTTCTGGTAGTATGACTGCAACTGCTGTTTTAGGTGGCTTGGCATATGGTCTAGTATTCTACCCAGGTAACTGGGCAATCGTTGGTCCACTTCATGTGCCAGTAGAATATAACGGTATGATGATGACACTAGCTGACTTACAAGGTTACCATTACGTAAGAACTGGTACTCCTGAGTACATCAGAATGGTTGAAAAAGGTACACTTAGAACATTCGGTAAAGACGTTGCTCCAGTATCAGCGTTCTTCTCTGGTTTCGTGAGTATCTTAATTTACTTCTTGTGGCACTTCTTCGGTCGTTGGTTCAACTCGACTGAATTCGTTAAGTCTGCATAAGGTATATTGTTAAACAAAATTAAAACTGGTGGCTATGTTTATTGGCCACTAGATACTCATAAAACTATAGATTCTCTATTATAGAGGAGGATATATGAAATTAATTAAAGACAAAGTTGCTAAATTATCCTTTGTTGCTTTGCTAGCTGCTGTGTCAGCTTCAATGTTGTACACACCAACTGCATCTGCTCATGGTGAAAAATCACAAGCAGCATTCATGCGTATGCGTACTATTCACTGGTTTGATTTAAACTGGTCAAAAGAAGAAGTTGCTGTTAACGATACAATGACAATTTCAGGTAAATTCTTCGTGTTCAGCGGTTGGCCTGAAACTGTTGATAAGCCAGAAATTTCATTTTTAAACATTGGTATTCCAGGTCCTGTTTTCATCAGAGCTGGATCTTGGGTTGGCGGTCAATTAGTTCCACGTTCTATTTCTTTAGAACTTGGCGAAACTTATGACTTTAAAGTATTGTTAAAAGCTCGTCGTCCAGGTGACTGGCACGTTCATACCATGTTAAACGTGAAAGGCGGTGGTCCTATCATCGGTCCAGGTAAATGGGTAACTGTTACTGGTTCTATGAAAGACTTCGTTAATCCAATCACTACTTTAACTGGCGAAACAATCGATTTAGAAAACTATAACTTAAGCAACACTTATTTCTGGCATGCTTTCTGGTATGCTTTAGGTTTAGCTTGGTTAGGTTACTGGATGCGTAAACCAATGTTCATTCCACGTTCAATCGCTGTTGAAGCTGGTAAAGCTGATTCATTGATTAGTGGTGCTGATAAAAAAGTTGCTATGGGTTTTGCTGTAGGTACATTAGCAATCGTTGCTATGTCTTTCAGTAACACTGAGTCACAATTCCCTGTGACTACTCCATTGCAAGCAGGTTTATTACGTGGTATTAAATCTATTGAAATGCCTGCTACATCAGTCGCTGTAAAAGTTGAAGATGCTACATACCGTGTACCTGGTCGTGCTATGCAAATGACTTTAACTATTACTAATAATGGCGATTCTCCAGTACGTTTAGGTGAGTTTAACACTGCTGGTGTTAGATTCATGGATTCAAACGTAGCTGTTGATGAAACTGGTTACCCAGATGACTTGTTAGCTGAAGAAGGTTTGACTGTTAGCGATAACAGCCCACTTGCTCCAGGTCAAACAAGAACTGTTCAAGTAACTGCTTCTGATGCTGCATGGGAAGTATACCGTTTAGCTGACTTGATTTATGATCCAGATAGCCGTTTTGCTGGGTTATTATTCTTCTATGATGCTGCTGGTAAACGTCAATTGATTACTATTGACGCTCCATTAATTCCTAGTTTCATCTAATTATTAGATAATCTGGAAATGATTAAACCCTCGCTTGTTTACAAGCGAGGGTTTTTTTATGCGTGAAATAAATTAATAAAAGTACAGCTTAATAATATGGCACTTAGCGCTGCAAGTGATGAGTAAGGATTTCTAATGTCACTAAGCAATGAAAAATAAGGGACAACTATGTCGACTAAAGAAATGCCTCATGAAATAAGAAATAACCAAGCCGTATTTATAGGTATAGCATTGTTGCTGGGTATTGGTGTGGGTGAATTAATGCATTTAGCCGCAGAAAAGGATGTGCAATGGTTTAGCGAAAGTAATCAAAAGCAGTTAATTGAATTGCTAATAAGCCTAAGTGATGTGTTTATTCGCTTGGTTAAAATGATTATTGCTCCTTTAGTCTTTGCAACACTGGTTGCAGGAATAGGGCAGATGGACAAGGAGCAAAATGTTGGTCGAATTGCCGCTAAAGCAATGCTTTGGTTTATCTCCGCATCGATAGTTAGTCTAGGTATTGGAATGTTGTTAGTCAATTATTTTCAACCTGGTCAATTTTTACAAATCGACTTACCTAGTATAGAAAGTAAAAATCAAATAGTTCAGCATGCGCCTAAATTGAGTAATTTTATAGCGCATAGCGTGCCTAAAAGTATCATTGATGCAATGGCACAAAATGAAATAATACAAATTGTTATTTTCTCAATATATTTTGGTGTTGCATGCAAAAATTTAGGAGATATGGCCAGCCCAATAGTGCGTGTAATGGAATCATTAATTCATATAATGCTAAAAATTACTGCTTATGTAATGCAGTTAGCACCACTTGCTGTATTTTGTGCGGTAGCAACTATTGTTGCTCAACAAGGATTGGGTGTTATAGCAAGTTATGGTTATTTTATGGGGGAATTTTATTTAGGCTTGGTGGTGTTATGGATAATTTTGTGTGCTGTTGGTGCAATTGTGCTGAGGCCAAAACAAGTCGTGCGGTTAGTCACAATAATTCGGGAGCCTATTATCGTTGCCTTTGGTACGGCAAGCAGTGAAGCAGCGTATCCAAAATTAGTTCAGCAATTAGAGCGATTTGGCTGTCAGGAGAAAATTGTAGGCTTTGTGTTGCCACTAGGTTATTCGTTTAATTTAGATGGCAGTATGATGTATATGACATTTGCCGTGTTATTTATTGCACAAGCATATGGAATTGATATGGCAGTAGATCAGCAAATTGCAATGTTGTTGGTCTTATTGGTAACAAGTAAAGGCGTAGCAGGTGTGCCAAGAGCCTCATTAGTAGTGATTTCAGCAACATTAAGCGCGTTTAATATTCCGGAGGCAGGCGTTTTGTTACTGTTAGGAATAGATCAGTTTTTAGATATGGGACGAAGTGCGACCAATGTGTTAGGTAATAGTTTGGCGGCGGCAGTTGTAAATAAATGGGAACTAACGTCTGAAAAAAAGAGAAAAATGTCGAATTAACGTTGGTTAAAACGACATTTAAAACGATATGTAAGCAATAGCTAAATAAGTATAAGCGTATCAAATAATATTGTTATTGGCTTGGCAGTAAAATCGTAGGTTTTTCACCTAAGAAATTAAGTTCAATAGAGATTTCAGCAGGGTCATGAACAAATACTTGGGTCATTGCAGGCGGGCCTCTAAAGTCTATTCGATGAGGGATGTTATTTTTGATTAAGGTTGTTAAGCAGTTATCAACATTATGGCAGGTTAATGCAACGTGATTAAAGTGCGTATCTTTACCAGTATAAGGCAGGGATTCTACAACTGAGACATGAATGATTGGACCTGACTCACAATACAGCCATGCTCCAGCACGACGAGAAACCGCCCGCGCCCCCTGTTTTAACCCTAAGTTTTGTTCATAAAAATTGATAACATCGGTTAATTTGTCCAGTGTTACCACGATATTGATATGATTAATCCCTGATATGTTCATGACGTGTCCAGAAGTAAAAGTAAATAAGTAATTTGATATGCGTCCCAAAGGTTTACGTGAACATAATTAACTAAAGATAATGGCAACTTAGTGTTTTGGGTGTAGATAAAAATAATTAATGTTTAAGTGTAGAGCGTTGCAGTTCACAAGCGAATAAGAAGTCTAGTGCTTCAAGTTGTCGATACGCAATGTCAATGGTCTCTCCCCAAGTATATAATCCATGACCAGCAATGATATAGGCATAGCAAGTATGCTGAGTAAAATAGTGATCGATTAATTCGGCTAAACGCTGAATATTTTGATCATTGTTAAAAATAGGAATCACTAATTCACTTTCATGAGTAGTGAGGTGGCTAAAAGCTTTAAGTAACTCATAATCTTTTAAGACAATCTTGTCGTGATAAATTTTAGAGAGCACTACTGAATTTAAAGAGTGAGGATGTAAAACAGCTCTAACATGTGAATAGCGTTGATAAATTGATGTATGCAATAAGGTTTCCGCTGAAGGTTTTTTGCCATCTAAGCTGTCGGCGTTAGCATTAATTAGCATAATATCATCTGTAACTAAATAACCTTTATGCTTACCAGATACAGTGATAGCAATATTATTATCGGTTAATCGGATTGAAAAGTTACCGCTTGTTGCAGGCACCCAGCCTTTGCTATCAATTAATTTTCCTGTCATTATCAATTTATTAGCGGCATCATTAAATTCATTATTGTATTTCATTGGGGTAAAATCCTTGATTATAAAAACGTAAGCATAATGCTAGTGTCGGTGACTATTTAAAAGGTAAAAACAGGATCATGAAGTAATTAAGGTCATTTAGTTATAATGAGTCTAAAAAAAAATGAAAGCAACGCTATTTTACAATGAATTATAGGTTTTCGTTGATAATGATACATTGCACTTTATAGTGAATTTGTAATAATTGATTCAACATAAGCGATTAACTTCAACGTGGGGGAAATTTTGAAAATATTGGTAACAGGTGCTGCGGGGTTTATAGGGTCAGCATTATGTATAAGATTGCTACAAAGAGGAGATGACGTCATTGGTGTTGATAATCTAAATGATTATTACGATGTACAGTTAAAACAGGCACGGTTAAATCGATTATTTGATTACACGAACTTTACTTTTAAAAAATTAGATATAGCTAATCAAGCAGAAGTACAGCAGTTGTTTCAAGAGCAAGGTGTAAATAAAGTGATGCACTTAGCTGCACAAGCAGGTGTGCGTTATTCTATTACGCATCCCGATACATACATAAATTCAAATATTGTTGGTTTTATGAATATATTAGAAGGCTGCCGACATCATAAGGTGGAGCATTTGGCATACGCCTCTTCCAGCTCTATTTACGGAGCTAACACCCGAATGCCCTTTTCAATTCATGATAATGTTGATCACCCTGTGTCACTGTATGCAGCAACCAAAAAGGCCAATGAGCTAATGGCGCATACCTATAGTCATTTATATCAACTTCCAACTACAGGACTGCGTTTTTTCACCGTGTATGGACCATGGGGACGACCTGATATGTCAGCCTTTATGTTTACCAAAAATATTATTGAAGGTAAGCCGATTAATGTTTTTAATTATGGTAATCATCGCCGTGACTTTACCTATATCGACGATATTATAGAAGGCGTAATACGGGTAGTAGATAAGCCTGCTCAGGCTAATGAAGCGTGGTCAGGAGAAACGCCTGATCCTGGTACCAGCATGGCACCTTATCGAATCTACAATATTGGCAATAATACACCGGTGAGTTTATTAACATTTATTGAAACTTTGGAGCGGTGTATTGGTAAGGAAGCGATAAAACACTTTTTACCGATGCAACCTGGTGATGTTCCAGATACCTATGCTGATGTTACTGATTTGCAGAAAGAATTTAACTATAAACCAGCAACTCAACTGAGTGATGGTTTAGGTTATTTTGTCGAGTGGTATAAAGACTTTTATAAGCCAATAATTTAATTAAATATGGCGGCGTAACCAATCTAAGGCAAGGCATGCTGCATGATGTTGTTTATTCTTAAAATCGCCAGCAAGAGCTTTATGATGGTGATAAAAGTGTCCTTGTACCTGCAACATAGTATGTACATCTAATAATTGATGTTTATCCCTTTTTTGTTCAGCTGTACCCGCAACCAGTTGAATTAAAATAATATCAGCATCAGTGTGTACTTTAAACGCTAAGACAAGTTCCTGAGCAAGCAAGCAAATATTATCCATCTGAAAAGTGACATTAAGTTTAGTACACAGATTTTTTATTGAATGATGATATTGTGCGTCCAGTAGCCAGTTGCCACGTCCACAAAAACTAGCAATTAACCCTTGGCTAAATGTTTCAATAACGGCCATGGATAGGTTTTTTTGGGTCATACACGCGTCAATCGTCTCAAATAAATCTCCTGTTTCTTTGCCTAAACCATCAATAGCAAAAATAAACTCTGCTAATTCTTGGGTATACAGTGCAACATGCGCATAAATATATTCTGGTAAAGAATCAGCAGGAAAGACTAATTTAACTTGTACTTCATTGGGTGCGGCACGAAAGCCCAATTGTATGTTATCAGGTAACTGAATAGCATGAAGGCGTTGTTGAATTTCAGATTCACCAATGCCAAAAGTTCTTAAAGTCACCAATGTTTTTACTTGAAGTGGGAAGCGATTGACCAACTTGGCTTTAACGTGTGCTAAAAAAATATTTCGCATTTCAGTGGGAACGCCAGGTAAAAATATAAACCAGCATTGATTAGCGTGCACAGCAAAGCCCGGGGCAGTTCCCCATTCATTATCTAAACGTTCACTTGAAGTGGGTAACATGGCTTGTTTACGATTTGACTCTGGCATGCGTCGATTACGTAGTGCATAAAAATGCGTAATTTGATTAAAAGCTTCTTCATCAAAAAGTAAGGGCAAGCCAAAAGCTTGAGCAACGGCTTCTGTTGTTAAATCATCACAGGTCGGGCCAAGACCGCCAGTACAAATACAGCAAGCCGCGCGTTGAGAAATTTCAGTTAACACCTTAATAAGGTCAGTTAAATTATCGCCGACTGCGGTGTGGCGACTAACATGAAAGCCTAATTCTACAGACTGATGCGCTAACCAAGCAGAATTGGTATCAACGGTTTGACCAGTAATTATTTCTTCACCTTGCGAAAGAATTTCTAAAATGGGATGCATGCTTACACCTAATCAAATGATAAAAGTAATTTAAATAATAGCCCAAATGCACATTGAAAATCATTTATTAACACCAATTGAATTTATTGTCTCGCCAAATTGCGACAAGCGACCTGAGCCAGAGGATATTTCATTAATTGTGATCCATAGTATCAGTTTGCCACCCAATGAGTTCGGAGCTAATTACATTGATCAATTATTTACTAATCAACTTGATCCAGCAGCACATCCTTATTTTAAAGAGATTGCACACCTAAAAGTATCCGCACATCTGTTGATAAACAGGGAAGGACAGTGCAAGCAGTATGTTCTGTTTAATCAACGTGCTTGGCATGCAGGATTATCTCAGTATGCAGGGCGGGAGCGTTGTAATGATTTTTCAATTGGCATTGAATTAGAAGGTAACGACGATACCTGTTATACCGAACAGCAATATCACTGTTTAGCAAGGATAATTGGGCTATTGCTCGCAGAGTACCCTAAATTATCAACGGAAGCGATTGTGGGGCATAGTGATGTTGCGCCAGGCAGAAAAACAGATCCTGGGCCCTGTTTTGATTGGCTGCATTTGCAACATTTGCTTGCAGGCAGGTAAATTAACGTAATTGCGCATCAAATTGTTTTAGTGCATCACGCACTTGAGCTGCGGCTTCAAACTCAAGATTTTTTGCATGTTCGTACATCGTATCTTCTAATTGTTTGCGTTTTTTAGCTTGTTGTTTGGGTGTTAAGGACGCGTAGTTAATGCTGGGTTCAGCAATGTTATGGGCGTTTTTATAGCCCTGCTTACCGGCGCCAGGAATGCTGACTTCAAGAATATCCGTAATCGATTTTAAAATGCTTTCAGGAATAATATTGTGAGCAAGATTAAACTGATGTTGTTTTTCGCGACGGCGCTCTGTTTCATCAATCGCTTGCTGCATAGAGCGTGTTATACGATCAGCATATAAAATAGCCTTGCCATGAACGTTTCGTGCAGCACGTCCAATGGTTTGCACTAAAGACACTGTGGAGCGCAAAAAGCCTTCTTTATCCGCATCTAAAATAGCCACAAGACTGACTTCAGGAATATCCAAGCCTTCGCGTAATAAATTAATCCCTACTAACACATCAAATTTTCCTAGGCGTAAATCACGGATAATTTCAACGCGCTCTACCGTGTCAATATCAGAGTGTAAATAGCGAACTTTAACGCCATGTTCATTTAAATATTCGGTTAAGTCTTCAGACATGCGCTTAGTGAGCGTAGTCACTAATACGCGTTGATGTAGTGTAACGCGTAGGCTAATTTCTGATAGTAAATCATCAACTTGTGTGATTGCAGGGCGAACTTCAAGACGTGGGTCTAATAAGCCAGTGGGGCGGACAACTTGCTCAACGAAGCTTGAGCAATGGGCTTTTTCATACACGCTTGGGGTGGCAGAAACATAAATTCGTTGCGAGGCTTTTAATTCAAATTCTGCGAAAGTTAACGGGCGGTTATCTAGTGCAGAAGGCAGGCGAAAACCATAGTTAACTAAGGTTTCTTTACGAGCGCGGTCACCTTTAAACATGGCACCGATTTGCGGTAGCGTGACATGACTTTCATCAATGATAATAAGGGCATTGTCAGGTAAATAGTCAAACATGGTTGGAGGCGGGTCACCTGGCGTGCTGTTTGATAAATGGCGCGAGTAATTTTCGATACCAGAACAATAGCCAATTTCTAAAATCATCTCAATATCAAATAAGGTACGTTGTTCTAAGCGTTGTGCTTCAACTAATTTATTTGCTGCATATAATTCTATCAATCGTGCTTGAAGTTCAATTTTTATTGCCTCAACCGCCGTCACTAATTGCTCTTTTGGGGTGACGTAATGGTTTTTGGGATAAACCGTATAGCGAGCAATGCGGTTAATGATTTCTCCTGTTAAGGGATCAAAAAGTGATAAGCGCTCTATTTCATTGTCAAATAGTTCAATTCTAAGGGCTTCTTGTGCTGACTCGGCGGGATAAATATCAATGCTTTCACCACGCACTCGATAGGTCGCGCGTCTGAGTTCTAAGTCATTGCGAGTGTATTGCATCTCTGTTAGGCGGCGTAAAATACTACGTTGATCGATTAAATCACCTTTTACTAAATGCAAAACCATGTCGAAATATGATTTAGGTTCACCTAGGCCATAAATTGCTGACACCGTTGCTACCACAATGGTATCAGAGCGTTCGATTAATGCTTTGGTTGCCGATAAGCGCATCTGTTCGATATGTTCATTAAGCGAAGCGTCTTTATCAATAAAGGTATCTGAGGCGGGAACATAGGCCTCTGGCTGATAATAATCATAATAAGAGACAAAATATTCAACACTGTTGTCAGGAAAGAATTCTTTCATTTCTCCGTATAATTGCGCAGCTAATGTTTTATTGGGGGCCATAATCATTGCGGGACGTTGGGTCTGATTAATGACATTTGCAATGGTAAAGGTTTTTCCTGAACCGGTAACACCCAATAAGGTTTGATGCACTTCACCGTTGTTTAAGCCTGCAACAAGCTGTTGAATTGCTGTAGGTTGATCGCCTGCTGGTTGAAAAGGTCGGTGAATTTTAAAGGCTTTTTGCATAACGGTGCGGCTTATTCTTGAGGCGCATGTTTGCGCTCTAGGGCTTCTTTTTTGGCATCACTAATTTCCCGAAGCACACTTTTTACATCGGCTGTTTTTTCTGTGAAGCGAAATTGACCTGTTAACTGCGTGTCAGGGTGTAATGAGCCACTTTCATATAGCTTCCATATTTCCTTACCGTAGTGCGTAGCTAAAAGTGAGGGGGCAAATTGACTAAAGTACAGGCGTAAATTGTCCACGTCACGTTCTAGCATGCGTGCCGCATGATTATTAGCCGCAGCATTGACTGCTTGGGGTAAATCAATAATGACTGGACCTTGGGCATCGACCAAAATATTGTATTCTGATAAATCACCATGCACGATACCAGCACATAACATTTTGACGACTTCCTTTATCAGTTGCTGATGAAAAAACAAGGCTTCTTGTTCGGTAAAGTGCAGATCATTTAAGCGTGGGGCGGCATTACCTTCAGCATCACACACTAATTCCATTAATAACACGCCGCTAATGAAATTAAATGGTTTAGGCACCCGCACGCCGGCAGCAGCTAATTGATATAGCGCTTCCACTTCAGCATTTTGCCAAACGTCTTCTTGTTGCTGACGACCAAATTTACTGTTTTTATTCATCGCCCGCGCTTGGCGAGTATTGCGTACTTTACGACCTTCTTGGTAAAGCGTTTGATTATGAAAGCTTCGTTGATTAGCGTCTTTGTATACTTTAGCGCAGCATACCTCGCCATTAGCGACAACAACATAGACAGCGGCTTCTTTGCCGCTTTTTAGTGGTCTTAATACTTTATCTACGAGACCATCGGCAACTAAAGGCTCGATACTTTTGGGCGTTTTCATTGTGATGTTTGTCCTTGTAAAATGCGTGTGTGGTTTGATTTTAGTTTATTTATGGTACCGTTTACGTTAACCATGATACAACCCCTAATCCTGCGGCTCGACCTGTAGCAAAGCAGGCGGTTAATAAGTAGCCACCAGTGGGAGCATCCCAGTCTAACATTTCACCGGCACAGAACACGCCAGGAAAATGGGTGATCATTAAATTCTCCGTTAAACCTGAAAAGCAAACGCCTCCAGCACTGCTAATAGCTTCATCTAGTGGCCGTGTACTGAGTAATTGAATGGGTAAAGATTTAATTGCATGCGCCAAGTCATCTGCCTTTGAAAAGGTGTTGAGGGGAACGCATTCGCGCAATAACGCGGCTTTCACGCCTTCCAGTCCTAAGCGTTTACGGAGGAAATTGGCTAAGGATAATTTACCACGCGTGCCAGAAACTCTGTTCTGCACATGAGCAAGTGCATAATGTGGAAGCAAATCAAGATAAATAGTAGCAACGCCGTGGATGCTGAGTTGTTGTCGAAGTGCAGGGGATAATGCGTAAATTAAGCTTCCTTCAACTCCAGTGCGGGTGAGCATAAATTCACCCGAATGAAATTTACTTAAATCATGATCACGAGGATATAAGGAAAGACTGCAATTTTTAACAGCTTGCCCAGCAAAATGGTCTTGAAAATATGCAGACCACGGGCTGTTAAAGCCACAATTACTTGGCATTAATTCATGCACAGAAATTTTATGCTGAAGAAAAGGTGTTACCCACGCCCCCGTTGCACCTAATTTAGCCCAGCTACCTCCGCCTAAAGCAAGCACCACAGCATCTGCATGATGCGTGTAAGTGCCTTGGGGTGTAGTAAAGATAAGTTCAGCCGTAGCTAAGCTCTCGCTATGCCAATGATGACGGGGATGAAAGCGAATACCAGATTCACGCATACGATGCAGCCACTGGCGGAGCAAGGGGGCCGCTTTCATTTCTTGTGGAAAAATACGTCCCGAGGAACCTACAAAGGTGTCGATGCCAAGTTGATGAACCCAAGCACGTAAGGCAGTGGGTGAGAAATCGGTAATAAAGGGAGTGATACGTGCTTGGCTGTCACCATAGCGAGTTAAAAACGTAGTGAAAGAGTCTGTATGGGTAATATTGAGTCCACCTTTCCCTGCCATTAAAAATTTTCTTCCCATAGTGGGCATGGCATCAAATACATCTACAGTAAAATCACCTGCATTCATAATGGTTTCGGCAGCCATGAGTCCAGCTGGGCCGCCGCCAATAATAGCAATGTTTTTTTTCATTGATGACCTATTAAAAAATAACACGATACATGCAGTGGATAATATCCTTAAGCATAGTTAATTTCTTTTTAATTATAGTGTTAGTGGTGTTAAGAGGTGCTAATTACACTTCGTGGCGCAATAACACGTATAGTGGTAGAAGCTAAAGCCACGCCCATATGAATACTTTCACATAAAATGGTCTTCATAGCGAGTGGTAGAACGAAAAGTAATAAAGCGGCAACGCTCACGCGTTATTGTTTAGTGTGTTTGTGAGCTTACTAATTTTATGATGATTTAATTAAATTATGCATTATTTCACCTGGAAAAGTATTTCTATTCAATCTTTAGGTTTGCGCTTATTAATAGCAGAAGGATTAGTTTTGGCAGTTTTTTTTGCATTAGTGGCGTTTGTGTTAGAGCAAGGTTTTCGGGATAGTGCAGAAAAAGCCTTGCAAGAACGTTTACAAATTCAAGTGTATGCCTTGTTGTCAGTAGCAAAGTTTACGAATAATAACGTGTCTTTACCTGATAATTTGCCCGATCCACGCTTTGAAGTCCCGGGCTCTGGTTTGTATGCTTTTATTGTTACTATGCCAAATGCCGTGGTATGGCAATCGCCATCAGCGTTAGGCGTGGAGGTGAGTTTGCCTCAAGACTTAGTGCCAGAACAGTTTTTAATGTTAATTGATCAAAAAAAACGCTATGTATTGCATTATAAAGTATTTAAGCAAGACGCTAATGGTCAGTCACACGCTTTTATCATAACGGTAAAAGAAGATGCGCACTTTGTTGGTGATCAGGTGGCGCAATTACAAAATACTTTACGGCGTTGGTTGCTAGGCATTGGCATTGTCTTGATAGCGATACAATTTGCATTGTTGCGGTGGAGTTTAGCGCCACTGCGTAGTATCGTGAAAGACCTAGAGGCTATCGAGCATGGGCAAAAAACTCACTTAGATGGTCGTTATCCAAGTGAATTGCGCGCCTTAGTGGGAAATTTAAATGCTTTCATTAGTATCGAACGCGCTCATTTAGAACGTTATCGTAATCATCTGGCAGATTTAGCACACAGTTTAAAAACCCCTTTAGCTATTTTGCGAGGCTGTTTAGAGAGCTTTAATGCGGAGACCATGACGGAGCAAATTATTCGTATGAATGATATTGTCGAATATCAATTGCATCGTGCAGCCGCTAAAGGCGAGCAGCAGAAAGCGATAAAAAGCATTGATTTAACTTTGATTATAAACAAGGTGGTAGTGTCACTTAACAAAGTCTATCTGGATAAACACCTTAGTTTTGAGGTGATCATGCCAGATAATTGTCAGCTCTATTGTGAACAAGGTGACTTATATGAAATTGTCGGCAATTTATTAGATAATGCCTGCAAATGGTGTGACAGAAGGGTAAAAGTAAGTGTGGGTCTTAAACCGCGTAAAGCACGACGAAATTTCTCGGTGGTATTAACCATCGAAGATGATGGCCCAGGCATTCCTGTGGGAAAATTTAATGACATCTTAAAAAGAGGCATGCGTGCAGATGAAAATATTCATGGTCATGGCATCGGTGTTACCGTTGTTTATGAATTAATTCATTTACTGGGCGGGCAGTTGGAAGGCGGTAAAAGCGCCACGCTTGGTGGTATGTGTTGGCGCGTATATTTGCCTTAGTATGAGCGAGTGTTTAGCGTGCAAAGTTATAATGACATGGCACTATAAATTAAATACAAACTTCCCAAAATTTTCTTGCACACTTGGTATTAGCAAGGTGTAATGTATGCGTTAAAATTGACCTATTAAACGTACTGTAATATATGTCATAAGATGTGTTTTGTAACGATTCAGGCATTGTTCTACAACAGGGGAGCGGCTTAACAAACACTGTATTTACACGCGACCCTTTTTCAAAGAAGGCTTGAAGTCGTTACGAGTTTTAAAGAAAGCACTGAGCGCACTGTATGTTGGTAGGTTGTTTGTGCATCTGCTTGTGGCTTTTATCAGCGATTTTTATAATAATAATTTTTTTCATTTAACCTCAACCTCAACTAAAGAGAAACGACTTATGTCTAATTTTCCAATTGATCTTAATGCTTATCAACGTATTAGTTTGGATCCAAGTGTGCCAACCTTAACTGACGAACAACGCACTAGCTTACAAGCAAATATTCAATTATGCCGTGATGCTATTGTTTTCTTTACCTCAACAGGTGCAGCACGTGGAGTGGGCGGGCATACTGGTGGGCCGTATGACACCGTTCCAGAAGTGATGATTATGGATGCGTTATTCCGTGGTTCAGAAAAATTTGTACCTACATTTTTTGATGAAGCAGGACACCGTGTTGCAACGCAGTATTTAATGTCCGTGTTAAATGGTGATATGCCCGCAGAAAAATTAACGGAATACCGAGCGGCACATTCACATTTACCAGGTCATCCAGAATTAGGCTTTACCCCAGGAGTAAAATTTAGTTCAGGTCGTTTAGGTCACATGTGGCCTTACATCAATGGTGTAGCGATGGCCAATCCAGGTAAAACTGTATTTTGCTTAGGTTCAGACGGTTCGCAACAAGAAGGTGATGATGCTGAAGCTGCACGTTTAGCGGTTGCTCAAGGCTTGAATGTTAAATTAATCATTGACGACAATAATGTCACTATTGCCGGACATCCATCTGAGTATTTAAAAGGCTGTTCAACAGCAAAAACCTTGGCAGGTCATGGTTTAACAGTCTTAGAAGGTGACGGTGAAGATATTGATGGTTTATACGCCCGTATCTGTCAAGCTATTGCAATGGAAGGTCCTGTTGCTATTATCAATCATCGTCCAATGTGTCCAGGCATTAACGGCTTAGAAGGCTCAACTCATGGTCATGATGTTATTTCAGTAAAATTAGCCTTAGAATACCTTGAAGCGCGTGGGCATAGTGCCGCTGTTGATTTCCTAAATGCTGTGGTTGCACCGAAAAACGATTATCAATTTTTAGGTTCAAGCACTGTTTGGGATGCTAACCGTAACGTGTTCGGTGATGCTGTGGTTGAGGTTATGAGCTCCATGAGCGAAGCAGAACGCATTGAAAAAGTTCGTGTTATCGATTCTGACTTAGAAGGCTCTTGTGGTTTACATAAAATTCATAAAGCCTATCCAGAAGTATTTATTTCTTCAGGTATTATGGAACGAGGTAACTTTTCTGCAGCCGCAGGTTTTGGTATGGAAGCAGGCAAACAAGGTATTTTTGGGACGTTCAGTGCGTTCTTAGAAATGTTGATGTCTGAAATTACGATGGCGCGTTTGAATAATTCCAATGTGTTAAGTCATTTTTCACATTCAGGTATTGACGATATGGCAGATAACACCTGTCATTTTGGTTTAAATAATATGTTTGCTGATAATGGCTTGTCAGATGGTTATGCAACAGGTTTGTATTTTCCAGCGGATCCTAATCAAATGAAAGCCGTGGTGAGTCGTATTTTTAATGACCCAGGTTTACGTTTTGTCTTCTCTACACGCTCTAAAGTACCCATGATCTTAAACGAGCAAGGTCAGGATTTCTTTGCGGGTGATTACACGTTTGTTCCTGGTAAAGATGAAGTGATTCGTGAAGGTAAAGATGGCTATATTGTTGCGTTTGGTGAAACGTTATACCGTGCCTTGGATGCTGTAGAAAGATTAAAACAAGAAGGTATTGAAGTGGGTTTGATTAATAAACCAACTTTAAATGCTATTGATGAAGACATGTTGCAAAAAATTGGACAGTCGCCAATGGTGCTTGTGGTTGAATCCTTTAATCGTAAAACAGGTTTAGGAAGTCGTTACGGTTCATGGTTGTTGGAGCGTGGCTTAGCACCAAAATTTGCCTTTATGGCAACGCATAAAGAAGGCTGTGGTGGCCTATGGGAACAGTTCCCGCACCAAGGTATTGATCCAGTCGGCATTATGGCAAAAGTAAAAGAATTGTTATCAGCTTAAGCTATTTAATGAGAGAGCAATGCCAAGGATGGCATTGTTTATCCGCGTCTTAGTAAGCGTTATGTGGTTTGGGCAAGTACCCAGTGTTTAAGAAAACAGTTAAAAAAGGCAGCAGGTCAGTAAGAACGGAATATTATCTTGGCTTTGTGTGGCTCTTTTATCATCTAGTGGCGGCACCATAAAACGAATGGTGCAGCGATGCTTTCCTCCGCTTACTTCTGCAAAACAAGATATTGACGAAGCTACGCTAACTTTTATCATTTGATAAGGTTGGCTATGATCAAGTGCAAATTGAAAAAAACCTGCTGACGCTATTTCGTTGGTCGCCGTATTACTATTCCGAATAAAGCTTAAGATCAGATCAATCGCTGTGCGAATATCTTGAAAGGGCGCGCTCCAGCATTGTAAGTCTTTGCAGCGGATGGACTCCTCCTGCTCTAACCAAAAATGAAATTCAGGTAAATCAAAAGAACAGGTGCCACCAGGGATAGAGCTGCGTTGCGCAATGCTTTGAAAAAAATCCGTTTCCATGATGTTAATGCCTAACTTACCTGTTACGGCATACAGCTTTTTGCTGATTTCATTTAGTTGTTTCAGAATATTTTGTAATTTAGTGTTATCCACCCCTGCGCTGTCTGCAATTTTATTAAGTGCTTTGGCATTACGATCAAGTTCTTTTAATATTTCTGATTTTAAATCATTGCGTCTAAAAATAGACATGATTTCAAGCAGAACATGAATAGCAGCGCGTTTATCATTAACCGTGTTAGCTGTTGAAAAATGGCTAAACTGTTGAAAAAGTTTTTCCAACCGTATGAAAACTCGGATACGTTCGTTAAGTGGAAATTCATAGATAATGGTGTTCACAAATACGTTAAATCCTTGCTGTGCTAAGTGAGATGTATAAAGTGTGTAAGCGTTGCACTTGTAATTTAAGTGGGCTACTGGCCTGGGTGTTGTCAATTAAATCATCTGCGGCATGGCGCCTGAAGTCTCTGGAAACTTGGCTAGCGATGATTGTGTAAAGCGTGTCTTCGGTAATATTATCACGTTTTTTTACCCGACTGATTTGCTCGTCTACGCTGCAATCAACCACCAACACCCGATCAATGAGTGATCTAGCCAGTGTGTTTGTTTCAAACAACAAGGGCAGACAAATAATACAATAATCAGACACATTATCCGCATTTAATTGTTCTATTTTAGCATGAATAGCTTGATAAATTTTAGGATGTAAGATGGCTTCAAGGCATTCTTTTGCCGTTGAGTCAGCAAAAATTAACTGCCGCAATTTAGCACGATCTATCTGTCCATTCGAGGATAAGCATGTATCGCCAAAGCGATTGATAATTTCCTGTAATGCGGGCTGATTAGGTTCAACAAGTTCTCTAGCAATAATATCGGCATCAATAATTGGGATAGCTAATTCTGCAAAATAGGCTGCAACGGTGGTTTTGCCACAGCCAATGCCGCCAGTGAGTCCAATACGTAACATTTAAAGTGGCAGTCCAGTGAGGTGAGCATACATCGTTTGTAATGACTCCCCCCAAAGCATCGTAACCCAACCAGCAATAGCAAGATAAGGACCAAAGGGGATGGGCTCAGAATAGTTATGCTTTGAGGCGAATACAAAGCTTAAGCCAATAATGCTACCCGTTAGCGATGCAAGCAAAATAATCATGGGTAAGTTGTGCCAACCCAGCCAGGCTCCTAAGGCTGCAAGTAATTTAAAATCTCCATAACCCATGCCTTCTTTGCCAGTGAAAAGTTTAAACAGTTTAAATACTAACCATAAAATTAAATAACCAAATGCAGCACCTAAAATACTGTCAGTTGGGTTTATTAAAACAGAGGAGGCGCTAAGAATCAGCCCCAGCCATAATAAAGCTAAGGTAATAGTGTCGGGCAATAATTGCTGATCTATGTCAATAAAGATTAAGCTGATGAGTATCCAAGTAAACAGTAATATAAAACCAGTGTGAGTTGAGCAGCCAAATTGGTAAGCCACGAGCATAGAACAAAGCCCTGTTAACACTTCAACACCTAAATAACGTGGCGAAATGGGGTGCGCGCAATAGGCACAGCGACCTTTTAACAAGAGATAGCTTACAACAGGAATATTGTGATGTAACGCTATGGTGTGTTGACAGTGTGGGCAATGCGACGAAGGTAAGGCTAAGTTGAAGCTGTCTTGCTTGGCGCTAGGATCGGGGGCTTGATTAAGATACGCCAAGCAGTCTTTGCGCCATGCGTGCGCCATCATGAGCGGTAAGCGATAAATGACAACATTAAGAAAGCTGCCAATCATTAAGCCAATAAGACCAATTAAGGCAATAAAATAGCTGGGCTCATAACAGAGCTGTGGCCACGCTGAAAACATAGATTCAGTAAACATTATGTGGTAGTAAGAGGGCAAAGGTGAATAAAAAAATAGTGCTACTTAGCCAACAGCTGCGCCCATTTTAAAGATAGGTAAATACATTGCCATAATTAATCCGCCAACAATCACACCAAGAACAGCCATAATTATGGGCTCCATTAGGCTGCTCAAGTTATCGACCAAGTTATCGACTTCTTCTTCATAAAAATCAGCAACTTTACTCAGCATGGCATCGATGGAGCCGGACTCTTCGCCAATGGCAACCATTTGTTGAACCATATTAGGCCATAAATTGGACTGCTGCATGGCGTATTGTAAACGTTGTCCATTGGCAACTTCTTCGCGCATTTTTAACACGGTTTCTGCATAAATAATATTACCGCAGGCGCCCGACACAGACGTTAAGGCCTCAACTAAGGGCACTCCAGCAGTAGACATAGTGGCTAAGGTTCTAGCAAAACGTGCAATAGATGATTTTTTGATAATGACGCCGATAATAGGCAAGCTTAATAATAAGCGATTAAGAAAATAATTGAAGGCACTTGAATTTTTATTAAAGTAAATAAATACATAGCAACCTATCACCGCTAAGCTCAGCACTGACCACCACCACGCTTGCAGCCATTTAGATAAATCAACCACCATTCGGGTGAAAGCGGGTAAATCAGCACCAAAGCCTTTAAACATGTCTTCAAAAACAGGCACTACAAACAGTAATAAAATGGCGGTTACGACAATCGCCACGACCATCACAGAAATAGGATACGTTAACGCTTTTTTTATCTTTTTCTTCATGGATTCAGTTTTTTCTTTGTAGACAGCAATTTTAGCTAATAAGCCTTCTAGCACACCTGCTTGTTCACCTGATTCAACGAGATTACAAAATAACGTATCAAAATATTTTGGATGACGTTTAAGGGCAGCATTTAAGCTGTCTCCAGATTCAACATCAACTTTAATTTTAGAAAGCAGTAGTTGCACACTGAGATTTTCATGCCCCTTGCTGATAATATCCAAAGCCTGAACAATCGTAATACCAGAAGACATCATGGTGGCTAATTGTCTAGCAAATAAGGCAATATCTGCTGAGGTAATAGGCTTTTGTTTAATGCTAAACAGGGCTTTTGTTTTTTTACGAATTTTAATGACGCGATAACCTTGACGCGTTAATTCAACTTTAGCGATCAGCTCGCTACGCGCGGAAATCTCTCCTTTTATCCTTACTTTACTTTTATCGAGTCCTTCCCAGATAAAATCTATTTGGTCGGTGAGTATCGCCATGTGCTTAATTCCTAAGTTAATACGGACTATTCTTTAGTCACGCGGTCAATTTCTTCCAGGGTGGTGACACCTTGTCTAACTTTATTGAGTCCAGAGGCGCGTAAGTCATTGATACCTTCAGCTTTCGCAAGGGCTGATATTTGCAAAGCATTGCCACCCTCCATCACTAAATTGCGCATAGCTTCACTTAAACTTAGCATTTGATAGATGCCCACGCGACCTTTGTAGCCTAAATTACATAAGTCACAGCCTTTTTCGGAGTGTTTATAAAGTGTGAGGCTGGTTAATTCAGCGATGTGAAAGCCCGCACTAAGTATGACTGATTCTGGATAGTGAGCTGGCACTTTACATGATTCACATAAGCGGCGAGCTAAACGTTGCGCGATAATTAAATTTACCGCTGAAGCAATGTTGAAGGGGGCAATCCCCATTTGTACTAAGCGATTAAGGGTTTGTGGCGCATCATTGGTGTGTAGAGTTGAAAGCACTAAATGCCCTGTTTGTGCAGCCTTTACTGCAATATCGGCGGTTTCTAAATCACGAATTTCACCTACCATGATGATGTCAGGATCTTGGCGTAAGAATGCACGCAACGCACTGGCAAAGGTCATCCCTGATTTAGTATTAATATTCACCTGATTAATCCCTTCAACGGTAATTTCAACTGGATCTTCAGCGGTAGAAATATTGCGATTCATGGTGTTAAGAATATTAAGCGCTGCGTATAGGGTAACGGTTTTACCACTACCTGTAGGCCCAGTGACTAAAATAAGCCCATACGGCTTATGAATAGTGTCCATAAATAGCTGTTGCTGTGGTGGTTCAAGTCCAAGTCGTTCAATGTTAAGTTGTGCGGTGGATGGATCTAAAATACGTAAGACAAGTTTTTCACCAAACAGAGTTGGGCAGGTATTCACACGAAAATCAATAGTGCGGTTTTTAGATAAAACCATTTTTATCCGCCCATCTTGAGGGACACGGCGTTCAGCAATATCCATTCTTGCCATCACTTTAACGCGAGAAATAATACGTGTTGCCATGCTAATGGGCGGGTTTGCAATTGAATTTAGCAAGCCATCGCTACGATAACGAATGCGAAAAATTTTTTCATAAGGTTCAAAATGAATATCTGAGACCCCTTGCTTAATCGCTTCAAGTAAAACTTTATTAACAAAACGCACAATAGGTACTTCTTCGGCGTCGCTGGATTCTGAGCCACCTTCGCCATCATCTGCAATACCCAGATTATCAAGATCGGACTCCAGTAAGTCATCCATTCGTGATTCTGCGGATTCTAATGCCGCGTGGATGGCGAGTTGTAATTTATTTTCTTCAACCAGAATGATTTCTGGGCGCAGCAAGCTTTGAAATTTAATTTCTTCAAGGGCATGGTTATTGGTGGGGTCTGCCATAGCGATAAACAGCGTTTTACCACGAGAAAATAACGGCAAGACTTGGTGTTTACGAATTAATTTTTCATTAATTAGATCTAAGGGGAGTGCGCTCATGTCCATGGCATCTAAATCAAAAAATGGACAGCCAAATTCGGTAGACGCTCTTAAGGCAACGAGTCGAGCATCTAAGATTTTATTTTGGATAAGATAGCCTAATAAAGAAATAGTATGCTGATGAGCTTCTTTTGCATAAACACGGGCATCAGAGTCCGTCAGTAGACCATCTTGAATAAGAAGTTTTATTAAGCCACTAATATGAAAGTCTGAAGCTGCCAGTGCCATAAAAAAATAAGTCCAAAGAGATAATAAAACTATAGAACAAATCAGCACTATGTCTAGCAAAGTCAGTTGATTTGTCGTGATTTTTTCAGGGAGAAAGAGCCGCTCTGAACCTTCAAAGCCATTGGTTAATGGCGCTTGCACTTAGCGTGCGTAAGCACAGAGCTGCTCTGTTTATGTTTGTTCGCCAACAATAATGTGACGAACGTAAGCCATGTGCATGAGCATTATGAGCGGCTACAAAGCGGCAATTTTAGCGCGTTGTTGTTCAAGATTAACCAGTGTCGAACGCAGTTCATTAAGACGCTGTTGCTCTTTTTCAAGAATCTCAGCGGGAGCTTTTTCAACAAACGCAGGATTTGTTAACTTGCCTTCAATGCGCGGCAAATCTTTCATTAACTTATCTATTTCTTTAGTAAGGCGAGTTAATTCGGCGGTTTTATCAATTAATCCTGCCATGGGGATCAAAATACGCAGATCACCCACTAAGCTTATGGCTGACTCGGGTGCGATAGCGTTGTCCTCTAGCCAGTTAATGGTGTCGAGTCTACCTAATTTAAGTAGCGAGGTTAGATTATTTTGCACGGCTTGACGATCACTGCTTGAGCCTTGTTGTAACAGTACGCTCAAGGGTTTACCTGGGGCAATATTCATTTCGCCGCGTATCCGTCGAATACCTAAAATCACCTGCATTAACCAATTAATGTCATTAATGGCGTCTTGGTCGTAGGTCAATTCATCCGCGATAGGATAAGCTTCAAGCATGATGGTGGGACGTGTAATGCCTAATAACGGCGCAACACGCTGCCAGATTTCTTCAGTAATAAAAGGCATTATAGGATGGGCTAAGCGAAGCAGTGCTTCTAAAACGACTAATAAAGTTTTTCGGGTAGCTCGTTGTACGGTTAAGTCATCTGATTGTAGGGTGATTTTGGCTAATTCTAAATACCAATCACAATATTCATTCCAGGTGAAATCGTAAATTGCCTGTGCAGCAAGATCAAAGCGATAGTTATCAATCGCTTTGTTGGTGACAAGTGTCACTTGATGTAAACGCGCAATAATCCAGCGATCAGCTTGGCTATAGGTAAACACGAGCCCTTCTTCAGGGAACCCGCAATCAAAGTTTTCGGTATTCATTAAGACAAAGCGAGCGGCATTCCATAATTTATTACAGAAGTTACGATAGCCTTCGGTGCGGGTCATATCAAAACGGATGTCACGACCCGTAGACGCTAAGGACGCGAAGGTAAAGCGTAAGGCGTCTGTACCATGCGATTGGATACCGTTGGGAAATTCTTTGCGCGTGGCGGCGGCAATTTTTTCAGCTAAATGCGGCTGCATCATTCCAGAAGTACGTTTAGTGACTAAGGTTTCAAGGTCAATGCCATCGATAATATCTAAAGGATCAAGAATATTGCCTTTTGATTTAGACATTTTTTGTCCTTCAGCATCGCGCACTAAACCATGAATATAGACTTCTTTAAAAGGTACTTCGCCTTGAAATTTAATGCCCATCATAATCATTCGGGCAACCCAAAAGAAAATAATATCAAAGCCAGTGACGAGCACGCTGGTGGGATAATGTTTAGTCAGTTCAGGTGTTTGTTCAGGCCAGCCGAGGGTAGAAAAAGGCCAGAGACCTGATGAAAACCAAGTATCTAAGACATCTTCATCTTGTTGAAGCACAAGACTGTCTGGTAAGTTATGATGCAAGCGTATCGCCGCTTCATCACGCCCCACATAAATATTGCCTAGCTCATCGTACCAAGCAGGAATGCGGTGTCCCCACCAGATTTGCCGTGAAATACACCAATCTTGAATATTACGCATCCATTCAAAATAAGTGTTTTTCCAGTTGTCAGGGACAAACTTAATGTCGCCATTTTCAACAGCAGCAATTGCAGGAGCGGCTAACGGTGCAATTTTTACATACCATTGGTCGGTTAAGAACGGTTCAATGACAGCACCAGTTCGATCGCCGCGTGGCACCATGAGTTTATGATCGACAACTTTTTCAAGTAAACCTAGGGCATCGAGATCAGCTACAAGTAGTTTACGGGCGGCAAAACGGTCTAAATGCTGATATTTTTCGGGGATTAACGGGTCGGCAATAATTTTTGCATCGAACGTTAAAATATTAACTAAGCCGCCGTTGGGCAAAGCTTGCAGTGGTGAAGTATGGCGATGGCGTGTCCACACTTCGTAGTCATTAAAATCATGTGCGGGGGTGATTTTGACGCAGCCGGTGCCAAATTCTGGATCAACATAGTCATCGGCAATAATAGGAATTAAGCGCCCCGTTAAGGGAAGCACAACATATTCACCCAATAAATGTTGGTAGCGTTCATCATTGGGATGAATAGCAATCGCTGCATCACCTAATAAGGTTTCAGGACGGGTTGTTGCGACGATTAGCGCGCCACTGCCATTGGACAAGGGATAGCGTATATGCCACATGAAGCCGTTCTCTTCTTCAGACAGCACCTCTAAATCTGATACGGCAGTGTGTAAAACAGGATCCCAGTTGACTAAGCGTTTGCCGCGATAAATTAAGCCTTCTTGATAGAGTTGGATAAAGACTTCTTGCACTGCCTCGGACATGCCTTCGTCCATAGTGAAGCGTTCGCGTGTCCAGTCTAAGGAGGCGCCCATGCGCCGTAATTGTTGGGTAATCGTGCCGCCCGATGTTTCTTTCCATTGCCAAATTTTTTCGATAAATTTTTCGCGGCCGTAGTCGTGACGAGTTTTGCCCTCAGCATTGCATAAACGTTCCACCACCATTTGGGTTGCAATACCCGCATGATCAGTACCTGCTTGCCAATGTGTGCTTTCGCCTTTCATGCGGTGATAACGGATTAAGGCATCCATGATGGTATCTTGGAAGGCATGACCCATGTGTAAGCTACCGGTCACGTTAGGGGGAGGAATCATGATGCAATAGGAGGTTTCGGCGTCTTTATTGGCTGAAAAGTAGCCTTTTTCTTCCCAAGTGTGATACCAACGTTGCTCGATTTCATGAGGGAGGTAAGTTTTTTCCATAAATGTATGCTAATTGAGTGAAGTACAATAATGAATGAAGCAGCTTAGCTTAGCTTAGGCTATGGTATGCGTGTTTGGCGTAATGCCCGCTGCTTTATACTGGTTATAACGCTGCCGTCCATGATGTTTAGTGGCAGGATCGTTGTCAATGATTTCAAACAGACGTTTGCACGTTAAAAAGTTTTCTGGACACTGACGGGATAAATTTATGATGTTGGTGTGCCAAAACGTAGGCGCAGTGTCTGAACCAATAAGAACAAGGTGCTCAAGTTCAGGCACTGTATCTTCATAACGTTGATGAGGAATAAAGCTGGTTGAGCGAAACGTCCATAATAAATCATCAAGCAGTTGGCTTTGTACAACTGAGTCCGTCAAAACATAACAAAAAATGTCATGTCGAAACGATTTTTCTATCAATTTGCAGGCAAACTGATAGCGCTCTCGTTCCGATTCTGAATTGACTAGATAAAAATTTATTGCTGGCATTTAGATCGATGCATCGGCACGCTGGATAAGGTAATGCGTGAGTAAGGGAACCGGGCGACCCGTAGCCCCTTTAACGACACCACTGCGCCATGCCGTACCAGCAATATCTAAATGCGCCCAACGGAAATTTTCGGCAAAACGGGCTAAGAAACACGCAGCGGTAATCGTGCCAGCGTCGCGTCCGCCTACATTGGCCAAATCAGCAAAATTTGATTTCAATAATTCTTGGTATTCTTCCCATAAAGGTAAACGCCAAAGGCTGTCATTAGCGGTGTTGCCGGCGGCTAATAAATCGTTACATAAGTCATCGTCATTACCTAATAAACCACTAGGAATACGACCTAAGGCCACTAAACAGGCACCTGTTAAGGTGGCCATATCAATCACCACATCAGGTTGAAAGCGTTCTGCGTAAGTTAAGGCATCGCATAAAAGTAAGCGTCCTTCAGCATCGGTATTAAGAATCTCAATGGTTTTGCCTGCCATACTGGTAACAATGTCGCCAGGACGGTTAGCGTCGCCATCAGGTAGGTTTTCTGAGGCGGGAATAATGCCGATGATATTTAAGGGTAAGGCCATTTTTGCAGCAGCTAATAATGTGCCTAATACCGATGCACCACCGCACATATCGTATTTCATTTCATCCATGCCCGCTGCTGGTTTTAAAGAAATCCCCCCCGCATCAAAAGTTAAACCTTTTCCAATTAACACGATGGGCTTCGTGTTTTTATCGCCAGCTTGATAATTAAGGGTGATTAATTTAGCGGGTTGACGACTGCCTCTGGAGACAGACAGTAAGGCACCCATACCCAATTCAGCCATGTCTGCTTCTTCTAAGACGCTGACCGCAAGGCGGTCGAATTGTTCGCCCAGAATTAAAGCTTGCTTAGCAAGATAGCTTGGCGTGCAGAGATTAGCGGGTAAGTCAGCGACATGTTTAGTGAGCGCCATGCCTTCAGCAATAGCGATGCCTTGGTTTAAGCCCGTGCGTGCAAGCTCGTGTTGATCTTCTGAGACGCTGATCTGTACAGCAGTGAGTTGGCTTTCGGTGGTTTTATCGCTTTTGGTTTCGGTGTATTGATAGCTCACATCGTTGCACACGGTGACAATTTGGCGAGTTTTCCACGTCAAATCGTAACTATCAACCTCAACCTCAGCAAGCGCACAGACAAGCGTTTTAATATGTGGTTTTTTAATATTAGCAAAGGCGGCAGTTAAGGCTTTAAAAAAATCTTTGTTGGTTAATGATTTTTTCTCACCTAAGCCAACTAATAGAATGCGTTCAATAGTCGTGGCTGGATGAAGGGTTAATAGGAGTGTTTCGCCAATTTTGCCAGTAATATCACCACGCGCTAACAGCTTACTAATTAAGCCGTCAGTGAGGTGGTCAAGGGTCTGTGCTGATGCAGTTAAATGTTGTTTTTCATAAATACCGACGACTGTGCAATCAGATTGCAGTTTGTCAACAGGCTGGGTTTCTATAGAATAGTCCATAATGTTTCTCCTCAGGTGATGTCATAACCCCTTGGTCAGGGTGATAAAACCACTGGCTACTGGTGATAATTGGGGGGTGACGGAAGTTTGCTTGGGCAATGATCTCTAAATTGCCCGTTCGTTTTGAATTATACAACACTTCATTCACTTTAAATGAGGAGAGGCGTTTGCAACATCGCGGTGTTAACTTAAGAAGACGGCAATTTTTTACCGTAGCAGTGTTAGATCAATTGATTATTAAGGAATTAATTAACACTTTACTCTCAGTTTGGTCAGTAATTGTGGTGATTATTGTCAGTCGGGAATTTATTCGTGTGTTGGATAAAGCCATTGATGGACGCGTACCCAGTGAAACGTTATTGACCTTATTGGCCTTAAAAACGCTCACCTTTAGTGTGAGTTTATTGCCAGCAGCGTTGTTTATGGCGGTGTTAATGGTCATCGGGCGCTTGTATCGAGATCAAGAAATGGCCGCCATTGCCTCCGCAGGCGGCGGTGCGTGGAGCTTGTATCGCGCGGTTTTGTTGATGGTTATTCCCTTAACCACAGGGGCGGCCGTGCTCTCTTTAGTGGTCAGTCCTTGGGCAGAAGCTACGGTTAGCCAGATTATGTCTCAAGGTGCAAATTCTTCTGATTTACGTGGGATTGCAGCGGGTAAATTTAGTGAATATACCCGAGGTGATTTAGTGTTTTATGTGGAAAAAATAACGGATGACAAAATCATGCAGCAAGTGTTTGTGCAAAGTCGACAAGCAGGCGAGTTGGCGATTATTACCGCCAAAACTGCACAAATAATCGATCAAGCTGATGGCGTTTACGTGGTCTTTGCAGAGGGTGAGCGCACGCAAGGACAGCCGGGTCAGTTAGACTTCGTGCTTGAAAAATTTAAAGAGTATGCCGTGCGCATGGAGGTCAGCCCCGTAACCTTACGGCTAAGTCAGGTAGCCGTGCCTACGGCAATATTAATGGCGTCAACCAAGGTGCCTGATTGTGCCGAATTACAAAAACGATTGGCAATTCCAATTAGTTGTTTGTTATTAAGTTTTATTGCTGTGCCGTTAGCTCAGCAACGTCCTCGCGGTGGCGTATATGGCAGTATTTTATTGGGTTTTTTAATTTATTTTAGTTATGGAAATCTTATTCGGTTGCTGTATGTGTGGGAAGTTAATGCGGCGATTCCCTTATGGCTGGGAGGCTTAGTGGGTCATGTTTTATTAGGACTGATTGGTGCACTGCTGTTAGCACGTTGGTATGGATGGCATTGGCTAATGATCAGCTTCAGGAAAAAATTTAGCGTATGAATGTATTAACAAGCTATCTCGTTAAAGATATTTTAAAAAGTGCAGCGGTAGCCATGCTGTTATTACTTACCTTGTTTAATTTATTCACGTTTAGTGATGAGCTAGATGATATAGGTAAAGGTGAGTATGGCTTAATTGATGTTGGGTATTTTTTAGTCATGACCACGCCTACGGTTTTTTATGAACTAATGCCAGCGGTCGCCTTATTGGGAAGTTTATTTGCGTTAGGTGCGCTAGCTAATCATCAAGAATTAATCGCTATGCGTGCGGCAGGGTGGTCGGTCTTTGCCATAATTAAAGCAGTGTGGACAGCAGGGTTAATTATGGTTGTTATTGCTGTGTTGGTAGGTGAGTTAGTCGCGCCCGTGTGTGAAGAAAAAGCACAATTACACCGTGCGATTGCGCAGCATAACCCTGTGGTCATGCGCACCAAATATGGCTTATGGCTTAGGGAAGGTCAGCAATTTATCAATATCAGAAAAATAGAAGATAACGGTAATTTAGCAGATATCAGTATTTACCAAATGAATGAACAGCGGCAATTGCAGCAGGTGTTGCACGCTGATCAAGCTATTTTTATGGGCGATAAAGAATGGCAATTGCACACTATTAAACGGTCTTTATTATCTAAAGAGCAGATTCAGGCTGAGCACGTGGCAGATTATGTGTGGCATTCGTCTATCGCACCTGATTTATTAAAAATTGTGGTAGTGATTCCAGATAATTTAGCTCTGTATGATTTGGCTGTATACATTCAATTCTTAAAAGAAAATCATCAGAAAGCGCATAAATTTGAAATGGCATTTTGGGGACGCGTTATTAATCCACTGGTAATATTTGTTATGTTATTAGTGTCTACGCCGTTTGTGGTAGGTGTTAAGCGTGGGGTCAGTGCTGGGGCTCGCATGTTAATTGGCGTGGTGATTGGGTTGGGATTTAATATCATCGATATGACAACGGGGCATCTTGCCTTAATTTATAATCTAAGCCCGTGGTTAATGGCATTGTTACCTAGTGTGGTGTTTTCAGCATTAGCATGGATGGCGCTTAAACGCGTGCAATGACGTAAACTAAGTAATCAATTAGGTTTATATAAACCGGCATTATGTCGATATCTTAAGTAAAGGTAGGCGGCATAGCCCAGGTAAGGTGGAGTAGAAATAAAGACTGTAAACGTATTCATATGGAAGCCTCAGTCACTATTTTTACAGTCGCGATAGCTTATGGTAGCTGAGGTTTATCAGCGACCATACGGTGCTGTATCATGCGTCTTGTTGCGTTATAAGCTATTGAAAAAAATGTAGTAAATAATTATTTAACTTGTTTACAGTTGTTTTTACAAGGGGTAAAATCTAGCTGTTTTTATCTTCTACCCCATCATTTAAGAGGATCCCACTATGGACGCAATCACAGCGCGGCAACAACAAAGCACAGCGATTACGACTTCTTTATCTCAAGCATCCAAAAGCATGGGAAGTGAGAAGTCTGCATTGGAAATTAGTTCAGACAAGCCGCAAGAAGACAGCTTAAAAGTCTCTAATGAAAAGCTTGATCTTTCAGACTCTGCAATCAAACTTTCCAGATCGGCACCTGTAACCAGTTCTAGTAAAGCAGTGAGCATTGACAACGCCACGCAAGCACAAAATCAAGCCAAAGACATACTTGCTAAATTTCAAAGCAATCCTGTCGAAGCCATTCATTCGCATGGCAATATTAGTTTTGGCTTAACGGTAAAAAGTTTGACAGGTTAGTTTTATGGGAGCACGCATTCATTTAAACCAGTCTATTTTGAATGAATAGACTGGTTTTTTTTATGGCAGTATTTGCCAAGTTTACTCAGAAATATTGAGTTCTTTTAGCCTAAAGTAGGCGTGTTTAAAACGATGACAACCCAAGCAACAGCAGTTTTTGGTGAGGTTTTGTTTGATTGTTTTGTAGATGGGCCGCAGGTCTTAGGTGGGGCGCCGTTTAATGTTGCTTGGCATTTACAAGCGTTTGGTGTGCAGACTGATTTCATTAGTCGCTTAGGCAATGATACGTTAAGCGAACATATTCTAGCCAGTATGACGGCATGGGGTATGAACACTGCATTGGTACAGCGCGATGCCCAGTACCCCACGGGTAAAGTCACTATCAATTTACAGCAAGGCGAACCCAGCTATGCAATTTTAGATCAGCAAGCGTATGATTTTATAGACGAAGAGTGTCTCAAACATACGCGTCAGTACGGGTTTATTTATCATGGCAGTTTGGCATTGCGGCATCAGTGTGCAGATCAGGCATTCACTGCGTTATTACATCAGCAGCAGCACGCTAAGGTTTTTTTTGATGTTAATTTAAGGTCGCCGTGGTGGCAAAAACAGCAACTGCACACTTGGCTTAAACGTGCTGATTGGCTTAAAGTAAATAAAGACGAGTTTTATCTACTTGCGCCTGAACGCACCAACTTTGCCGTAATGATGAAAAGAGTTATGGAGTATTATCAATTAGAGGGGTTGCTTGTTACCTTGGGTGAACACGGTGCAGTGGCGTTAACGCAGGCGACTGACTTGGTTGAGGTGACACCTGCGCGAGTGTGTCAAATCGTTGATACGGTAGGGGCAGGCGATGCTTTTGCCGCAGTGGTTTTGTTAGGCTTACAGCAAGGTTGGTCAGTTAACGTGCTGATGACACGCGCTCAAGATTTTGCTCAAGCCATCGTCCAGCAACGTGGTGCTATTGTTCACGATCGGCAATTTTATCAGGTATTTTTGAAGGACTGGGGGCTGAGTTCATCCGTATCTAGCATCTCAATAGCCAACTGAGCCATCAGTGCAGAAGCTCCCCCGTTGCCAAGCTGTTCTTTTACATAACGTAGTTCTTCACGTTGGGTATTGGCATAATCGGTATTGGTTAATAATTGCCAAATTTCCTCGGCTAAATTCTCAGCCGTTGCTTCATGCTGAATAAGCTCCTTAATAATGGCTTTATTGGCAATAATATTAGGCAGGCCAATAAAGGGAATCTTAATTAAACGCTTTCCTAGCCAATACGTTATCGGCGCGAGCTTATAACAAATCACCATCGGAATAGTCAATAGTGCCAGCTCTAAGGTGGTTGTGCCAGAGGTGGTCATCACCGCATCGCAACATTGCATAACTTCATAAGGCGTCCCTTTAATGATGGCGATAGGTAGCGTAGAAGTACGTACATAATTGCTTATTAGCTCATCGGAGATTGAGTTGGCTTGAGGTAAAACAAATTGCAAGGTGGGATTACGTTGTTGCAAGAGTGTTGCTGCGGCAAGCATTACGGGTAGTAAGCGGTTAATTTCATTGGTACGGCTGCCAGGTAAAAGACCCACCACGGGTGCGGTAGCAGAAAGCGTGAACTGTCTTAAAGCCTCGTGTTTTGAGTAATGCAGATGGACTTTATCAACAGAGGGGTGCCCAACATAACGCACAGGAATATTTTCTGCCTCGTAATACGCTGTTTCAAAGGGAAATATCACTGCCATTAAATCAATAACTTTCCCATATTTTTTAACACGACCCGCGCGCCAAGCCCATACTTGCGGACTAACATAAAACAATACTTTAATGCCGTGTTGTTTGGCAAAACGTGCGAGTTTAAAATTAAATTCTTTGTAATCCACGCACACCAGTAAATCAGGTTTTTTTTTGATGAGCAGCGTTTGCATACGCATTAAAGCGCGGCGTATTTCTGGATAATGTTTAATAACTTCTATTACGCCAATGACAGCAATTGCAGAAGAATCATACGTTAAGTCTATTCCAGCAGCAGCCATCTGGCTGCTGCCCATACCCACGCCCTTTAATGCGGGGCATAACGTCTGCATCTCCTTAAACATCGCGGCGGCATGTTGATCGCCAGAAGCTTCGCCTGCACTAAAGGCAACGGTGAACGTTTTGGCAGGCATTAAGACACCTGATGCGTGAGCGTATGACGAATAACAGAGGTGATTTTATCGATGTCAGCCTCGCTTAAAAATGGACAGATAGGTAAGGAAAAACAGTGCTGAGCAATTTTTTCTGTTACGGGCAGTTGCAGTCCTTGGCATGTTTCTTTAAAGACAGCTTGTTGATGTAAGGGTACGGGATAATAAACCGCACTGCTGATCTCAGCGGCCTGCAGTGCTTTCATAATAACCTCACGGTGTTCAGACAATAAAGTATATTGATGATAAACATGAGTGCCTAAGCCATCTTCAACGGGCGGAGTGAGCGGTAAATCAGCTAATAATGTGGTGTAGCGATGAGCAACCTGACGCCGTGCTTGATTATAGTCATCGATACGTTTAAGTTTTGCGCGTAAAAAAATCGCCTGAATTTCATCAAGACGGCTATTATAGCCAACTAGGTCATGATAATAACGTACCTTAGAACCATGATTACGCAGTTGTTTTAGCGTTTCTGCGGTGTCGTCGGAGTGGGTAACGACTAGGCCGCCATCTCCGTAGGCGCCTAGATTTTTACTGGGAAAGAAACTAAAGCCAGCACAATCACCCAGTGCCCCTGTTTGTTGTCCGTTAATGGTGGCACCAAACGATTGCGCACAATCTTCAATGAGTTTGATATTATGTTGTTGGCAAAGTGCGGTTATTGCCGTCATATCGGCAGGTTGCCCAAACAAATGCACGGGCATAATCGCTTTGGTTTTATGGGTGATAGCGTTAGCGATAGCGGCTGGGCAAATATTAAAGGTGTTAGGGTCGATATCAACAAAGACAGGCGTAGCACCTACATATTTAATCGCTTCTGCAGTCGCTATAAAGGTGAACGCGCTGGTAATAACCTCATCGCCCGCACCAATGCCTTCGGCAAGCAAGGCTAAATGTAAGGCGTCGGTGCCAGAGGCCACGCCAATTGCATGACGAACACCTAAATAAGCGGCGACTTCTTGTTCAAATGCGGTAACATTTGGGCCTAAAATAAAAGCACAGCTGTCAAAGGTTTGCGCCAAACCAAGCTCAATTTCATGTTTAATTTCAGCATATTGAGCTTTAAGGTTTACCATTGGGATCATTGTGTCTCCTGCGTACAGAAAGTTAGGTGAGGTGAGTTATGCGTGTGACGGTATTTGAATCGTGCCACTAAAAAAACATAAACCAAGCGGATATTTAATAAAATAGCATTATAACCAATTGGTATATGTTTCAGGTATCAAGATAATGCAGTGTATTAAATTTCACGTTGTAAGGTTTTATAAATAGTTATATGTTATAAATTCTGCTCAGAGTGCTGGGGTATTTTACCCATCTAAATTTAAGCTCATTGGGCATTATAAAAATTTAATCAACAATGTGAGAGTCAATAATATTTATGTTTTCAATTATTCAACGCTTTGTTGTTTTACTTATATTATCAAGTTTTTCCTGCTTAGCATGGGCAGAAACTATTGATAAAAACAAAATAACATTAAATGCTTTGTTACTTCCGTTGCTTAGTTCGCATGTGCGTATTCAAAAAGCGCAGGACGAAGTGGACGCTGAAGTGCGACGAATACAGGTCGCGTGGGGTGGGTGGTATCCAGATTTGGATATGTCGGTAACAGCGGGTAATGAGCAACACAGCAGTGTTGCAACCCAAGATTATTTTGGCAGTGCTAATGTAAAGTTAAACCAATTGTTATGGGATTTTGGTGCTACCAACACGGGTATTGAAAAAGCGCGATTAAAACTTTTGGTTGCAGAGTTAGATTTACAAAAAGTAAAACAAACCTTTATTCTTGATGCGGCATCCGCCTATATTAATTTGCTTAGGGCACACCAAGCACTAGACTTTACTAAGCAATCAGAAACTAATATTCGTAATCAAACAGGGCTTGAAGAGACCCGCGTTGCCAAAGGTGCAGGGTATTCAACTGATGTTTTACAAGCCAAAACACAGTTAGCTGCCGCCATAGCAAGACGGTTAAGAAATGAGCAATCCTTAGTAGAAGCACAAAATTCCTTTAAGGAGTTTTTTGGGTATTTACCTGAAGATTATTCAAAAATGGAGCCAGTCACCTTAAAATCTATTGATCAATTACCTAATAATTTGAATACGTTAATGGATATTGCATTAAGCAATAACTTAGATATTCGCTCCGATCAAATTAAATTAGCCTTATCAAAAAATGATGTTGAATCTGAGCGTTACACTCGCTTTTATCCAAAAGTTAATTTAATCTTAGAAGAATTGTTGCATCAAAATCAACGTGGTACTGCCACCATTGGGCAAACCCAAGATTTTGTTAGTCGAGTAGAAATCAAAATGCCTTTTAACTTAGGTTTTATCGCTTACGACAGTGTAAAAGCCGCCGAGTTAGCCGAGTCAGCAAAGCACAATGCTTTATACGACACCAAAATTATCGTTGAACGTAAAAATCGTGATGCGTTTCAAAAATTGCAAACTGCTCGATTAACTGCCCAATCCTTACAAGAGCAAGCCGATATTGCCGAGGCTTTCTTAGAATTGGCTCGCGTTGAAAGACAATTAGGAAATCGTTCCTTGATTGATATTTTATCTGGTGAGGTCTCTTTAATTAACGCCAGAAGTGATGCAATTTCAGCGCAATACGATGCAATTTTGGCCATTTTGTCATTAGTAGAAGTGATGGGCGCATTAAGTCCTGAAATTTTTACCGAAGCGCAATTTGTTCTTCCTAATAAAGCAGATACCGTTCGTTAATCCCTCATGCGTGAACTCCTACAACGATTATCAGCGTATCGCTTATTAACCCTTGAATTACTGATAGCCTCGTTATTTATTAACTTACTCAGTTTGGCATCGTCGGTTTATGTTATTCAAATATTCAATCGCTATATTTCCTATGGTGTTGATGCCACACTGGTTACCTTAACCACAGGGGTGTGCCTGGCCTTACTGTTTGAGTTTGCTTTTCAACGCTTGCGTTTGCAGCAGGCAGAAAACATCGGCAAAGCACGCAATGAGCAATTACATATAAGCACCTTCACAAATTTAACGCATGCCAAAGCGAGTGCCTTGCAACGTTTATCGTTAGCGCAACGACAAGAATTAATGCAGGCACCCGACACCATTGCAGAAGCATATTCAGCCGCAAATATTGCTACTTTATTAGACTTGCCTTTTACGTTGCTATTTTTGTGTGCCTTGTTTTTTATCTCGCCCATTTTAGGCAGCATTACCGCTGTGTTTATCTTTATTTTTTTTCTGCTAAGTGCGATTAATCAACGGCGCTTACATGCTTTATTTTTAAACTTTAATGAGCTAAACAACAAAACCAAAAGCATTACCCATAGTATTAATCAAGATATTGATACTATTCGTGTATTTGAGCAAAACAAGATGACGCATCAAGCTTATCTTGAAAAATCACGAGATGTACAGGATCTGAAAATAAACATCGCGGATGTGCAAAATTTTACGCAAAGTATGACGAAAAGCGTGCAAGCCTTATTAAGCATTGCGATTTATGCCACAGGAGCCAGCTTAGCCGTGCGCGGTGAGATGGATATTGGGATGTTAGTCGGGGCAAATATTTTAGCCATGCGAAGTCTCTCGCCAGTGACGCGAGTTGTGCAATTAGGCGAGATTTTTGCCAAAGCTTATCAAGCCTTAGATAAACTACAACATTTTGCCTTAGTCGATACAGAACGAGAAGGCGGCAGTGCCTTAGCTGAATTTTCTGGTGCCTTAAGCTTTCATGATGTTGCCTTTACTTATCCAGGCGCAACCAGTCCTTTGTTTGAATCGCTTAGCCTAGACTTGCCGCCTGCCTCAGTGTTGGTCGTAACGGGCGGTAACAGTTCAGGAAAAACAACCTTAGCACGGTTAATTGTTGGCTTATTAGAACCCACGCGGGGACAAATTCTTGCAGACAAATTGTTATTACAACAATTATCGCCGTCATGGTGGCGCACGCAATTATGTTATATGCCACAACTTGCCCATTTTTTACCAGGCACCATACGCGATAATTTACGTAACACACACCCTGCAATCACCGAAGCACAACTTAACTCTGTGATTACCGACGCTGATTTAGCTGACTTTATTGATACCAGTGCCGAAGGTTTAGAAACGCAACTTAGCAATAACGCCGACAATTTAACCTATGGACAGCAGCGACGTTTAGCACTGGCACGAGCTTTAGCTACCTTTGGTCAAGTGGTTATTTTTGATGAGCCGACCGAAGGCTTAGATCAACGCGGATGCCAATGTGTTTATAATTTATTGTTAGAGCTGTCACGACAAGGACGTACCTTAATTGTTTTTTCTCAGGATCAGCGTATTGTCAAAAGTGCACCGCGTTTATTAGACTTAAATGTCAAGCCTGTTCCACAATTCACCGTCAAATAAGCTCATCATCATGAGCACCCTTCAGTTTTTTAGCAGACAGGCAAGCAATGATTTTTGACACATTATTTAAAGCGATTGACTGGGTGAGTGAACGACTAAAAAGCGTACATTACACCTCATCACGGCTATTGCTTTGGCTATTTATAGCACTCAATTGTAGTTTTATTCTCTGGGCGACCTACAGTCCTTTGGATATTGTCAGTCAGGCATTAGGCGAAGTTATACCCTCAAGCCAAGTAAAAACCGTGCAACATTTAGAGGGCGGAATTATCCGAGAAATTTTAGTCAGAGAAGGCGAACGTATAAAGCAAGGACAAACCTTAGTCACCTTAGAAAGCACGGGTAATCTTGCCGATGTTAATGAAATCACCATTCGTTTACAGGCAGCTAAAATCAAATCGATACGCTTAAAAGCAGAAATTAATGAACAAAAACACCTTCACTACGGTGCTGAGTTTGGTGATAAAGCGCAAGAGGTTATCTCGCAAAGTATAGAATTGTTTAATACGCGGCGCAGTCGTTTGCAAAATGAAATGGACGTACAGCAACAATTAATTGAGCAATACCATTATCAATTACAAGAAATAAGTGCGCGTTTGGTGGCTAATAAAAACACCCGTGGGTTATTAAATGAAAAAATTTCAATCAGTGACGGCTTATTAAAACTAAATATTAATAATCGTATGAATCATTTGGCGTTATTAAAAGAAGCCAGTGATTTAGATGGGCAAATAAATGAAGCCTTAGCCACCGAAAAACGGATTGCCGCCGCCATTGGTGAAGCAGAAAATCGTTTAAAATTAGTAAGTAATTCATTTATAGAAAAAGCCCGTGAAGAACTGCGCGACATGGATAACACCATCGAAATGTTAAGCAGTAAGCTACAAAAAGATGAAGATAATTTGCGCCGCATGGTTTTAAAAGCACCTGTGGATGGCACAATAAAATCTTTATTTGTCACAACATTAGGAGGAATAGTGCCACCAGGTGGCGCGTTATTAGACATCGTGCCAAGTGATGATCGTTTAATTATTGAAGCTAAATTATCAACAGAAGACATTGGTTACGTGCATACCGGACAACAAGCAAAAATTCGTCTTACTTCCTCAGATGCCAGTCGGTTTGGACATATTGACGGTGAAGTTGTAAATATCAGTCCCGACACTATTACCACCAAAGAGGGCACGTCTTATTACAAAATTAAAATCAGCGTCGCACAAAGTTATTTTAAACATAACGCCGAACGCTATGATTTGTACTCAGGCATGCTAGTGCAATGCAATATTATTACGGGTCAGCGTACCGTTATGGATTATTTGGTTGAACCTTTCTTAAGTAAATTAAATACGCCCTTAAGTGAACGCTAACACAACAAACGTCTTGACTACGCAAAGAGCTTAAGTGTTTGGTTTGTCATGATCTGGACTTGGTATCGCTGCCCACAATGAAGTTTTGAGGCTTTAGTCGCAGCTTAAGAACTTAGTGTCGTGGTCAAGTTTTATCACCAGTCACTCCTTAGCATTTTTCTACGTTCCTCAGCATCCAATACCTGACTACAACTATCCCAATCAATATTAGTCACCTGACTATAACGCTCATCAAACGGATGGCGTTTTGGAATGCTGCGAATTTTACGTTGTGCCTCCTGTTTATCACCAAGGGCAATATCCACCCAGGCATCTTCCAGGATGTCCGGCACTTGCCCGAAGAGCTCAAAAATATCTTCCAAGCGTTCCGACAACAACTCATGAACCCGGTCTTCAACAGAATCGCGATACCGCATGTTATAAAGCAAAACCTCATCACGAATTTGCCCGATGCGCTGAATACGACCTTTGCGTTGTTCTAATCGTGTAGGATTCCACGGTAAATCGAGGTTGATTAACGTGCCTAAGCGTTGCAAGTTAAGGCCTTCGCTGGCGGCATCCGTACCCAAGACCAAACGCAATTCACCCATACGCACCCTACGCTTGATTTCATCGCGTGGTAGTCGCTTGAATTGCCCGTTTATTAATAAGCCTGACCGATTACTGCCCGCATAAATAGCAATCTGTTCGTCGGGAATATGGTGTTCTGATAACTGATTAGCCAACCACCACACAGAATCGTAATATTGCGAAAAGATGATGCAGCCTAATTCCAGCCAACCCTTAGTAAACAAATAAGCCACTACATTTTGATATTTGGGATCATTTTCACGGTCAGATTCCAGCGCGTTTAAGCACTGCTGTAATAGCCTGAATTCATATAACACGCATTCATACTGTAAGCGCAACAATAAATCGGCGGCATTAGAACCCGACGTAATTAAGCCTTGAGAGATAATGCCCAGCTTACGCGGACATTTGTTAATACTTTCCACTCCCGTTGCCGGCCAGACCATCCCTTGCTCATCAATCCAGTTTTTGCCCGTCCAAATAGCCGAAGGCATTTCCAGCAATTCCATCAACTCATCTTGCCATTGCAACAATAACGGTTTGGGTGCTAACACTAATACCGGCTTAGTGCCTGTCATTGCCATCAACATACCGGCTAACGCCAGTTGCACGGTTTTACCCAAACCCACTTGATCGGCTAACACATAACGCGCACCGCCTTGTTGATGATCGGCAAAAGCGCGTTGCACAAAAAACTTCTGGTGCGGCCATAAGCCTAATTCTTTGCGATAAACTGGGGTTTCGACAATGGCTTGCTCAGGTGCTGGATTTTTCTGCCATTGGGAGGTAGAAACCGTCTCACGCTCGGCGATACGTTTAATATCGGCAATGATAAAATCGCTTAACGGTACGGCATGGTGATGATTCCATAAGGTATCAAATTCATGCTGAACCCAAGCTACGGCATCGCTGGCATTATCTTCCCATAGTAATTCGTAATTCAGCTTCCAGGCTGTCAATGATTCGTTCATGCTGCCTAAAAAACTGGTTTTGGAGCCATCAGCCAAGGTAATCACGCCCGCTTTGCCATGCACTAAACCAAATGTGGCATCTGGCAATACCCGCACTTGCAATTTACCTGAACTTAAATACTCGTACAGTTGCCGAAACCGCTCCCGATTGGCTTCTGGCAACAACTCTGGTTGCCCCGCACACCATGATTTACGCATGGCTTGTTGGGCGGCTTTGGCGGTGCTGACATCCAAGGGGTTTAAATCGGAATTACAAATAACGCGAATACAACCGCTGACGGAGCTTAACGCTTCACCTGCCACTTCAAAAATGCTCGACCTGAAATAACCGGCAATACGGTCATAGGCTTGGGCGTTTTGCAGTTTTTGGTTTAAAAAGCTGCTGTCTAAAGGGTTTTTTCGGGAAGAGTGTCGGGTAATCATTGCGTGTCATCAAGCCGTTGTGGTGGTGAAGTGTGATAAACAGGGCCAACCCGCTTGATTTGAGTTATTTAACTTTCAAATCTCGATAGAAATTTTCATGTGGCCCGACGTCCTCAAGATAAATGAGTCGAACGCCTTCATCGAGTGTTTAACCCAGCAAATACAGCTGTCCCTTACTGTGAAATTTAAAGACACGCAACGCCGCCAGATATATAGCTTGGCAAATACCATCCATGGCACTGGATTCCGGCATCCTTGCCGGAATGACGGCGCTTAAGCATTATAGTTCTCAATAGCCCCAGCCCGCTTGGCCTGTTCATAAAGATCCTGATTGAGCTGTATTGAAGAAGTTTTTGACCTTTTAAACCCCAGTGAACGTTACCATATTAGTAGTCATTATAGACGCATGAATTATAGAAAAGAATGTTCATAGACTTATGACCAGCGATTCGGATTATGACTAATAATGCCGTCATACTGGCATGGATGCCAGTATCCAGTCACAGGGATGTGAGTGAATATATAGCTTGGCAAATACCATCCATGGCACTGGATTCCGGCATCCTTGCCGGAATGACGGCGCTTAAGCATTATAGTTCTCAATAGCCCCAGCCCGCTTGGCCTGTTCATAAAGATCCTGATTGAGCTGTATTGAAGAAGTTTTTGACCTTTTAAACCCCAGTGAACGTTACCATATTAGTAGTCATTATAGACGCATGAATTATAGAAAAGAATGTTCATAGACTTATGACCAGCGATTCGGATTATGACTAATAATGCCGTCATACTGGCATGGATGCCAGTATCCAGTCACAGGGATGTGAGTGAATATATAGCTTGGCAAATACCATCCCTGCCGGAATGACGGCTTTACGATTTATGTAAATACCCACAAGTTCAAGAGGGCAGCAATTCTTGCCATAAATCTCGCCAATCTGGATTACCTTGCTCGATAAGGCCAATTTTTGCTATTCGCCTCCACGTTTTGATTTGTTTTTCCCGCAATATCGCACTTTCCATACGCTCATGGATTTCATACCACACTAGATTATGAACGTTATATCGCTTGGTAAATCCATCGACCTGGTTATTTCGATGCTGGAAAACCCTTTTAATCAAATCAGAAGTTACTCCGATATAGAGCGTCCCATTACGACCACTCGCAAGAAGATAAACACAGGGTTGTTTTTCTATGACGCACCTCGCTTAAATTAAAAAAATCCGTCATTCCGGCATGGATGCTCGAATCCAGTGCCATGGACGGTAACTTGGCGGCTGCACAAGTGTTTGATTGAACAGAAGTGTAAGCCCATAGTTTCACATCCGTGTGACTGGATGCCGGCTGAAGTTCCTTGCTAGTCAGGTGCTGGAACGACGCGACTTACGCATTATAGTTCTCTATTGCGCCAGCCAGCGTTTGTGCCGCTTCTGCATCGGCTTCCCACTGTGTCATGTGGTCAATATGGGCAAGGCGATTTAGGTAACGCAGTATTTCCATTATTTTCTTCCGATTACCCCAGAAATCTTTTACTTCGGTTCTTAAATAATTCACGCCTTCTTGCGCATTTTCTTTCGATACCGTTTCATGCAAGGCAAACAACACATGACGCATCAATGAACCTGCAAAGTTTTCACCGCCTAAATTTGACCGTTTAAATTCTGTTCCTGTTTTAAAACGCACTTCGTTAGCTTTTGTTTTGGCAAACATAAACGTATATTCACGCACACCAAAACCTTTGGCTAATTCTTGATAAGCCCCCGAACGCAATTCACCGTGTTTTTCCAGTTCTAAACCTTTCAAATACAAGCGTTCAGTTGCCGCTAAACCCTTCCATTGAAATTCATCAAACCCCTTTGGAATTAAATAATTGCAGGCAATTTCCACAGCTTGATCAATCAATTTTTCAAATTCTGATTTTTGGTTTTTTTGTTTTTCTCGATAAAGTTCGTTTTCAATGTGAATGCCTTCAATGCTTGCATATTGGGTCATCACTCTTAACGCCGCTGCATAGGCGGCAAGTTGATAATCGGTATCACCAAAATTTGGCATTTCTTTATCGTCTAAAGCTAACATATCATCAAGCTGACGTTTCACTTCATCTTCAATCATGCTCGGCAATTCATCACGGAAAATTTCGTCGTGATTTGTGCGTTTGCGTAACACTAATAAAACGGTACCTTGAACGTAATTGCCTTTTTTTAATCCCGATGTGGCTTCAGTTGCAATCGTCCAAGCACTGCTAACGTGCAAACCAGCTGCCCATAAAATCATACCTAAATCAGCCCAAACCGCTGGGTCTTGATGAGTGAATTGCACCATTTGCAAACCGTTATCAGGCATTTTTTTTGCCAAATTACTGTAGATTTCAACCATCGATTTTTTAAAATCTTCTCCGCTTCCTTGAACAGCTAATGCTTTTCTTGAAGACAAAGCCCATTCTGGGAAAATATCGTTAATGGCTGTGTACCAAGCCAAATAGAAATCAAGCAATTCATGGTAATTAACAGCATCAGCATAAGGGGGATCATTAATCCATAAATCACTTGTTTGCAACACCTGTCTAGCATCTATATTTTCGGTAGAGAAATTATTGCAATTACAACGTATGTTGCTTGTTAATTCATGATCCCAAGTTCTGGAAATAGTATCGCCACATCTTGATCCATAGTTATAAAGGGTGCTGAATGTTTGATCAGAAAAAGTTTGGACAAATGCTCCTATCCCCCCACTTTTAGCCATACTTTTATCCCAAATACATAATTTGGAATTGAAGTTTGCAAGTATTCCAGCCATGAGTAATGAAGCTACTTCAACTTCTTTTACGTCATCGCTTAAATGGCGCATTCTTTCTCGTAACAATCCTTGCCACAAAAGTTGTCTTGGTGTGAATAGTTGATGCCAATAACTCCAGCCACGCTCTCTTTTGAGTCTTGTAGTTTCATTGCCATCTTCAATTTCATGACTTGGAATATAGCCTTTTTCTTGCCAATCGTTGAAACGCTCTTTTAACAAGTCTAAAACCAATTTTTCACGGTTTAAATCTTCTTCTGTAACAGAGCAATAATGACGGATAGTTTTT
>Ga0247841_10001163_pt1 | contig 61674 bp, 35 predicted proteins | sample LaCruzMarch2015__2_FD_192410 | JGI IMG/M metagenome (GOLD analysis project Ga0247841, IMG submission 192410) | Freshwater microbial communities from meromictic Lake La Cruz, Castile-La Mancha, Spain - LaCruzMarch2015_18m | ecosystem: Environmental > Aquatic > Freshwater > Lake | place: Spain...
GGCGGTGAACGTCGCGGTGGCTCTTTCAGGCATCCGCGACCAGCTTCAAGTGGCGAAGAACGGTTACGGGAACTTCTACATTCCTTCGTATAATTTCAATAATATTGGCGACATGCGTGAGGGGCAAGGGTATCAGGTCCGAGTGACAGAAGCGGTCGATCTGGTTTACCGCACTCAGGCGCAAGGCCGTGACGCGGTCGCTTACCGTTCGATTCAGGACTACCCGGGGCGCTATCCACTCCATCCTTTGACCGGCGTGAACATGAGTCTGTTGGTAGAGGCTCCCGGCTTGGACGGTGAGATTGGAATCTACGCCAACGGCAAGCTGGTAGGGACGGGCTTACTGGATCGGGGCCGAGCAGGCGTGGCGGTCTGGGGCGACGATCCTTCGACGGTTGAGCGCGACGGAGCGGTCGATGGCGAAGCTCTTGAGGTTCGTTTGCAGGACGGTCGTGGCGAGCGTTGCCTTGAAGCGACGGTTTTGACGGGCGAGCTGACCTACCGGACGGACGGTTTGGCGGTAGTTCGTGCGGAGGAAGTATCCTCGCCAGAGACATTTGGCTTGACGGGAGTTTACCCGAATCCCTTCAACGGGCGGACGACGGTTCGGGTGACGCTTTCGGAAGCTGGCAAGCTTCAGTTGGCTCTATACGATCTTGGCGGTCGAATGATTCTTGAGGCGGCGGCTGGTCGTTTTGAGGCAGGCAGCCACAGCATCGCGATTGATGCGGGGGAGCTTGCGAGTGGCGTTTACCTGCTTCGCTTGAACGCAGGCGGCAAGACTTCCCAGATGAAGGTCGCGCTGGTGAAGTAAGTCTGAAAGTCAGATAGTCCAAAAGTCAGAAAGCCGCCGATCAGATCTGGTCGGCGGCTTTCCTTTTTCTTCTTTCTTCTTTCCACTTAATCTGACCACTGTGTAACCCGCACAGTTCTTACGATCTTTAATAGATGTGCAGGTTACACAATCGCTACGCGAGCGCCACTCACTCCTGCGAATACTATTCACACTCTGATCCCTTGGATTCGCACTATGCGACAAGCAGTGGATTACCCTACGTCGCAGATGTGGCGTCAATAGTTACGTATTATGTCAACATGCCCGATTGGAGCGCGTTTTGCATCAAACCGCTCGTCAGAAGTCTGTATAGTCAGAGCATTCGACGCCTGCAAACCGGTATCGATTTCAGAACACTAACATTTTTATCTTGGCAAAGGCTGTTCGTAATGCCGTCGGTATTTGTTTACAACACATTTCAGCACAATCCGGGAATACACTTGACCAAGCTTGCCCGTCTTCTACTCACGATCTTAATTGTCTCTCCGGTACATACTGCCCGGGCTTTCACTGAAACGGCATCGGCGCTTATCGACGTCCGCTATGCAGCATTTGCATCCAAAATCAATCTATCGTTCGATCTGCCCCAATCCCAAGCTTCCGTGCTCGAACGCGATGGTGCAACCTTCACGGCCTATTCTATCCCCGGCGAAGGAATGACCTACGAACGCAATCGCCCGCTGCTTCCTGCCGTCAGCCGTTTTATCGTTGTTCCGCCTGATGCGGGTTTAACGCTCGATATCAACCTTACTGAGCCGACCAGAATCAAGGCTTCTTCGCCCCCGGCGCTCTGTAACGATCCCAATATCGACGTCGTCGAATCAGAAGAGGACGGCATTTATCCTCCCAAAGCTGCGGTAATGAGCGAACCAATGGTCATACGGGGGGTTCGGGTCGTAAAAATCACTGTTTATCCGGTGCAATATGACAACAGCGCCGGGGAATACCTCGTTCGCGACCACATCCAAGCCGATGTACGCTACACAAACGATCCGCCGGTCAATCCTGCAACATTTCCTGTCCGTCGCCATCGAAGCCGTGAATTCCTCAACTTTATCCAGGCGCTCGCAATCAACGGAGACGAAGTTGGACGCGACGATCCGGATGACGCACCGGAGTACGTGGGCCATTATCTCGTAGTCGTTCACCAGAGCGCGCTCGGCTGGCATATTCCATTCATCGAATGGCGTCGCAAAGCGGGCTACAAGGTAGATATTCTCTCCTTGACGAGCAATAGCGCTGGAAATACTGCGACTATCAGACAGGCGATCCAAACTCGCTACAACGCATATTTGCAAGCAGGCGAAGATCCCTTCGACCAAATTCTGCTCATCGGTGACCGCAGCGCCTATGATCGGCACAACCCGGCAGCGCAATACGTACTGGCGGCTGAGACTGGAGTCACAACCTTCCGTATGGGCGCAGCTCACGCGGATTACAAGTACACTCTGCTCGAAGGAAACGACGAATACCCCGACGTTGGTTATGCCCGACTCCCGACCGGTAGCGCTGCTCCGGCAGCATTAGCCGTCGGCAGACTACTTGCCTACGAGATGGCTCCTCGAATGCAGAATCCCGGCTGGTTCACGAGGGGACTGGTTTACTCTCAGCACTGGGGAAACAACGAGAATTCGGCGTGGCATCCCACCATTGCGACCAATGTTCGATGGGGCGAAGAAGTGCTTCAACGTCTTGGCTACACCGAGATTACATATTATGAGAATCTCGCATGGGATCAGAATGGCTCAAGAGTTGGCCCGGTAATCCGCAACGCCTTGAATGCCGGCTGCAATATCATGATCGGTCGCGCAGAAAATTATTACTGGCGACAGGACTTCGCCGGCGTTAATAACAATACTGTTTTCCCGATCAACATCTGCGTCTCCGGACATGGCGAATCAGCCGGGTGGAATATGTTCCGCACCGGCAATGGGGGCAACCTCAAAGGACCGGTCTCGACAACGTTCGTCTGGGGAGATCCACCTACCGCCCCGAGCAATTACACTTGGCTCCAGTTGGTCAACTCGCTCCTGTGCGACGATATGACTCTCGGCTGGTCGCGGGTTTACGCGAATATCTCACTCGAAAAATACTTCCCGAATTTCAATGTCGATAGACAACCACTCTACAGTTTCACCAAAACCGATCTGGAAGCGCTTGGAGATCCCGGTATCCAGCCGTGGACCGGCGTCCCCCGTCAACTCGAAATCAGCGCCCCCGACACCCTGATGACAGAATCGCGAAGAGTTGATGTCCACGTCTATGACGCAAATGAAAACACCGACGCCGCCGATGTCCGGGTCACACTTTATGCTCCGGGGAACATCCCTATCGACAACGCGGCAAATTATGCTCGCTGGGAGAGCATCCTGACTAAAACCGCCTTCACCGAACTCGATGGAATGGCGCATTTTATATTGAATGACGACGAAGAGTTTGTTGACGCGACAACCGTGTACTTCACCATTTCGGGGCGCGATATAAGACCGGAGATAACGACAGCTCGAGTGGTAACGGATCAAGTTAGAAGTATTGAATTGGCCGGTTGGTCGTTTGCTGAAGTTGAAGGAAACGGCGACGAAGCCATGAATCCCGGCGAGGTATTCGATCTCTCGCTCAGCGCGAAAAATCTTTGGAGTCGCCAAGAGATCCCAGACGTCTTCGGTGAAGTTACTTCGCACTCACCGTTTGTTACTGTTGACCGCAACGAAATCGCTTTCGGCAATGTGGCAGCTCTCGCACAAACTGAGGGCGAACATCCCGCTCGCATTAGAATTCACCCCGCTGCACCCGACGGAGCTTCGCGTCCTGCAACTGTTCCGCAGTTATTTATCAGGTTCAACAGCGGAGATCAAGAGTGGCAATCGGCGCTGAAATTAACCGTGACTGCTCCTCATTTCAGCTTGGTTAGGGTATTCCCGAGCGACACGATAACCTTCGAAGCCCGGAATCTTGATTTTACACTTGCAAACATCGGCGGGCAGAATGCCGGGCCGATGAATGCGCGTCTGATACCTATACTCGACGGAGTTTCGGCGCTTCGTGACGCCGCCGCATACGACTCAATCGATGCAGGCTCCCAAGCGCGGATCGACGGAGAGTCGTTCTCGGTAGCGGGCAATCCAAGCGCAATTCCCGGCTCAAAGGCATTCCTGCTCCTGATTCTATCAGCCGCCGATGGATCAGGCTTTGTCGATACAGTTAAAGTTACCCTAACGGTCGGGACGCCGCGAGCTGACGCACCGCTGGGGCCGGATAAATTTGGATATGCTTGTTATGATGATACTGACGCCGATTGGGACCTTACCCCAACTTATGATTGGCTCGAGATTAATCCAGATGACGATAACGCCGACGTCGATGGAACGCAGTTGAACTTCGCGGGCAACTCTCCGGAGAATATAGGCGAGACTTTCGTCAGGCCCCTCGGATTCGAAACGCAGTTCTACGGCGAGTTATTCGACACTATCTCTATCACCTTGAACGGTTTCATTGCGATGGGCAACCAACCGCGAATCGTGAACTTTCAGAACTGGCCGCTCGATCAGGGCATAGGCGGCGGCGCCGGAATGCTGGCTCCGCTTTGGGATGATCTTAGGTTGGGACAGGGATCGGGCGTTTTTTTCTACGACGATCAGGAGCAGGGACGAAAGATCATCGAATGGTACCGGATGCGAAATGTCGCAGAGAATGTGGAATATACTTTTCAAGTCATTCTATACGACCGGCGATTCTGGCCGACGCCCTCAGGCGACCAGAACATCCTATTCCATTACAAGTCCTTTGCCGCTAATAACAATATCCGCAATGGCGATCAAGTGTGGGTAACTGACATCCCGTATGCCTCGGTTGGAATCTCAAGTCCCGACGGAACAACGGGGATCAGCTACTGCTACAATAACGTCTATCCGGTCGCGGCAGCGCGGTTGCAGAATCGTCGCTCACTCCTCTTTGCGCGCCCGTCACTCGACAACTCCCGACAGCTCCGTCTTCGCAACGGATGGAATGTCGTTTCCCTTAATATTGCACTCGCAGATTCAGATGTTACTGTGATCACTCGACCACTAGTGGAAACTGGACTGATGAAGCTGATGAAAGACGGCGCCGGGCGATTCTACCGGGCGTCAGACGGTTTTAATCAAATCCCTTATTGGGACGTCGCAAACGGGTATCAAATACTGATGGAACGCGACACAACGCTCACAGTAAGCGGCGCTGCCATCCCACCCAATGCGGCGATCCATCTTGAAGCAGGCTGGAACCTGAAATCCTACTATCCCCGACAAGCGTCCACGCCTGCTGCAGCGACCGCTGGAATTATTGACGATCTTCTGGTTCTGAAAGATGAGTTCGGTTCCTTCTACCTGCCGAAGTATGAGTATTCTAATGTCGGGCTTCTTAGAGAAGGGAAGGGTTACTTTTTCAATGTGACCAGCCCAGTCGAGCTGATCTATAACGAAGCGGGAGATGATGCAGCCTCTGCGCCCAATGACAACCAGCTTTCCGCCTCACACTTTTCGATGCCCACCGGGATACCCGGCTATGATATGAGCCTTCTTCTGATTGGTGCGGCGGAAATATCCGGCGGGGAGGCAGGAGCCTTTGTTCGGGGACGTCTGGTTGGAGGAGGCGTGTTCGACGAACAGGGTCGCTGCGGCTTGGCGCTATGGAGCGACGAAGCGGACTACGGATCATTGAATGGCGAATCTATTCATCTTCGACTCTGGAATGGAACCGAAGAAAAGCCAGTCTCGCCTGTCTGGATTGCGGGCGACGGGAAGTATGTGGCAGGTGGTTTTGCAGTCGGCCAGATTCCGGCAAGCGAACACGCAACGCCGCTGCTTCCTGAGAAGGCTTGCCTTGAGCCTGTCCTACCCAATCCGTTCAATTCTCGCGCAACTATCCGATTTGGATTGCAGGAAGCTGGTCGTGCGAAGATGACCCTTTACAATCTCAGCGGTCGTGAAACTCAGATCCTGGCATTTGGACGCTTTGAGGCTGGCTGGCATTCAGCGACGCTGGACGCGACTGATCTCCCGGCGGGCGTTTACCTGGTGAGACTGGAGGCAGGCGGCGCAAACCTGTCAACAAAGGCAGTCATTGTCAGATAGCGTCATTACTGACCGACAGAATTGGCTTGACTGGACGTAGAATAGGTTAGTAAAAATAAACACTCACATTACAATCATAAACATTTTCATCCCGGGAGCTTAGGATGCCGTTGAACAACCCAACTCGCAAAATCCTCATGCGGCGTCTCCTGTCGATCTCAATAGTTTCCTGTCTCGCGCCCCTGTCGCTTCACGCGGCTGAAGCAAACTCCGGCGACTCATTCATACGAGTAGTCGCTTCCGGAGCTTCCTCGACTCGTATTCAGCTCGACTTCTCTTCGTTGAATGATCACGATTTGTCGTCAATTCTGAAAAATGAAGCTAATGCGGGCGCTCAACTCAACATTGAAGCAGAAACGGGCCAAAACACTCTGGTTCGATGGGCGCTCATCCCGCCTGATTGCGGAGTCGAGTTGAAACTGAATAATGTCGTTTCTCACGCCGAAGAGATCTCTCTTTCAAACCTGAACTCCCTTCCGACAGACTTCGCCCGTCTCGGCCGCCCAGCCATACTTCGCGGCTACCGGATGGTTCCCATCTATATCGCCCCGGTCATTCGAGATGACGCAAATAGAAGTATTCGACGGCTTGAAAACGCCGAATTCGAACTCGACTTTAGATCGGCTCTGAACCGAGTTAATCTGGTCAGCAATCCAGAGCGCCTCAGACCCTCGCGGTACGCACGCAAGTTAGTTGAACAATTAGTGGTTAATCCGCCCTCGCCGGGCCGCGATGACGATCCGGTCGGCGGCTCAATCCTATACGTGATGGGAGAATGGAACGACGTTGAGCAAGCCTTGGCGCCCCTCATCGAATGGCGCCGCCGGATGGGCTGGAAAGTTCAAATCCTGCGTGTGCGAGCTAACACTGACCGCACACAGATACTCGCCGCGATTCAGGACGTCTATGACAATGCTGAAATCACTCCCGAGTACATAGTTCTCATCGGCGACGCCCCGCGGGAATTTGATCGCAACACCTACAAACTGGCGTTCTACAATGTGCAGAACGGCGCAGAATTCGCCTATGAATCAGACCAGCAATATGTCTGCCTTGAAGGCGACGACCTGCTTCCCGATGCTGCAATAGGACGGTTGCCGTTTAACACGATTGACCTCCTGAACGGGATAGTCGCCAAGACGGTTTCTTACGAGTCTGCCCCTTACATCGGCCAAAACAACAACGAACGCGACTGGCAGTTGCGCGGCGCGGTAGCGGCCACCGATAGCCGAAGCGGGAGATCTTCCATTGATATCTGCAACTGGTTCAAAGACCTGACTCTGAATCACGGTTACTCCCGCATCAACGAGTTGTTTTATAGCAATAACAATCCGACGCCAGATCCATCAGACTTTATCGCAACCAATCTAACGGCTGGCGCTTCATTCTTCCTCTACCGGGGTTGGGCGGATATGAACGGTTACGAGCCAAACTTCGCCGGTCAACTCCGCAACGGTAGAATGCTTCCCTTTGTAGTGCTCGCCACCTGCAACACCGGTGAATATGCCATGGGGAACCAGGGTTCGCCGTGGACATATACGGAACGGTTCCTGACCAACGCCAATGGCGGCGCAATCGGAGCCGTCGGCGCCGCTGGCGCGACGCATACCGCTTACAATAATATCCTTGCTGCTGGAATGCTTGCAGCCCCCTTTACGCATGAGATCTACACTCAAGGCTGGGCTTTGCAGAAAGGTAAAGTTGAATTGATGCGCGCCTACCAAGGACTCGGCGATATTCAACACGAAGAAAATCGTAATCGTGAAGCGTGGTGGACTGAATACTACATCTTCAACCTGATGGGAGATCCGGCGGTCGAGCTGGCGACCGCAGTTCCGCGGGTGATCACTATCGAAAACGAAGCACAGATACGGCTTGGCGAGACATTCTATGAGGTTGACGTATCGTTCACCGACAATCGCGATCCGGTCATAGGGGCAAACGTCTGCCTTTATAAGTCCGGCGCTTTCCAAGTGGTAGAGTTGACTGATGCAGAAGGCCGCGCCCAATTCACGCTCAATCCCGAATGGACTCAAGCTGGTACGATCAAGCTTACGGTAACGGGAAGAAACCTGATCCCGGTTCTTTCCAGTCTGAATATCGCTCAAGCAGCGACGATGATCGGCGTTGATACCTGGTCGCTGGATGACGACGGCGCTGGTGAAAGTTCCGGTAACGATGATGGAGCGGCCAATCCGACGGAAAACCTCGAATTAAACGTCCAGATCCATAACTACGGCCAACAACGCCCCAATGGAGCAATGGTGGCCGTCCTCGAAACGCTCAGTCCCTACTTTACCGTGGTCAGAGACACGTTGAACTTCAACGCTGCTCCTGCTCGCGGGGCGAGTGTTTCCGGCGTTTATCTGGTCAATGTTCATGGCGACTGTCCCGACGGCTTCGAAGGAGATTTGCGCCTCAAGGCGAGCGTTGGCGGGCAAGACTTTTTCAGCTCCTTCAGCATGCCGTTTGTAGCTCCTATTCTGGAGTTTGATTCGGTTCGATGGAGTGGTTCCCTTGCCCCCGGATCTCGCAGTGGTTTGACAATTGACCTCCGCAACACCGGATCGGAGTTAGCTCCGGCTACCCATGCAGAACTGATCAGCCTGACACCCACCATCTCTGTGCTTTCCGCTCAGATCGATTTCCTCGCTATCGGCGTCGGTCGAGAAGGAACGTGCGCTCGTGGTTTAATGCTGGCAGCCGATCGCTGGCATCTGCCCGGCAATCCGGCCAATCTCGCCTTGGCTCTTCTAAGCCAGAACGGATTCTGCGACACGGTTTTTTTCTCCCTCACCGTCGGTACTCGAACAGAAATAACCCCGTTCGGTCCCGATAAATACGGCTATCTTTGCTACGATGACAGCGATACCGGCTGGGCAAGTCGCCCTACCTACAATTGGTTGGAACTCAATCCGCGACAGGGCGGAGACGGAACGAATCTTCGGATTTACGACCGCGTCGAGGAGGCCGATGTCAGCGTCCTGATCGATCTCCCGTTCGAATTCACTTATTACGGCGAAACATTCGACAATCTGACTGTCTGCTCGAATGGCTGGGCGGCGTTCGGCGACCATCATACACTTATCAGCGGTCGCAACCGGCGGATCCCTTGCAGCGAAATGATCCCGGCGATGCTGGCGCCCTTTTGGGACGAGCTTATCACTACCGCCAATGGAGGAGTGTTTTCAGGCTATGACGAACCCAACCACCGCTTCATTCTCGAATGGTCACAGATGCGCAAGCTCGGACCGGAAGAAGCGAATGAACCGCTGGAGAGTTTCGAAATAATTCTATACGACCCGGCATTCAGCTTGACGCCAACCGGAGACGGCGAAATCATTTTCCAATATCAGGACGTCACCGATACTCAATCCTGCTTCCAGAGGTGGGATACACCCTTCGCTACAATCGGAATTGGAAATCTGGATGGTACAGATGGCTTGGAGTACTCTTACTGGGGGCATAGAGCCGCCGGAGCAGCGCCACTGCGGGACGGTCGCGCTATCAAGTTCACCACCGCGACAGGAGCTCCGGTCGGTCTGTTAGAAGGAAGGATCGCCGATTCCATGACCGGCGAACCGATCTCACAGGCGGTCGTTCACTTGCCTAACGGATTTTCGACGAATGCCAACGCAGACGGCTATTACCGAATGATATCTCCGGTCAATCCGGACGGATTTGCGGTTCGCATCTCCGCTCAATTCTATAATGATTCGACGGTCGCTGGGGTTGCGGTCAGCGCCGCCGATACCACAGAATTGAATGTCGCCCTCTTGAAACCGTTATTCAGCATAGATCGCGACACCCTCGTCTTTGAATGTACATCGAGTGAGCCTCAAGCGGATTTCGTGCAGGTACAAAACCATGGCAATGGAACTTTGTTCCTCAGCTACAGCGTTAGAGAGGCTGACTGGCTGACTTTCGCTCCGCCTGGAGACACTCTCACAGCTTTGGATTCAAGCCGCATTACATTGTATGTCTCGCCCGAAGGGCTGGTTGAAGGCGAATACCATGCGGAGTTCTTGATCGACCATAACGCGAGCCCCGGCTCATTAGTCATCCCGATCACGCTTCAGGTATCGCTCGGCACTAACGGCGATCCAACCGGAATTCCCTATGAATTCGAGTTGTCTCAGAACTTCCCCAATCCATTCAACAGTTCGACGACGATCAACTTTGAACTCGCCTCAGACGGCCCGATACACTTAAGCATCATCGATCTAAACGGAAGAGAGCAGTTTAAGATTATGGAGGGCTGGCGCGCTAAGGGCCGTTATTCCCTCGCCTTATCGGCAGATAAATTAGCCGCAGGAATCTATTTTTATCGTCTCGAAGCCAATGGCGCAGTGATAACTCGCAAGCTGGCATTGATGAAATAACCGCTGCATCGAGTACCCTCACCCAAGAGTCCCCATAAACCCATAGCTGCCGATCACATTGGATCGGCAGCTATGGGTTTTGAGCGTGTGTACGGTAAAGAGTTTTGCATCCGCGCAGGATAATCATCCCCGCTTGTCCACCATGTTGTTCACAGTCGCGTAGGATAAGCGTCCCCGCTTGTCCACCATAAAACTGTTGATAATTCATCGCGTAACCCGCACGGCTTTTACGCTCTCATTTAAACTGTTCCCTTAGTAGGCGTGCAGGCTACACAATCGCTCCAGATCCGCTCCCTGCGTCTCATCTGTTTACCGTGTGAAACAGGTTATTGCCAAATTGCGATAAAATGCTTATATTTCAGCTTAGACTAAGTGTGAAGCCAGACAGACTTAATATTGAGATGTATTTGCTCTCGCTTCGAATTATGAATGAATAACTACCCAATTTGGATGACCATCGTCATCCTACGAGCATGAGTGCGAGACGTTCAATCGCCCTCTTCACTACTTCCAATCGTACTCAGGCTCGGTTTCAACACCCAATTTCATCAAAATCACTCCCAAGCTTTACTCCGCGCAGAATTGATCGGAATCGGCTCAGTATAGAGCAATTTCGCGTTAACTCCCTTTGCAGTTTTCACAAATACGGGATATATCCCTCTCGACCATTTTCCAGATGGAGGCAGTGATGCTCAGAACCCACCGGCTTTTATTCTTAATGTTGGTCATTATCCTGTCGTCGCCATTGGCGCTGTTCGCGGCGCCGGATGCAGGAACAGTGACCGACGGCGGAGCTTTGGCCAATCAACCAGATGTATTTAATCAAGATTGGCGCGACAATGAAGTCGGCCGCGACCGCGGCGCAGGCCCCGACGCTGGAGGCTACAGTTGGCGCGATAACGCCGAACGCGGCGTAACTTATGAATGGATCGACATCGGGCCTAATGGGCGCAATGGAACACGTCTGAACGCAGGAGATGACTGGAACTCGGGCACACTCTCGCTGGGGTTCAGTTTCCCGTGGTACGGAACTAATTACGATTCGATCCGCGTCTGCTCAAATGGCTGGGCGAGCCTTGATCGCACGGCGAGTCAGACCACAGCCTCCCTCGCACAGTGCCCCTCAGCCACCGCCCCGAATGCGCTCTTCGCAGTAAACAACTATGACCTTAATCCGGCGCTCGCAAACGGCGGCGGTTCGATTTACTTCTGGACTAATCGCGAAGACATGGCGGTCGTTACCTGGGACCACGTCTGCAAGTATGCCCGGGTTGACACCTTTCAGACCTTCCAATTAGTATTGACCGCCGACGGCATGGCGAAGTACCAATACGCCACGCTCAATCGAGTCGATGGCCGTCATAGCAACATCGGCTTTGAAAATCCTGCTGGCAACGTCGGAATGAATATCTCACGCCTCCAAGCAGGCTTCCTTTCCGAAGGTCTCGCCATCGGCATCGCGCAGCATTTCCGCGAGTACGACGGCCCCGGCATTGCCGTTACGCCTGCCACGCCCGCCTTTGGAGATGTGTACATCGGTTATGACAGAACGATAAGCGTCCGCGCCGAGAACAACGGCGGTCAGGAACTCGTCATCACCGGCCTTGAATGCGATGACGGCGCCTATGTTCTGCCGCAACTCGATCAACAGATTGTACTCCAACCCTTCGAGAGCGTCAGTGTCGATCTCATCTTCCGCCCGCAGGATGAAGGCGACCACGCGACTACCGTCCGCGTCCTCTGTAATGCTGAAAACGCTCAGGACGGCGTCTTTACAGTAAACGTCACCGGCAATGCGCTAATCCCACCGGAAGTTGGCCTTGATCAGAACTCCTTTGAGGAAGATGCTGTCACCGGCGACGTCATCAACCGCACATTCAACCTCCTCAATAACGGCGGCAGCCCGCTCGACTTCTATTCGGAAGTCACGATTATTTCCGAAGGACAGCGGGACGGCGCAGAACTTCGCGGTATCCGCAGTCTCGGCCCAGTCCGAGCGGAAGTTGACCGAGACGCTCGCGGCGGTCCCGACGGCGCTGGTTACTCATGGCGCACCGACGCTGAAGCTGATGGCCCCGACTATTCCTGGGTCGATATCACCGGAATCGGCCAGCGCCTCGCTGGCGGCGACGACTGGAATAGCGGCCCACTCGCGCTTGGCTTCCAATTCCCCTATTACGACGCCGACTGGGACACCATCCGCGTGATCTCAAACGGCTGGTTGACATTTGATCCCGCTTATACCGGCGCGGGAACGCTGATCGCCCGGCCGGTCGCAGCCGCAGCGCCGAACGGGACTCTGTTGGTAAACAACTACGATCAGAATACGACCCTCGGCGGGGCTATTTACTTCTGGACGAACCGCCGCAACAAGGCGATTGTCTCATGGGTAGATATCGCCCAATACGGCAACGCGGCCAATCGCGCAACCTATCAGGTCATCATCACCTCCGACGGGTTCATCAAGTACCAGTATAACAGCTTCGCAAACCTCAACGGCGCCAACAGCAACATCGGTTGGGAGTCGCCTAATGGTCAACTCGGCGCCAGCATCTCCTACCTGACCGCTAACTTCCTGCACAATGAGATGGCACTCGGAATCGCGAATGACTGGCACGATTGGATTCAATGGACGCCGACCGAAGGAACCATCGAAGCCAACGCATCGACCGAGATCGCTCTGACGCTCGACGCCGCCGGTCTGAACGAGGGCGACTACGAGGCTGATATCAATTTCCTCTCGAACGACCCGGCTACTCCCAGTATTGCCGTGAATGTCTTTATGTCCGTCTTGGGTATGCCTGTCATCGACGTCGTCTGGGAAGAAGCGCTCGGCTTCCCCAATGTGCTCGACTTCAACAATCAGTATCCAGATCTCTTCGCCGGACAATCGTTTGAACTTCCCTTCGTCGTTACTAACGTGGGATCATCTCCCTTGAACGTCGAAGACGTTAGTTCAAATGAGGGTCATTTTGTACCGGTTCCCGGCAACTTCGTTCTTGATCCGGGTCAAAGTCAGGCTGTCACAGTCACATTCACGACAGCCGCTGACGACGCCGCGGACTACAATGCCGTAATTACGCTCACCTCGAATGACGCGGACGGAACCTACGATCTCAATGTCCACGCCCATTCCTACATGCCGCCCCAGATCACTCTCGATGCGAATGAATTGAACGCCGATCTGGCGACCGGCGAGATCGCCGATAGGGTAGTGACGGTCTCGAATCAGGGTGGCGCGACGCTTCGCTTCACCACCGATATGACTTTACTGCAAATTCCACAGCGTGATAAAGATGTTCGGGCGATCCGCTCGCTCGCCGGGCCGGTCGCCAATCGCGACGCTCGCGGCGGTCCTGACGCTGGCGGCTATGAATGGCGCTCCAGCGACGAATGGGATGGCGCTAATTACGAATGGATCGACATCACCGGCGAAGGCCAGCGACTCGGCGGCGGGGACGACTGGAACAGCGGTGTCTTGGACCTCGGCTGGAATTTCCCGTGGTATGGCGCTGAATTCGACACCATCCGTGTGATTTCGAATGGCTACATCACTCTCGACGCTAACTATTCAGCCGCCGCAATCAGTCTGGCCCAAGCTCCCAGCGCTGCAGCTCCTAATGCCGTTCTTGCTCCCGCCAACTTCGACATGAACACCAACACAGGCGGAGCGCTCTACTTCTGGACAAACAATCAGGATATGGCCGTCGTCTCCTGGGAAGATGTCGCTCAGTATGGAAACGCTGCCAATACCGTCAAGATGCAGATTGTCCTGACCGCCGACGGTATGGCGACCTTCCAGTACAACAATCTGGTTAATGTCAACGGCGCTGGTCAGAACGTCTGCTTTGAATCTCCCGATGGAAACGCGGGCATGAACATCTCCTATCGTCAGGCAGACTTCCTTCATAACGAGATGGCGATAGGAATCTCCAATAACTGGGTAGATTGGATTTCATGGTCGCCGGAAGCCGGGGAAATTGCTTCGGGCGCATCACAGGACGTCACCGTCACTTTGAATGCGGAAGGACTCTTTGAAGGACTATATCAAGCCGGGCTGCACATCCTAAGCAACGATCCTGACGACGCAGACGTCGAAGTCGTCGTTTCGCTCAATGTCACCGGCGTTCCGGTCATCAGCGCGAGCTGGTCGGCTGACGCAGGCTTCCCCGACGTGATGGATTGGAACCGCGTTTATGCAGACCTCTACATGGATAACGATTACACCATCCCGTTGACTGTTTCCAACGATGGAACCACTGATCTATCGGTGCAGGATATCGCCTCAGACGATGGTTCATTCCTGGCGACGCCGACCGAATTCGTGCTTGGCGCTGGAGAGAGCCGCGAGGTTACGCTGACCTTCCACACTCACGACGGCAATTTGCATCAATCGACTGTGACGATCTTCTCTAACGCTGACAACAACAATCAGCTATCCTTTGCGGTTAGCGGCGATGCCGATGCGCCGCCGGTTATCATCTTGAGCCGCGATCAGATCGAAACGGCCCTCAACACCGATGAAAACACTCAAGAGACGATCAACGTTGCGAATGACGGCGACGCCCTGCTTCGCTTCACGACCGATATCGATATCGTCAACGAACCGGGACGCGACGCAGCGACTCGTTCGATCCGCTCGCTGGTTGAACGCCCGATCGCCCGCGACGCGCGCGGCGGTCCCGATGCTTTTGAGTATGAATGGCGCTCCAACGACGAAAACGACGGTCCTGACTTCGAATGGATCGATATTTCGCAAGTCGGACAGGCGCTCAACGGCGGCGACGACGTAAACAGCGGCGTCATCGACATCGGATGGACATTCCCCTACTACGGTCAGGAATACACGCAATTCCGCGCTACCACCAACGGAATCGTAACTTTCGACATCAACTATGCCAGTTCAGGGCTGGGACTGCCTCAGGCCCCTGCTGCGACTGCCCCTAACGCTCTCTTACTGGTCAATAACTTCGACCAGAATGTAACCGGTAACGGAACCCTCCGGTTCTACACCAACGAACAGGATCTCGCGGTCATCTCTTGGGATAACGTCCAGCAGTACGGGAACGCCAATAACATCTCGAGTTATCCGTTTATCCTCGACCGCAACGGGATGATAACCTACCAGTACCAGAACCTGCAGAACATCAACGGCGCAGGACAGAATATTGGCTTTGAGTCTCCCGATGGGCAGGCCGGACTGAACATCTCGCGCAATCAGGCTAACTTCCTTCATAACGACCTCGCCATTGGCATTTCCAACAACTGGCATAACTGGATCACGTGGACTCCTGAAGCTGCCGAGATCGAAGCCGCTGGAGATGTGGACGTTGTTGTGACCATCGATGCGACTGGATTAATCGGCGGCGATTACGAAGCGCGCCTCCACTTCCTCTCAAATGATCCAAATCGCGGCGATGTGGAAGTGCCGATCTTCCTTGAAGTGACCGGCATACCGATGGTTGGAGTCAACTGGGCTGAAGCTGCCGGCTTCCCGGATATGATCGACTGGAACCGGGTTCATGCGGAACTCTACACCGGCTTCTCCTATGACGTTCCAATCACCGTCAGCAACGATGGAACCGCATTGTTGACTGTTGCGAGTATCTCCTCAGAAAATGGCGTCTTTACGGCCAATCCGAGCCAGTTTGAACTCGCGGCAGGAGCATCTCAAGAAGTTGTATTGACATTCTCGCCCGACGCTGAAGGAGTTCTCGAAGGAATCATCGTGGTTGCGTCAAACGCCGCGAATATCGGCGAATTCGAGATTCTGGCGCGCGGAGAGTCGTATAATCCGCCCCAGATTGCCCTCGACGTCCAGAACATCCACGCTGATTTGATCACCGGTGAGACGCAGGACGAGGTGATCAACGTCTCAAACACCGGCAGCTCGATTCTCAACTTCACCACGGAACTCGAAGAACTCGACGTTGGTGGACGCGACCGAAGCCTTCGGACGATCCGTTCTCTTGGGCCTGTCAGAGAGACTCCTGTTCGGGACGCTCGCGGCGGTCCTGACGCCTTCGAGTATGAGTGGCGCACCAACGACGAAGGCGACGGCCCCAGCTTTAACTGGATCGACGTCACTGAAATCGGACAGAATCTTAACGCGGGCGATGACTGGAACAGCGGCGTTTTGAATCTCGGTTTCGACGTACCCTGGTACGACCAGAACTACAACACTATTCGCGTCGTCTCCAACGGATATGTGACCTTGGGCGACGCCTATGCGGGTTCAACCATCAGCCAGCCTCAGGCCGTGAACGCAGCCGCTCCGAATGCCCTCTTGCTGGTAGCGAACTACGATATCGCAGCCAATAACGGCGGCGGTATTTACTTCTGGACAAATAATCAAGATATGGCAGTCGTCGCATGGGTTGGAGTCCCGCAATATGCCAACGCTGGCAATATCGCCACCTTCGAGGTGGTGATCGAGTCCGATGGGATGATTACCTACCAGTATCTCGATTTGCAGAACATCAACGGCGCCGGTCAGAACATCGGCTTCGAATCGCCGGACGGTCAGGCGGGATTGAACATTTCCTACCGCACGGCCGACTTCCTGCACAACGAGATGGCTATCGGCATTTCGAATAATTGGCTGACATGGCTGTCGCTCGACATTGAGGAAGGCAGTATTAATCCGAACGAGAATCTCAACGTGACCGCCACACTTGCAGCCGGAGACCTGCCGAGCGGCGACTACGCGGCGCGGATTCATTTCCTCTCGAACGATCCAGCCAATCCAGACGTCTTTGTCGAAGCGACGATCTCTGTCACCGGCGAACCGATGGTTGAAACCAATCCGTTGGCTCATCCGCTCGAGGGAGCGCCTGAGAATCTTGATTTCGGTGCCGCTTATCTCGAAACTGAAGTCGCCATTGGCGCAACCATCAGCAACGTCGGAACACGCGAATTGGTCGTCGCCGGAACCGAATCGTCCAACGGTGAGTTCTGGACTGATCTTCAAGACGGACTCGCCATCCAGCCCGGTGAATCGAGCAACTTCCAGCTCTTTTTCATGCCGTCCGATATCGGCGCGAGAAGCGGTACGGTGCGCATCTTCACCAATGCGATTAACGTCGGTGAAGGCGAGGAAATGGGTACGGTTTGGTTCGACCTGATCGGCCTCGGCCAAACTTTGCCGCAGATCGTTATCGAACCCGGCGCAGGAAGCCTGATTGACGTCGAAATGGCTATAGACGCCGAAGTTCAGGAGCGCGCTCTAACCATCTCCAACGCCGCAGGCGAAGGCGGCGATGACCTCGACTGGGAAATCTTTGCCGAACCGCCGCAGGAAGGTCGCGACGCAGGAACTCGCGCCATTCGCTCGTTCATAGGCGGCCCGGTGCGCGATGCGGCTGGCGGTCCGGACGACATGACCTATTCTTGGCGCGATAACGACGAAGCCGACGGCCCCGCCTACGAATGGATCGAAATCGTCGGCGTCGATGGCGCGCAGTCATGGAACCTCGGCGATGATGCAGGCGTCGATTCGATCCAGCTTGGGTTTAACTTCCCATTCTACGGAACCGACTACAGCCAGATATTCATCTGCTCGAACGGTTGGACAAGCTTCATCAAGCACGCCTCGTGGCCCTACAGCTTTAGCGCATGGGGACAAATACCCAACGCTACCGCGCCACGGGCTTGGTTAGCTCCCGCAATGGCTGACTGGAACCAGAACAACGGCGGCGACACCTGGTTCTGGAGCAATGGCGAGATGGCGGTCATCACTTGGAGTCAGATCCCCCACATCAACGGTCAGGGCGACTGGACGTTCCAGCTTGTTCTCTTCCCAAGCGGCCTCGCCAAGTTCCAGTACGCTGAAACCGGGGCTCCCGACGGAGTTCAACTGGTTGCCTTCCAGAATGAAGCTCGCGACCGCGGTTTCGAGATCGCCCGCAGCTCGCAAGGTTATTTGACAGCCGGTCGCGCCATCGGCTTCGGGCCGCGTCAAGCTTGGGGTCTTTCGTGGCTTGATATTGAACCCACTTCCGGTTCAATCGCCGCAGGAGGCTCTACGGATGTGATCCTCTCCTTCGACGCCGCCGGTCTCGCGGCGGCTGAAGAATTCAACGGCATCCTCACTGTCGAATCAAACGATCCCGCCAATCCGTCCTTGCAGCTTGACGTCCGTCTTACGACCGTCGCTGGAGGTCCCCCTGCTCCTCGACATTTCAACAACTTTGTTGAAACCATGGAAAACCACAGTTTGTTGATCAACGCTGTTTCTAACGACGGACAGCCTGCCCCGACCGGCTGGGAAGTTGGCGTGTTCACTCCCGGTGGAGTGCTTTCCGGAGGCGGCGTCTGGATCGACGGCGAGCAACTTGGCATAGCCGCATGGGGCGCCGATGTTGAACTCGCGCCGAACCAGTTCACCGCTGGTGAAGCAATGTCCTTCAAACTCTGGGATAATCAAGCCGACGTTGAAGTGAATGCGCGCGCTGCGCTTGTGGACGTCGCGAACAACGGCGACTTGAACTGGGTTAATCAGGGCTTTACCGTCCTGACGCTCGGAACAATTATCATCGATGTAAAGACCGTCCCGTTTAACGCAGGATGGAACCTGATTTCGCTGAATGTAACTCCCGGACAAGAATTCTACACTCGTGCGGAAGGTCCCGACGTTCGACGGATGATGGAACAGTTCCGCTTTGGCGAGAACAACGTAAGTCATCACGTAATGCTGATGAAGAACGAGCGCGGCTTCTTCTACGCTCCGTCCAACCACGACTTCAACAACATCCCGTTCTGGAATCTTACCGAGGGTTATCTCGTTAAGATGGATCAGGCGACGGAGGGAGTCTGGAGCGGCGAAGCGATCCCGGCGGACGCCGACGTTCCGATTGCTTCGGGTTGGAATATGATCGCCTACTTCCCAACCTACCAGCTCGCCTGCCAGCGCAACACCTTCTACGCCTTCTCACCGATCATGGATTTCGTAGTGCTCGCGAAGGACGGCTTCGGGCGCTTCGCCTCGGTGAGAAACAACTTCTCAAACATGGAACCGTGGCGTGAAGGTCGCGGTTATCAGATCAACGCCAGCCAGGCTTGTGTGCTTAACTACCCGGCGGCTCAACAAGGCGCCGCGGCGATGGAAGTTGGTGCCGGTGAAACTTCAGTTGTTGGTCGCTGGACGGAACCGGTCGGAACCGGCGCGAACATGAGCGTCCTCCTGACCGGCATTGCTGGCGCAGACCTCACCGCTAACGATCAGGTCGCTGCCTTCAGCGTGAGCGGTCGTCTCGTCGGCGTCGGCAATCCGACGAACGGCATGGTCGGCCTTGCGGTTTGGGGAGACGACGCCTCAACGGAGACCATTGACGGTCTCCAGAACGGCGAAGCCTTCACGCTGAAGCTATGGAAAGCCGACCGGGACGAAGTGGTCGATCTGCGCTTGGGCGCTATTGAGACCGGCGAAGGGCTTGTCTATACCGCAGACGGCTTCACCGCTGCGAACGCGGTTGCCTCAGCGCCGCTGCCCGAAGTATTCTACCTCACTCAGAACTGGCCGAATCCCTTCAATCCGAGAACTGGGATTAAGTTTGGCTTACCGGAGGCGTCGTTTGTCTCGATCCGCGTCTTCGACGTCGAAGGTCGTGAGGTTGCGACGTTAGTTTCGGGCAACCTTCAGGCTGGCAACCATACCGCTGTCTGGAATGCTGAAGCGTTCCACTCGGGCGTCTATCTGGTTAAGATGGAAACTCCGACCTTCAGCTCGGTTCGTAAGGTTACGCTGATCAAGTAACCGGAATCGTCTGATTACTTCGTAAGAAAAGCAACCCCCCGCTCGCTTTGAGCGGGGGGTTGTTTCTATATTTAATTGTACACTTACTCCAAACCCGGTGGCTTCCCGATTTATCGGGCGTCTTTCCATCAATCCTATCTTGCTTGATCAAAGAATTCTCATCGAGAGCGGTTCCCATGAAGCACAACAACCTTTTCGCCATCCTCATCCTGTTTCTTGCCTCAACCCCAACCGTCCTCCACGCTCAGGACAGCCTCGGCGTAACCAAGATCAGCGTTGTCACCAATGTCTGGGGGCAGCCTGGTAAAGTCGATTATCAAGGCTCTTACGTCTATGTTCCAACCGGAATCTCAGGCTTGCGCATCGTGGACGTCAGCAATCCCGCCCAACCGCGCGAAACCGGTTTCATCGAGACAGAAGGCAACGCACTCTGGGCGGACGTGCAGGGCAATTACTGCTATGTCGCCGACGAACTCCGCGGAGTGCGCATCATCGACGTCACCGATCCTGTCGAACCGGTCGAAGTCGGCTTCTACAACACCGACAGTCGCGCTCGAGCCGTCGTTGTCCGCGACACTCTCTGCTTCGTAGCCGACAACAGCGACGGCCTGCGCATTCTTAGCGTTGCCGATCCGGCCAATCCATACGAGGTCGGTTATCGAGACACTGATGGTGCGACCGTCAGCCTCGCTCTTTCGGGCAACTACTGCTATCTCGTGGACGTCGGTCTGCGAGTCATCGATATCAGCGAACCGACTGATCCCCGCGAAGTAGTACATATCACAACGCCGGGGGCTGGGAGGGATCTCGCTATCGAAGGGAACTTCTGCTACTTTGCCGATGGAGTTCTCGGAGTCAAGGTCTTCGACATTTCCGAGCCGTTGCGTCCGCGCGAGACCGGCATGTTTCGCACTCGAACTTCCGCCGTAGGGATCAGCGTCTTTAACAAGCGGATGTACGTCGCGACCGGCTTGGGTTGTTTCCATGTGATTTGCGCCGAGGACTCCGCTCGCCTGTATGAAGCGGGCTACTACCTCACTTACGGTCTCTCTTATACTGTGCAGGCGATGGACAACATCGCACTGGTTTCAGACGGTTTCAGTCTTTACCTACTGGACTGTTCCGTCGCCCTTTCCGCGCCGGTTTCTCCCTTGGCGCCTCAACCTTCGACGTTCGTTCTCGGCGCTCCCTATCCCAATCCGTTCAACGCGACGGTCACCATTCCCTACTCTTCCTACTCTTCATACTCTTCATACTCATCCCTAACCATTTACGACCCCTCAGGCCGCCAGATCGACAACCTCCCCATCACTTCCGGCAGCAGTCGCGCTGTCTGGCGAGCCGATGGCGTCGGGGCGGGAACCTACTTCGTGAGGTTGCAGGGCGAGGACGTCTCGCAGAGTCAGCGGGTGGTTTTGGTGCGGTAAATCTTAGCTCAGGGTTCACAGCTTTAGCGTGTCCAGAGTTCAGAGCGATTGTGTAACCCGCACAGCTATTGAGGAGTCGGTTTGAATGAGATCTTAAGAGCTGTGCGGGGTACCCTTCGGGATACAAGTTCACAGCTTCAGTGTGCCCTCCCCACAACCAACCCGCCTCGTTTAGTTGTGTGTCATTCTGAAACCAAAGCCGCCGAGTTCTTTCGTTTGTCGTGAATCTCATCGGCGATGGTTGAAGAATCTCTGTCTGACGTTTAGAGTTCAAACTTCAGTTTGTCCTCTCTTCCATACCCGCGAGAGGGTCTGTCGAAAAGTCTGACAATCGAACACTATACTCGGTAGAACGGGGCTCCGTACCGGTTCATTCTATCAATTCGTGCTTAGTGAACGGGTACGGAGCCCCGTTCAACCGATACTTTGGACATTTATAACGCGATTTATGATTCGGCCTTTCCGCCTCCTGAATCTACATGAAGTTGTCTTGTCTAAACCGACCAGATTGTCTTTACTCCATCGCCACTTTTTGACGTAATGCCAACCACTCTAACCAAATAGTCCACAAATCCGTTAATTTATATTTACACAAACTGGTGGACGAAATTTGATGGAAACTTTCACCAAAATATTCCTTATTTCAGAATGACAATTTTATTGGCGAAAGTTGCCGGTCCTGATTGTAACTTGAGAATATAGACTCCACTTGAGGCGATACGCGAGAGATCGAGACTTGTCGAGCGATAATCTGATGATTGAGGGTATTGCATTAATGCATCATAAACCAAACGACCTCTTGGATCGTACAGCATCAAACGAGCTTCAATAAAAAATGAGAACGGAAAAACGACTGAAAGACTGCTATTGGCAGGATTTGGAAAAATCTGTGGAGACATCCTGAATTCTTTGATTCCAGCGCTTTGTGATACCTTATTGTAGGGAATATCAACTTTCCAGAGTGTGAAGTCGCTCAGCTTAGGCCCTTCGTGGTTAGTTCCAACTTGTCCCGCAAATGACGCTTTCCCATTTCCTTCGTCTAATGCGGATAGCGTCCACCAACTGTTTTCCTCGATGTAAGCGCTATCTAATATGTTGCCATGACTATCAATTTCTAATATCCCGCAATCAATAGTAAAATCGCCTGATAGAAGAAGTGTACTTCGCGTCGTCTTTAATGATGAGTAACAGCCTTCACTTGAACCGTTCGGATTAACCCCAATTGTTTTTGCCCATTCAAAACGAAGATCCTGATTTATCGCTACGAGGAGTATATTGTCATTTAAAGGAATTGAGTGAATTGCCCGCCCAAGAAGGTAGTAGGTCTCCCCGATTATCTCAAGCGAGTAGCAGCGGCTATCGTCGATGTCTCGATAAGTATATGTAGCCAGACTATCACCATCCAAGGTTGTTATCAGCATGAAGTAGTCGTCCCCTCCGTTATTGCTGCTGGTATATCCCAATAAGGCCAACCGACCAAAGTCTAAGGGCTTGACTCTCAGGCAATTCTCGTCAAGATTAGAACCATAGTGACGTGACCAAACGCTGTCACAGTCAAGCGTCGTCTTCATCATCCAAAAGTCTCTCGCCGCGCCTTCACTATCTCTATAAAATCCAACAGAATAAATATATCCATCGAGAAATATCGCACTGTTACACTCTTCGTCACTTGCGGAACCGTATGTGATTGCTCCCAAACTGTCACCGTTCTTATCCAATGTTAAAAGAGTTAGGTTTAAATCGCCAAAAGTAGTATCATTGATTAATTCAACGGTTGTCGTGACAAAGACAAACGTTGAGTCTTCCCTCTCCGCTAAATACTTACCAAAAATGGATCCATGCATCGAGTAATTGCGAGTCCACAGACTGTCGCCATCACTCCCAAGTTTCATTAACATTGCGCTTGGCTGTGGACCTCCATAATTCCACGAATAACCAAACACCATATACCCACCATCGAGCGTTTTAATATGAGCGTTGCATTCGTCGATATCGGGCGACCCGTAGCGAAATACATCTGTGATTTCGAGTTGCCCCCACGCCTCACTCGTCCCGAGTCCTATCAGCACCACGCAAAGCCCTAAATAGATTCCCTTTTTCAAGGTTATGAAGAAGGGATTATAAGTGCAAAAACGCCCTCTCGACGCGACTCCCCCAAAGGCAAGTCGCAACGACAGGGCGCGAAAATCTATCTCCCTCACTTTCCCATCCCAATCATGTTGAACTTCCTCTATATTACCCGAGACTCTCAACTCTCAACTTCCCTTTGAATTCCTTTGTATTCTCTGTAAAAATGTCGCATATTTGCAACACTCCTTTCAACTTTCAACTTTCAACTCATGTCTGTGACGAACGTGACGGAGTGTGACGAACCAAATTCCCGTAATCCCTTGACCATCAGGGGTTGTGACGATTGTGACGATGTGACGATGTGACGATGTGACGATGATTTTACATACCTCGAAATGAAGAGGCCGCCAACCTCGCGGCTGACGGCCTTTCTAAGATCAGATTTCCTTTGCGACGGCTTCTAACGCTTCTTCCTTCCGCATCGCCTCGGTGTTGATGACCACCAGCGGCGCGGCGTCTAAGAGTCTTCTCCATTGCCGCCGAAGCTGGTCAAGCTTGTCGGGCGTCAGATCGAGGATGTAGGGGTTGTAGAACGGCTGCGAACGATAGCCGCCCCGCGACGAGAGGATCGCTCCCTCTTCCAAGATCTTCAGCGCAGCGTCGGTCGAGGGTTTCGTTACCTTCGATCCGAGTGATTCGCGCTTCAACAGGATGATCTTGCCGAGCGGCGTCCGCTTTACGTGCTTCGCCGGCCCGCCGAACCAGTAAGGATCGACCAACCCCCGCGACTCATCCGACGCGAAGTAGCAGCGCGGCTCGCCCCGCTCGAGCGGGCAATGGTTGCCGTGCTCGCAAGCTTCCGTCTGGCAGTCGTCGCGCTTCGAGACTACGTTCTCTAATTTCGATCTGTCAAGCAGTCTCGTCAGTTCCGGCAATTTTCCGGCGAGATCGGTCTTGATGAGCAGTTTCCGTTCGACCGAGTCAGCCACCGGAGCGTTACCCGCCCATCTCACAAAGAACCCGTCATAGCTGTGCAGTTTCGCGTCGGCTCGCTTCAGCAGCGCCGCGAAGTGAGTTCCCCCTCCCGTTCCCGGAGGCGCAATCAGCGCGACGCCCTTCCCCTTCACGTCCAGACAGGCGCCGGGAACGAGCTGCAGGTCGAACATCCTCCCGCCGATCTCCTCGACCATACCGAGCGCCAGCGACCGGAGCTGCGGGTAGAAAGCGCTGTTGAAGTAGAAGCCCGTCCGACTCAAACCGTGCCAGAACGCCGACGGTTCGCGACCCGCCGCGTCCTTGATCCCGTAGATCATCGCGTGTGGTTCGAGGTCCGATTCGAGCGGCGACGGATACCAGTTTTCCTGCCAGAAGTCTATCAAGTGCGCCGAGTTGGTTGCCAGTTTCAGCGTCACGCCGCCAATGTTGACATTCCACTCGCTGTAGGAATCGTAACTGACCGCCGCTTCCGCCTCGCCGACCAGTCCGTCGCGCACGCGACCGTCGGAGACCGTCTGCACGCCGGTGAACTTCTTCTGCTTGGTGACGGTGTTGTTGATCGCCGCGGCTTTGGCGCGCAGTGTCGGCGCGAGCTTGGCAAGCGCGGTCGAGATGCGCTCCATGCCGACTTCGAGGTTTTTCATCGAGGTGGCATATGAGATGCGGATGAAGTCGTCCGTCCCGAACGATTCACCCGGCACTAAGGCGACATTCGCCTGCTTCAGAAGGTAGTAGGCAAGCCCCGCCGAGTTGCGGATCTCGACGCCGTCATAAGCCTTGTCGTAGTACCACGAGAGGTTCGGATAGGCGTAGAACGCCCCTTCAGGCTTGTGGCATGAGCAGTGGGGAATCTGACCGAGCTTATACATCACGAAGTTGCGGCGACGTTCAAACTCACCGCGCATCCGGGCGATCTCGTGCTGCGGGCCGTTCAACGCCTCGACGGCGGCCCACTGGGTAATGGAATTGGCGCCGGAAGTCTGGTGCGACTGAATCTTTGACATCCCCTCGATCAGTTCTTTCGGTCCGACCGCGTAGCCGAGCCGCCAACCGGTCATCGCGTAAGCCTTCGAGAAGCCGTTGATGACGATCGAGTTCTTCTTCACCTTGTCGCCGAACGACGCCACAGAGACGTAGCGGAAGCCGTCGTAGATCAGCTTCTCATAGATCTCATCCGAGATCACGAAGATCCCCTCAGCCATGCAGACGTCGAGAATCTTCTGCATTTCAGAGGCTGAGTAGGCCGATCCGGTCGGGTTCGACGGGTTGTTGATGATGATCGCTTTGGTGGCGGCGGAGAGATGCCTCGTGATGTCCTCGGTCGTGACGCGGAAGCCGTTCTCTTCGCGGGTCGGGACGTACACGGGCACACCCTTGGCGAGGCTCACCATGTGCGGGTACGAGACCCAGTACGGCGACGGAATCAACACCTCATCGCCCTTGTTGAAGAGGGCGGCGGCGGCGTTGTAGAGGCACTGCTTGGCGCCGGTCGAGACGATCACCTGATCGGGTTTGTAGTCCGCGCCCGACTCATCCTTGAACTTGCGGCAGATCGCCTGCCGCAGATCGGGAATGCCGTCGTTGGGCGGGTACTTGGTGAGGTCTTTGTCGAGGGCGCGTTTGGCGGCGTCCTTGATGTTGGACGGTGTGGGAAAGTCCGGTTCGCCGACGGAAAAGTCAACGACGTCGATCCCTTCCTTCTTCATTTGCGCCGCTTTGGTGGCGATGCGCAGGGTTGACGAGAACCCGATGCGCTGTACTCGGTCTGATAGCATTGGAGTATTATACTAGAAAACTCGTTATCGTATTATTACGGTAACTCAGGTTGATGGGTCGTTTGATGAACTCTGTCGAGATTGGTTGCCACAATTTGGGTTCAAGTTCTCAAAGTGGATTTTTCTCTTAAAGATGCCATTCGCATCAGATTCAATAATCAATCGTCCGTAGAGATCTTTATAAACTGATATGTCGGCCATAGAAAATGCAAGAGGATTAAACGCATTGGATCCAATTGGGGCGGGATAACGCCCTGCCCACGTGATATATTCCGTTGCACAAGTAAGATAGAATGCCTCAATATTGCTAATGGGAAATTGAACTATTCGGCACAGTTTGAGTAATTTATGCGTCTTAATGCTTTTATCAAGTACATTGTTTTCTATAAGCTTAGGGTTCTTTTTAATTGCGAGTCCCTTTAATAAATCCTCGATAGCAAATCCAGCGTTAAGCCAAAATATGTGTCCTACATTTAAGAAGAGTAACTCTTCCTCGTCGATAAATCTTTGAGTTGGAATGGCGACGGCTTTTTCAAAATCAGCTTCAACTCGATCAGCTATCAATAATGCCACACGGTGTATCTTTTCTGCGGCTAATCGCCAGTCCGCTGGATCTAAGCTTCCAGTTTGCGCCTGATCACGCGACATGGAGTAGATCCTTTTCTATGTATGAACGTAGGCGTGGTTTAATTGCTTTCTGGGTTGCGAGATCTACTCGACGCCCGACAAGTTCCTCAAGAAATTCCTTCAGATCAAAATACCCGTCAAAAGTCGCCATTCCTTCAAATTCCACGAGCACATCAAGATCGCTGTCAGGGCGATCATCTCCGCGCGCAACCGAACCGAAGATCGCCAGCGACTTGACGTTGAGTTCGTCGAGCTTGGCACGGTTAGCCTGGATAAGTTCTATGATGGCGTCGCGAGACATTTCAAATTTGGATTTTAGATTTTGGATTTTGGATTTTGATCCTCAAGGCAAAGTTCAACGACCTCTTGAAGATTTCGGTTGAGTTCATCGAGCGTAGCGCCTTGTGTGTGAGCGCCTGAAAGTCCCGGGACTATCCCGACGAAGAGGTTCGTTTCTGGGTCGAATTCTATATATGTTGTAAAATTATGCAATGTTCTCTTTTAGTGTGGCGGAGATGACTAACTCAAACTAAGATTACTAACGACTTGACGTTCAGCTCGTCGAGGCGGGCGCGGTTAGCGCAGATAAGTTTAATAATGGCGCCGCGGGACAAATCGAAGATTCCCTTAATAAACTACGCTTTACGCGGCCCGATCCTGAGTCCAAGCGTTACGAGCAGATCGCCGATTCCAGCACGATTTTTGGGTCGGTATAACTCGAAGTGCGCCGTTCCTTCGGAGAAGTATGTCAGCCAGTTAAAAATTGGCTTCTCTCCACCGAGTCCCAACATAATCCCGATTGTCGGATCGAACCAAGTTCCTCGTCTTACCGGCAGGGGCTTAGGTAAATCCTCAGGCGGACGCGGGAGATAAGAATTCTCTGTCCAGTATTCATCGCCAGACCTGTAGCTCATCACCGCCAAGCCAATCTTGAAGTAGGTATCTTCCATCCATGAAACATCGCGCGCCGAATAGCGGAAGTAAACGTCGCCGTTTATTAGTTTCGGGTGGTTGATGGTAACTTTGTCCCCTGAATGCAGTACTACTTCATGAGAACTACCTGTAGGCGCAGACATAGCGATGATATGGAGATAATCAGAAGTCCGTCTCCCCGACCAGGAAGCGTAATTATGGACAGTCAGATTCACGCCGAGGCTTCGGTTTCGATCAAAGTCAACTAAGACGCCAAGCCCACGGATAATACCAAAATGAAGCTTCCAAAACTCTATTCCCGGGGAATAGAGCACTCCCCCAAGCTGAATTTGAAAGGACGGCGACGGTTTCGCATAGCCAACGGTATTAAATGCCAGCAAGATAATCCATATCGTGCAAGTTCGAGTCATGAGTAACTCAAATATGGAAACATGCACTGGACGGGTACGGAGACCCGTCCTCCTAAACGCTTTCCATCCCCGCATGCCATACCCACTTGTAATCTTTCATTTCCGGCCAGCGTCGCTGTGGATTCGTAATAATATACTCGGCTTTCTGGAAGTACTCTTCTTCGTCGCGGATGATGCGGTCGAACGACTCTTTAAGCCAAATACTCCCTGACCGGCCAAACTTCCGTTGGAGCTGGTTCGCAGTGAAGGATTTCCAGCCATGAATCACCGAGGAAAGTTCAAATCCATCTCGTAACTGAACCAAAACATGAACATGGTCATCCATAATGACATAAGCGATCAGGTCGTAACGAGTAGCATTGAAATGGCGTAAACTACTTTCAATCAAGTCGCGCTCGGCTGGTTTGAGCTTTTCTTTCCCGTTGAGTAGAGTGAATGTCACGAAGTAGTAAGCGCCATTCATACGCCAGTGGGGAAGTTTGCGTTGAGTTATTTCAAGAGTCATTTGAAATTCAATCTCTAACGGACAGGCGGGGACGCCTATCCTACTAAACAACACTTACTCTGGGTGGACAGGCGGGGACGCGTATCCTACCGAACGACACTTACTCTGGGTGGACAGGCGGGGACGCCTATCCTACTGGGGATGTGGTTAGGTTCAGAGTGCCAGTAGGATAGGCGTCCCCGCCTGTCCATGCTCACTCACCTTCCTCACTTCTCCTTCAACCCTTTCGCCTCTTCCTTCGCCTTCAAATCCTGTTCATCCTTCGCAGGAAGGGAGATTGCCTCGTCGAGTAGTTTCTTCGCCTTGGCGGGGTCTTTCTTCGACTTGATAAGGTACTCTGCATACCCAACTCGAGTCTGGATCAGGTCGGGATTGATTTTTAGAGCCTTGTCATAATACCAGCTAATCGAATCCTCGCTCGCCCAGCCGAGCCCAAGCAACTTCAATGCGAAGGCAGGTTTGACTGTCAACTCCTGATGCAGCCTTCCGATGATGTAGTAACTGCGCGGCATCGAGTCGTTCAGCGCAATCGCCCTCAGCGCCGCCGGATAGATCCGCTTCACAAGACCGACGCTGCTGAACACACCTTTGAAGAGTGCCACCCTACCGAGCACGATAGCGAGCGTCTGCTGAGCGTCGGCGTCGTTGGGATCGAGCAATACGGCTTTTTCGGCTTCCTTCTGGGCTCGCTCGAACAACTCCAACGCTGGTTTGCCGGAAAGGTTCTCGCCCATGTCGATACGGCTTCTTGCCAGCCGCCAGAGCGTCGGCGCGTCGTCCCGTCCGGAAGCAGCGAGAATCGAGATCGCCTTCTCGTGCTTCCAGTTGGCGGACAAGGCGTCAGCAATGGCGAGCGTGTCCTTACTACCCTTGGCAAGGCTATCCGCGCGGGCAGCGATTTGGGGCTGAGCGGATGCCCACAGGGGAATGACCAGCAGCACTGCTGCTAAAAAGGTGAAGAACTTAATGATTGATCCTGTAATTGAGAGACACTCAGGATTATTGCGCTACAACTGATAACCGACGGAAAACACCCACTCCGATTCAAGAAGGCTGCTTGTTGAATAGTTTCTCAGTTTCAATCCCGCCTGTAATTGCAGCAGCAAATCGAACGCAAGTGTGATCCGTTTGGTTAAGGCAGTCTCAAGCCCACCCTTACATTCTGCTTTCAGAGCCAGCGGCTTCCAACTACTTGGAGTAGAGACTTCCCGCCGGTTGTACCCGCCGTGCCCGTCACTGTCGTATTCATACCAGCGCATCTCACCTTCGCGGTAGAGAAAGAGTCCTACTCCAAAACCGGCTCTCGGTTTGATCGGGAGTTGGGAGCGCGACAAGCCTTTTCCGCCATGCCAGGTGATCTGAAAGTCGGTCCAATACTCTTCTGACCAATCTCCCGTCTGCCCTACATACCACGTTGGCGGCCAGACCGCCGGGACCGGACCGGAGAATTCCTCCCTTACGAAAGGATGGATACTTGCTCCTAATCCGATAGAGTGACTAATACTGGTTGGGCCGAATTTTTCTATCCTAACCGAAAAATACCGTCCGTTCGGTAGGTCGCCGGATGGCGGCCACGCGGTATTAGCTAACACCTGTGGATAGAGAAACGCCGTTCCGCAGGCTGCTTCGATCGCGTATTCCGCTCTGACCGGCGACGCCAGCACAACGAGCACAAGGGACAATAGTCCCACACTGATCCATGCTTTCATTTCGACTCCTGTTCATAATTCTGAGAAACAGCACATTCGCAAACAAACATTTCAATAACAAACCAATCCGAACTCATGTCATTCCAACGAAGGTGGGAATCCAGACAACTTAATGAAAGTGAATGACTTGCCTTGATTCCCACCTTCGCTGGAATGACAACGCTTCCATTTTACTTACTTTCTCAACTCGGTATAAGCTTGGTTCACTTTTTCTCTGCTGCCTTCTTCAACATCTCGTCAATCAAACCCCTGGTGTAGTCAAAATCCCACGCCTTCCCCACAACCTGTCGAACACCGGGGTTATCAGTAAATCCGGTGGTTGCAGCCGAATCATAAGCCGCTTTCACTAACGGGTAGTAGATGGAGCCTTGATTCTCGCGAATGAAGCTCTCCCAGCTCTTCTTATCATATTCCGATAATTTCCCGCCGTTCCACGGTTCAAACCGGCGCGTATTGTCGAGTCCTTCCAAATACGCCGCGATCAACCAGCCCAGATCACCATAAATCGTCTCTTTCAACTCAGGCACATCATAGCACCATTTAGCTGTCTGCTCTAACCGAATGATGTAGCCGCGAATTTCCTCAGTGCCAATACTTAAGCCGCCGTCGCAAGCCCAACTGTTCTTGTGAATAGCCCAATAGCTCTCAGTCCATCCCCGATAGTGACTGTTCCGATCGAGGAACTCTAAACACCGGGAGATGAAATCCGCGTCCGGTTCAGCCCATGTCTCGCCTTCACACCAATCGAAAGCAATACCACAGAGACGGCACTTAGCCCACCTTGGGTCCTTGTCAGCGTCTACAGACTGAGACAACCATTCCGTTGAAGCCTGCACGTCCAGAAAATAGAACGCCAAAAACAGTCTAAACGCATCATCCTTCACCGCCGCCGAGGAGCTATCGAACCGTTCGAACATCGCAAACATCGCCTTGAGATTCGATTCGGGATTGGTCTGGTCGAGCGAATCGAGAAACGCCGCGTAAGCCTTCACCTCCGGTGTCTGGTTTGCCAGAGTGCTTAGCTTTTGCTGAACTGCCGAAGACGGCTCTTGCGTTTGGGCAAGAGGCGATTCAATGCAGAACAGCAGCGCGAGGCACACTGCGATTCGTGCGAGCATGATCCTCCTGTCCACAAAGGCTTGTAAGCTGCCAACCGCGGAGGGTTGACAGCTTACGTTCGATCAACTTATTCCTTCTTCCCGCCCAGCATCTTCTTCAGGTCGATACCTGAGATCGCTTCGACCACATCGGGCATCTGAGCCAGTACGCTCGCGACCTGACCGGTCAGTTTGGAAGCGCCGTCAGCACCGTTGCCGACCATGATGATCTTGTCAACCTTGGAAAGAGGTTCGGCGACTGCGCGAGCCAGTTCCGGCAGCTTCTCGAGGAACATCTGTGCGGTGGCGGCCTCGTTGTAGCCCTTGTACGCTTCAGCTTTGGCGGTCATTGCGTCAGCTTCAGCCTTGCCGAGGTTGCGAGTGTATTCGATGCGGCTGATACCTTCGGCGCGCTTCACTTCGACGCCCGCGGCTCCTTCAAGCTTGTGCGCTTCAGCCTTGCCTTCGGCCTCCAGTACAACCCTCACCTTGTCTGCTTCCGCTTCAGCCTCGATCTGGTACTTGCGAGCGGCAGCAGGCTTCTTCACCGATGATTCGAGTTCGAGTTCGCGCCGTTCGATTTCGAGCTTCTCAACCTTGATCGCCGAGGTTTTCTCAACGATGCGGGTTTCATATTCAGCTTTCTTCAGCTCGGTCGCGAGGCGGTTGCGCTCGATCTCGTACATCATGTCAGCTTCGGCCTTCTGCTTGTTGATTTCCGCCTGGAAACCAGCGCGCTGAAGTTCGAAATCGCGGCTCGCTGAGGCCAGTTCCGCCTCGACTTGGAAGCGGACAATGTCCCCTTCCTTCTGGGCGATGGCGGTTTTGATGACGGTCTCTTTATCGGTCTCGGCCTGAGCAATCGCGGCGTCGCGCTTCACTTCGGCGATACGGGGCTGACCAAGCGCCTTCAAATACCCTTGAGTATCGGAAATATCCCTTAGGTTGAAGGCGAGCAGCTCAAGTCCCATCCGTTCCAGATCCGCTACGGCCGAGTTGCGCACTTTCTTGTTGAACTCGTCGCGCTTTTGATAGACTTCCTCGACCGAGAGCGCGCCGAGCGCCGAGCGGACGTAACCTTCGATGATGTTCTCGGTCACTTCTTTGATAGCCGAAGCGCCGCGACCGAGGAATTGCTCAGCAGCCTTGCGGATCGCATCTTCGTTGGAAGCAACCTTCACCTGCGCCGACGCTTCGGCGATGATGTGGACGCCTTCACGGGTCAAGACTTCCGGCGTCTTGATGTTGATCGTGTAGGTTTCCAACGGCAGCGTCTGGGCATTTTCGGTGAAGGGATTCAGGAACGTCCCGCCGCCGATCTGCATCCGATAACCGACCTGAACGCGCGTCCCATCGGCTTGAGTCACCCAGTGCTTGCCGCCGCCGGCGATGATCAGGACTTCATTCGGCCCGACGTTGTGATAATTCTTGGCATAGATGAAAACCATCCCGCCAATTAAGACGACCGCCGCCCCGATGATGATCAACAGGAGGGTCGTGTCCATATCCATCCTCGCTAAATTCGTCCGACGGCTGTTACCCCGTCGGTGTGACCTATTGTTATTCCCCGCGCCGGTTCACCTTGGCGGGGCGCTCTATTTTTTGATTTTCAGTCAGCAGGACAGGCGGGGATGCCTATCCTACTGAGGCGTTCGCACTACTCCCCAAACAGACCTATGAAAATTAATATATCGTCTCCCCTCAATCGAAACAATCGTTTTGAGGTATGCTGCGACGCTTTTCACAAACTCGAACGATTTCCCCGGCTAATTACTGAGGGCAGATATGCTTGACAAAGGCTCCGTTTGAATGTAACATAGTAGGTTGGATAAGTGTCGTCGCCACCATACCAATTCGAGAGTCGTTAGAATTTATAATTCGTACTGATAATGAAGACCAATTCAGATCCGGTAAATACAGCCGAAAGCGAGAGTTTCGCCGCTCATCTGAACGAGCGCGAACGGATGATCCTTCGCTCAATCGTCCACAACTACATCCTGACCGCCGATCCGGTCGGGTCGAGGTCGCTCGCCCGTCGCTATCACCTCACCCTCTCCCCTGCCACCATCCGCAACACGATGGCTGACATGGAAGAGATGGGGCTGCTGTCCCACCAACACACTTCCGCCGGACGCATCCCGACCGACCTCGGCTACAGGCTCTACGTGGACGACCTGATGCAGGTTGAGGAGCTTTCCGAAGCCGAGCGCCGCGTCATCGAAGCTACCATCGAGACCTCGCCTCAAGGCGCTAGCGATATGCTCGACACCGTGACCGGCTTGTTGGCGGAAGTTTCGCGGATGCTGGCATTCATCCTCGCGCCCGACATTTCCGCCGGGACGCTGGAGAAAGTCGAACTGGTGCAGGTGGCGTCGGGGCGGGTGATGGTGGTGATCGTGGTCGAAGGTGGAATGGTGCGGACGATCATGCTGGAGATCAACAGCCCCGTCTCGAACAGTGACATCGCCGCCGCCAACCACTTCATCAACAGCCGGTTGGCAGGGTTAAGGCTGGCCGACATCCCACGCCAGATCAACACCCGTCTGGCGGGAGACAGCCGCTCGGCGAATGCGATCGTGAGGCTCTTCCTCGACTTCCCCGACCGGATCTTCTCGATAGACCCGCGCACCGACGTCCATGTCGGCGGGGCGAGGCACGTCCTGGAACAGCCCGAATTCGGCAATCCTGACCGCTTCAAAGGCATCATCGAGCTGATCGAAGACCGCGACATCATCGTCCACCTCTTGAAGCAGCGCCCGGAGGGGGTTTCGGTCACCATTGGCGAGGAGAACGTGCGCGAACGGTTGCGCGACTTCAGCGTCATCACCTCGACCTACCGCCACGGCGACGCGACCGGCACGCTCGGCATTATCGGCCCGACGAGGATGAACTACTCGAAGTTAGTGGCGCTGGTGGACTACGCGTCGAGGCTGGTGAGTGAGAGGGGGGCGTGAGGAGGAAAGTTTGAAAGTAAGAAAGTTGGAAAGCACTATCCGGAGTGTCATTCTGAATCCATCGCCGCCGAGACGTCCGTATTATGGCGCTCTATTCGGCGATGGGTGAAGAATCTCTCCGTCCGTAAAAGAAAGGAATGATCGAAATGAGTACTCAATCCAAATCAAAGCCGAATCTCAGCGGATCGGGTCGCCTCTCGGGTCTAACATTGATCTGCATCCTTTCTGTGACTATGGCAGTGCTGATTGCGCCGAGCGTCGCGAAGTGTCAGGATAGTTGTGGAGTGCGAAAAGTTGGGTCTCTCTATAACCAATGGCATAGCGCGGCTGACGTCACTCAGCAAGGTGCATTAACCTACGTTGCAGTCGCATACATGGGATTATCAATCATGGATTTCGGTGATCCAGTACATCCACGCGAAGTCGGTTATTGTGACACACGTTGGGGCGGGACGGGCGTAGCGGTCGTTGGAAACTATGCCTATTTGGCTATCGGTGACTCGGGAATGAGTATTATTGACGTCAGCGATTCGGCGAATCCGCACGAGATCGGATGGATAGGCTCGCCACAACAAGCGCTCGGGATTGCTGTCAGTGGCAACTACGCGTATTTAGCTGCCAATCATGCAGGACTTCGTGTAATTGATTTTAGCGAACCAACTCAACCACAGGAGGTCGGATTTTATGATTCTCCGGGAATGGCGTCACGCGTCGCAGTAGTGGAGAGATATGCCTATCTTGCCGATTTTTATGGAGGTCTCCGGATCATTGATATAAGCGATCCGACACTGCCGGAAGAGGTAGGTTCATACACTCCACCTGGCAATGCTTACGATGTCGCCATTGAAGGGGAATATGCATTTCTGGCGGTTATCGGAGGTCAAGACATTGCCGGCGCTCTACGTATCGTCAACATTAGTGATCCGAGCCAACCTCGTGAAATTGGATATTTCGTTTCGAGGGATGGAGCACGCGGTGTGACGATTTCCGGCGTCTATGCGTATCTTGCCGATGGATCTGAAGGACTCTGTATTGTTGATATAAGCAACCCGACAGAGCCGCGCGAGATTAGCGCTTGTGATGTGGACGGCACATCCTCTCAGACTGAGGTGATCGATGACCATGTTCTTTTAGGTTCCGACAAAGGACTTCGTTGCTTCAATGTGAGCAACCCGGCTCAACCCCGAGAGGTTGCATCTTATAATACAGGGGGATCCATCGAGGGAGTTACTATATCAGGCAATTATGCATATTTAGCAAATGAAGCTGCTGGAATGCAGATCGTAGATATTAGCAATCCCGCTCAACCTCAGGAAGTGGGTTCATATGACTCGCCCAGAGAGGTTAGAGGGGTTGCTGTTGAAGGACAATATGCATATCTCGCGGATTTCGAGGCAGAAAACATGGAAGGTGGGCTTCGTATAGTGAGTATTAGCGACCCAACGCAACCGCAGGAAGTTGGATTCTATTCGCAATTCTATGCACGTGGAGTTGCCTTAGCTGGCAACTACGCATATTTAGCCGCTTATGTTTTTGGGCTATGTATAATTGATATCAGCAACCCTGCACAACCTACTGAAGTTAGTATCTACGAGCCACCCGGGGATGTAATAGACGTTTCTGTCGTTGGCAGCTATGCGTATATCGCGGCATCGGATGGGGGATTTCGAATCGTAGATGTCAGTAATCCTGAGCAGCCTCGTGAGGTTGGGTATTATTGTTCTGGTTATATTGACGGCGTTGCGATTGCCGGGAGTTTTGCATATCTGGCAGATAGAGATTCCGGACTTCGCGTGGTTGACATTAGCAATCCGACGCAGCCTCGTGAAGTCGGACATTGCGATTTACCGGGAGTCTCATACGACATTTCGGTAGTCGGAACTCACGCATTCATTGCCGCTTGGGGCAATGGCGTCCGTGTCGTCGATATCAGTGATCCGACATACCCATGTGAAGTTGGGTACTACACCTCACCGAGAGGAGCGTTAGGCGTCGCAGCTCAAGGGAACCTCGCCTATCTTGCCGAAAGAAGAAGCTTCGGCATCTATGACTGTTCCGAAGCTATGTCTGCCCCTTCCGGCAAACCGGTTCCCTTTCCGGTCTCGTTCGCTCTTTCGAGTTACCCCAACCCCTTCAACGCCCGGACGACGGTCAACTACTCGCTCCCCATTCCGTCGGTGGTGAGGCTCGCGCTCTTCAACCCAATCGGCCAGCAGGTGCAGGAAATCGCGAATGGGGCGCAACCCGCTGGAACTTACAGCGTAACATTGAATGGGGAGGAATTGGCCGGGGGGGCGTACTTCCTTAAGATGCAGGCGGGGGAACAGAGTGCGACGCAGAAAGTCGTGATGGTCAAGTAGAACCAAATCACAGCGGATTGAGCAGATTAAGCGAATTCCGTCACCGGCGGGGCGGCGACGGCGGTCGCTCGCAATGACGCCATCAACTCATACAGATTCTTCACCCATCGCCGAAGAGATCATCACGAATTATAGTCAGCCGCGGCGATGGATTCAGAATGACACTTAGACCTTTGTGTCTTAGTGTCTTGTGTTTTATTGGGTAATCCGCACAGCTCCTACGATCTCTTTTTGACTGACCCCCTAATAGCCGTGCGGGCTACACAATCGCTTCGTTGTAAATTATCCTTTACTTAAATAATGATCGCAGAACCTATCAACACCGAAACCGAACCCAAGTCCGAGGCAAACGACACGCCCGGCATCTTCAGCACTCGCCGTCGCGTCAAGGCGCACATCGAGGAACTCGAAAAGAGCGTCGCCGACTTGAAAGCCGAAGTCGAGTCCGAGCGCGATAAGCGACTGCGTCTGCTCGCCGAATACGACAACTACCGTCGCCGAACGCAGTCTGAGTACGGCCAGATCATCAAATCGGCCGGTGAGCGGATCATCCTCAAGCTCCTCCCTGCTCTGGACGATTTCGGCCGTTTTTTTGCGCATCACCCGATCCCGGTAGAACGGGCGTCCCGCCCGTTGGAGCAGGAATCAGCAAATGAAACGGGCGGGACGCCCGTTCTACCTATCCTGCAAGCCGTCGAGCTGATCCAGCGGAAAATGATCGCAATTCTCGAATCTGAAGGTCTCGCGCCGATCGATTCCGTCGGACAACCGTTCGACGCCGAGTTGCATGATGCAGTCGCCCAAGTTCCTCATCCAGAAGCAGTCGAAGGGACGGTCGTGGCCGAAGCTGAGAAAGGTTATCGTCTGGGAGATAAAATCATCCGTCACGCAAAAGTAGTCATCAGCAAAGCGCCTGAGAGTTCCGAAGGAGACGCCTGATGGCGAAACAGGATTACTACGAAATTCTCGGCGTTCCTCGAACGGCTTCCGCCGAAGAGGTCAAGAAAGCCTATCGCAAGCTTGCCATGCAGCATCATCCTGATCGCAACCCGGGCGATAAATCTGCAGAAGGCAAGTTTAAGGAACTTGGCGAAGCTTATGCGGTCCTATCTGATGAGCAGAAACGCGCGAAGTACGACCGCTTCGGCCATCAGGAACCGGGAATGCCGGGCGGCGGAGGCGGTTTCCAAGGATTCGACTTCGGTCAGGGATTCGATCCAAGAGATCTTTTCGAGTCAGTTTTCGGCGCCCATTTCGGTGGCGATATCTTTGGCCGAAGAGGCGGCGGAAGCCGCACTCGAGTGCCTCGCGGCAGCGATCTCTCGATTGAGTTACCGATTACCCTCGAAGAGGCTGCTCAAGGCGTGACCAAGAAGGTCAAAGTCCGCCATCTTGAACAGTGCGAAACCTGTCACGGATCGGGCAGCAAGACCGGCAATCTTGAGACATGCTCGGTCTGTCACGGAACGGGCGAAGTCCGGCATATGACCGACTCTATCTTCGGACGGATGGTCAATATTGCCGCCTGCTCAGCCTGCGAAGGCGAAGGAAAGAACGTCAAAGATCCCTGCCCCTCCTGTACGGGACATGGAATTTCGCGCGCTGAAAAGACGATTTCGATTCGCGTCCCCGCCGGCATCTCCAGCGCCCATTACCAGAAGATTCCCGGAGAAGGAAATGCGGTTCGCGGCGGAACGCCGGGCGATATTATCGTCCATTTCGTGGAACAGCCTCATGATCTGTTCAGCCGACACGGAGATAACATCGTGTATGAGATGGAGATCAACTATCCTCAAGCCGTCTTAGGGGCGACAATTGAAGCGCCAACCATCTCAGGCCCGGTGAAATTGACGATCACGCCGGGGACTCCTCCGGGAAAACTGCTCAGGCTGAAGGGCAAGGGAATGCCGCACCTTAACGGCCACGGCGTCGGCGACCAGATTGTTCGGGTGACCATTACTGTCCCGAAGAAAGTCAGCTCCCGCGAAAAGAAACTGCAAGAAGAACTCGCTGGAGGCGACGCCGTTAAGCCGAGTGAACCAAGCACCATCTTCCGCAAGATCAAAGAGTTCTTTGACTGACTTAGCGAAACGGTTTCGGCAGTGGCTCAGCGATGCTTTTCGTGGCTGGGGCTTCACTGTCTTTGAACGCCGGGCGATACTCTTGCTCTGCCTTCTGGTAATACTCGCCTCCAGTTTTCGTTACTATCGCAACCGCAGTCTCGGCGTAAGATTATCAGAATTCCCGACCGCGGACAGCCTCACTGATCCCTATTCGGAGCCGGATCCACAGCTCCATATATTACTTGACATTAATCGAGCGACTGCCAGCGAACTGGAACGACTTCCCGGCGTCGGCCCGGTCAAAGCGGGGAAGATCGTCGAGCTTCGCGTAAAACTCGGCGGCTTTAAAGAAATCAAACAACTCGATCAGGTTGAAGGAATCGGGAAGAAGACCATTGAGAGACTGAAACCGTTTGTTGTGGTTGGATTAAAGACGGTTGGGAACGATTCGATGGGGAATTAAGATTAATCAGGCTGTCCGAGAATAGAGAAATAGCTTCCACCCCTACTGTCAACCCGCCGCGGTTGACAGTATAAGCTATTGTATATGCACAATATCTGCCAACCACGGCGGGTTGACAGTAGGGGTATTTTGCGCTAATTACGCATTCTTAGACAGTCTGTAAGGCAAGGACTACGAAGGCGTCATGCAAGCCTTTCTCCGTGATGAGTTCGCAATGACGCATCTGGTCTGTTCGCAATTCCCTGATTGCAGTTTGCGAGAAATTGCCTATATTAAAGGCATGGTTCCGGTTGATAATGGGGGAAAACATGGTGCGAAGTTTCGTCGTTAGTCTTCTGGCGGCTGTGATAGCGGCGTCCCCGGTCGGTTGCAGGCCAACCAAACAGGATACGTTCTGGAAGGATGCAAGTCGCGGCATGGTACTCGCCAGCCCCGCGTTCGAGGAAGACGCTGTTATCCCGGCTCGCTATACTTGTTCCGGCGAGAATATTTCACCACCACTCACTTGGAGTGGCGCGCCCGATTCAGTCAGGGCTTATGTCATCACATGTATCGATCCTGACGCCCCGTCGGGCAGTTTCCGGCATTGGATTATCTACGATATCCCCGGCAGTGCGACTTCGCTGCCGGAAGGCGTCAGCGATTTACCGGAGTTACCGGATGGCGGCAAACAGGGCTTGAACGACTTCGGGAACATCGGCTATGGCGGCCCCTGTCCGCCGTCCGGTAAACCGCATCATTACATTTTCCATTTATACGCACTGGACGCTCCTACTGGCGTTCCCGCTGGATCAAAGTTCATCGGTCCGATACTCGCGGCAATGCGAACCAGATCGCAAAACCATATATTGGCAGAGAGTAGGCTATTCGGGACCTACGGGCGATAAGCTCTGCGAACGAAGAGAGCCACTCACTGGTCTGTCGGGGGGCGAATAAGAACCTCAGGATTTTTCGGAGGAAGTTTTGGCCGAAATCCTCGCTATAACTTGGAGCGAGAGTGAACTTACGCTCAGGCGAGCGCCGTCTGAAGGCGTCTGGCGTACCGACAAGGCTCCTCTCAAGACTGTCAATCTGCCGCGACCGACGCGCTCCGGCCGTTTGGATCACCCTGAGTCGGGCGGTCAACTCGGCATGGCGTTGGTTGATCTACTCCAAGAGGAGGACATCAATATCCCATGCTGGCTGCTTATGCCGCCGGGATGGGCGTTCTGGTTTCGGACCGAGCTTCCCGACCTGAAAGAGCAAGCGCTGATCATCGGCCAACTGCGCTGGGAGATTCAACAGAGACTTACACACGATCCGGCCGATTATCGTTTTGTTGCCGCGCTCCTTCCGGGCGGTCAGCGGTGGTCGATATGCGTTGTCAAAGAAGAACTCATCGCCCGCTGTCTCGGAGCGGCAAAGGCTGCCGACCTTGAACTCTCGGGTATCGGTACTGAACCGATATCAGGTGAAGAATACTCATTCGAGCATCCACTCGACTTACGCGACGGGCTTCCGGTTGAGGCTCCCGGCGGACCGCCTAAGAAAGAGACCAAGAAGGTCTCACCGGTACTCCTTGCAGTGATCGGAGTCGCGTTAATCATAACCGTAGCCTATTTATTCTCTGAATCTTCTTCTCCTACTACTCAACCGCCCCAAAAAACTGTTGAAACAGCAGCAGCTGTCCCTGAGACCAAGCCCGAAGCGCCTGCCGAACAGCCAACAATGACTCCCGGTCAAGCCGCAGTGACTCCTCCGGTCGAAACCGAGCCACTTCCGACGACGCAAATCGCCGAGATTGAGCAACTCGCCCCGGTTCCCCAGACAAATACTGCCCCGACGCCTCAAGGCGCCGCTACTCCGACTGCTGCTGTGGTTGGCGGCTCCCCGTTTCGAGCCTTTTTTAAGTCTCTACCGCCCGGCGCGTCAACTCAGGTTATTGTTCTCTCATCGAGCGATCTGAAGGCTGAGGTTTCAGGAGTCGCGCAACCCGACCAGTGGATTGGAGCCTTGCGACCGCAAAGCGGTTGGAGTGGAGTAAAAGTAGTCGGCAAATACGATATCGCCGTCGGCAATGCCACCGCCATCCGGATATCTCCCTCTGGCTGGAAGGGAGCAACAGGGGAAAAGCCGAGCTGGGCGAGTGTCGCTCAAGCGGCTGGTCTGAAGGTAAAGGGTCGCATTGCGGTCGGAAGCCTCGACGCAGCCCTCACACTGCTCGATAAACTCTGGGAAAATCCTTCCGGAGCGTCGAAGATCTCCCTCGCTCCACAAGGAAATGAATGGGTAATTGCCGTGCAGTAGGGAACCGTAAGACTTTCAGAGGCGTTCAGTTATTGACAAGCGCCCCGGCGTAGTCGGGGCGCTTGCCTCGCTATTACCAGTCCGTTTACCTGTCATACACACGAAGGAATTTGTCCGAGAATTACTCGCAGTTCTCTTCATCCCTCCCTGCCAATCCGCCGTGGTTGGCAGAAAACACGCAGTATCATTCGCTTGCTCTACCAACCGCGGCGGGTTGGTTGTAGGGTTGGGGACGAATCGATATTCTCAGACAAACTCGAAGGTAGAAATGACAGGCAACCGAATAGAACTTTGAGAAATAAATGCCCCGTATCGTAGGCGGTTCTGCCAAAGGAAGACGACTGAAGATGCCGCGCGGCGAAGTGCGCCCCGCCACCGCCCGCGCTCGTCAAGCGCTCTTCGACTATCTCCACCAGATCATCCCCGGTTCGCGCGTCCTCGACCTTTATTGCGGCTCGGGAGGACTCGGGATCGAGGCGCTCTCGCGTGGAGCCAACTTTGCCTGCTTTGTGGACATCTCACCCAAAGTGATCAACGTCGTGCGCGACAACGTCCGCATGTTCGGTTTCTGGGATCAGGCGATGTTCGAGATCCGCGACGTCTTTCGCTTCCTGCATAACTACCCTCCCGAAGCGAAGGGCGGCTTCGATGTAGTTATGGCGGCGCCGCCTTATAAGATCGCTGAACCGGCGCGGTTGCTTGACACGATAGACGCCTCGGGCGCGCTGACGCCGGGAGGGATCATCTGCATCGAATACTCGCGTCACACCGAAGCGCCAAATCCATCGTATTTGTCGTTAGCTCGACGGAAGGTGTACGGGGAGACGGTAGTGGAAGTGTGGGATACGCCGGGGAAAGATGATGATGTTGATGCTGATGCTAATGCTGATGGTGATGTGCGACCTGACGATGAGACACTGGTTGAGTAATTTTAGGTGCGTCATTGCGAGACTTTCGCCTTATTGCCGCTTAATAAATCAGTGTGTTTAACAGGCGAAAGGCGAAGCAATCTCCAGTAATATAAACAGCATAATCAATAGATTGCCACACCCATCACCACAGACTGTTAATTTTGTTTAAGCTAAATAGGGCGGTAATGGGTTCGCAATGACAGGGTGCACCGTTCTCCTCAAGGCCACATGTAGAAACCGAACAACCACCGGAATCCTACTCCAAACCCGAATATTAGGAAGCCCAACCCGCCCACGACCAGTCTCCAGACAAGTTCCGAATCTTGCATGACGTAAACCGCGATAAAGACCAGTCCTGCGCCGATCAGCCCTAAAAGCAGAACACCTAAACACCCCCAGCGGTCGATGTTGTCGCCAATTTCGTCTTCATGACGACGGAATAGCCATTCGAACATTGTGAACTCTGAATATGTTATAAAGCAGGTGTCATTCCCACGAAGGTGGGAATCCAGACGAAAGAATAAAACCGACGTCCTCAATTATTTGACTTGTCTGGATTCCCACCTTCGTGGGAATGACCCTCCAACAGACCCATTACGGTTGAGCCTTCAGAATTAAGTTGACTGAGGCGGAGGGCGGAACTTGGATTTCTCTTGTATCACTAAATGTCTTTTTTTCTTTGCGATTAACCCAAATAGACAGTAATTCGTATCTACCATCCTTTACACACGGCAACTCAAATCTTCCGAAGTGATCAATCTGAATGGAAGAGACAAAATGAACATCTGACAACCGCTTACGCGAATCCAAACTTTCAATTGTAAAAATAAACAAATCTCCATTAGGAACCTCTCCGCCTTCCATCATTACCCTCCCGCTGATGCACGGATACTTCAGCGCCTCCTCACAATCCACCAGCCCGTACCCTGCCGAATCATCAGGGCAGAATGCCTGTGACGCGGTCTCACGAAGCGCCTCTCGCACCTTGTCCGGCGACCAGTCGGGATGCGCTTCGATCACCAGCGCCGCGACTCCCGCAACAATCGGGCAGGCGAGCGAGGTGCCATTCCAACGGGCACACTCGTCGTAAGTGAGCGGGCTGACGCAGACGACCTTCCTCCCCATCGCGGCGATATCGGGCTTGATCCGACCATCGGCGGAGGGACCTCGGGATGAGAATCTCGTGATCGCTCCGGTCGAGTCAGCCGCGGCGACAGCCAGCACATCGGGAGCGTCCGCCGGAGCGCCAATCGTAATCGGTTTCGGCCCCGCATTACCGGCTGAGATGCAGACAATCATCCCTAACTCTGCCGCTCGCTGAGCCGCCCGGCTGACCAAGGGCGTCTCCCCGTCCAATTCGGAAGCGAAATACCAATCGCGGTAGGTGAGGGAACTCGAAACGACATCGGCTCCCATCTTCTCGAGCCACTCGATCCCTTCGATCCACCAGTCCTCTTCGGCGCGAGTTTCCGATCCGGTGTATTCGGTCTTTCCCAGCGCGAAACTCGCTTTAGGCGCGATTCCGACCAACTTTCCCGGTTCATACCCCGCAATCACTGAGAGACATCCGGTTCCGTGCGACGCCTGTCCCTTTGGATCGGTGCGAGGATCGTATGAAGGATCGGGATCGTTGAAAATGAAGTCATACTGACCGACGAGATCCATCCCCGCCAAGGCTCGATGATCCAACTGAAAGCCACTGTCGAGCATCCCGATCAGCACGCCTTTTCCGGTCAACCCGCGTTTATGAGCCTCGACCACTCCAGCCAACTCAGCTTGACGATAGGACGGGCCGTAATCGCCAAGCTCATGAGCGGGATAATATTCCTTTCCAAAATCAATTGCCTCTTGTTCATCAACCTCTGAAAGCTGATCGAGCGTGAAAATGGCCACCGGTCGGATTGACTCAACGAACGGAAGCGCTCGAAGCTGCTCAACTTCCGGAACTTTCAACGACGCCGAAACGCCGTTGATCCAACGCGACTGTGATTCGATCTTTACACCCTTCGCAGCAAGTTGGGCAAGATACTCCTGCGCTAATGGCAGATCGCTCGCAGTAACTTGAACACCCGCTTTTTGCCTTCGCTTCAGCGAGCGATCCGGCCAGCCCTGTTTCAGGCTGTCCAGGCGGAGAGAGATCTCTTGCTCATCGCCCTTATCGCGGAAGATCACCCAGTATTTTTGTGGTGGAGACGCTGAAGAGGCTGCAGGCAGGAGCAATAGAAGGGAGGTTAGGACAATCAATCGCCAGACTGTTTCAAGTCGGTTGATTCTAAGTTTCAGTGGGGCAGGTCGTCCCGGCCTGCTAAAACTGCGATCAATCCCCTTAGGCAGGTCGTAACGATTAATTATAACGGCTGTCAATTTCCGTAGGCAGATCGGGATGACCTGCTCAACTGAAAAGACATTCAAGCAAGTCATCTCACCCGCTCGTAGATACGAATACCGCCTTCGGAAGCATTGAGGGCGACTCGGTTGCTATTCGCATCGATCTCAGGATTGACGCCGTAGCGCGCGACGATAACATCGTCACGACCAGATTCCTTAAACCAGATTCCCACCCATCGACCGCTTGAACTCTGCGCATATACCAGTTTGGAGCCAGTGCGGTCTGAACTTGGGAACGCAGCATAGGAAACGATGGAATCTACCGCTCCTGCGCCGTTGGCGGAATACTTCCAGATGACTCCTCTATTCAGCCCGGAGCCATACCGATTGATAACCATGTAAAGATAATCCCCGTTGCCGCTCCACGCCCATTGCAAAGCTCCGGTAGGACCGACTGGACTCGGCATGGGAGACGCCGCAGCAAGATTAATCACAAAAAGTTGCGCGTTTATCTCCCCTACACTGAAGGCTATCAAGTTCCCACGGGATGAAGCCTGAGGCAGCATGCCGCCGTCAGCAATGAGATAGGGCGCGGTCGTATCACTCAAGCCAAGACCGTAAAGACCGGTGACGCCAAGTCGTGGGCTGTCGATCCGGAAGACGAGGGATCGTCCAGAATCAGTCCAGGCGACATCCCGCCCTTCGGGGTATAGTTGACGCTTTTCCCGAGTCGCCACATCGATCATCCAGACACCGCCGAGTGAATCTTCAAGCGCAACGGGGGATGTGAAGGCGATCTTTCGGCCATCCGGCGACCAGCGGTAGTCCCAGTTGTGAGGCGGAAGATTGTCTGCTGGTCTGGTGGGCGCTCCAGTGATATCCCAAACCCAAAGGCCGACTCTGCCCGGTGAATCGTCGCCAAATACGAGACTCCCGCCGGTTGGATCCCAGTGAGGCAAACGACCAAAGTCGAGCGAGGCGCTTTCGATCCAATCAGCGTTCGGTTCTGGAAGAGGAGCTTCGGAGCATCCCTCGCAGCCGCTCATCACAAAAGAGAGCACGATCGCCGCGAATCCATTCGCCAATAGCTGATACCGATTCATAATCCCTCTGAGCGAGCGATAACTTCAATTTTCAGAGTAATCTTCCCGGACGGAACATCGATCTCTACACTATCGCCAACTTTCTTACCTAACAATCCAGCGCCGATGGGCGACTTAATCGAGATCAGCTTCAGGTTCGGATTCGCCTGCAGAGGATCGACCAGAGTATATTCCATCCGGCTCCCGCTGCTAACATTTAGTAGAGTGACTTTGCTCAGAATTCGCACCTCATCGAGGGAAATATTGTCCTGATCGACGATCCTCACCCGGCTGAGTTTCTGCGTCAATTCATTCATACGACGGTCGATGTCCGCCAGTTTCTCTTTGGCGGCGTCGTATTCTGCGTTTTCAGAGAGATCGCCGTGAGCGCGCGCCACGGCAAGCTGGTTCACCGCTTCAGGGCGGATCTCCTTGATTAATACTTCGAGGTCTCGTCGCTGCTTTTCTAATCCCTCGCGTGTGAGGTAAACTGCGTCCATTGGTCTCCGATGCTGGGATGGCTGTGTTAAGCCTGCTGAATGAGTCCGACACAAAACGGTCGGTAGAACGGATTTCCAATCCGTCGCAATTTCATTGAATCAATATTTGCCTATGACGGATTGGAGATCCGTCCTACCGGCTGCCTTCAATAAACCGTTCGATCCCCTTCACTACTGCGCTGGAAAAACGATCCGGGTAGCTTGGTGAGGAGACTATCTCTTCCTGCTCGGGCAACATCATATATGCGGCTTCAAGCAGAATGGAAGGACAAAATGACGGCCTTGCGAGAGCAAGATCGCTATAAAAAACGCCCTCGTCGGGCAGTCCGAGTTCTTGGACGACTTCCTGTTTGACGGCCATAGCGAAGTCGAGACTCTCAGAACGATAGTAATGTACTCCAACTCCGAAAGGACCCGGCCCAAACGGATCGATCCCGTCCGGGAGTGCGTTGTGGTGCAGGCTGATCAGAAGCTGTGCTCCCGCCGCCTGCGCCGCCCCTGTGCGCTCTGTCAGACCTAAAAGGCTATCTTCTATGCGGGTCATTAAAACGCGCGCTCCGAGGCTTTCTAACCGCTTCTGCAACGCAAGTGCACAACCGAGGTTCACATCCTTCTCTTTGATGCGCATCGGCCCGATCGAACCGTCTTGCGTCCCTCCATGACCTGCGTCAACCGCGATCAACATTCCTGTCAAGCCGTAATCCAGTCGCGGCTTCTTTCGCAGATGGAGAACATATGCCTTCTCCTCCCACACACCATAGTATCCCCAGAGCGGAGCCGTCAGCCGAATATCTAACCGAAGAACGCCGTCACTCGGTTGTTCCCAGAATATCTCACGGACCAGCGGGGCAAGCGGCGAATACCCGATCCTGTCGATGCGAGACACTGCGCCATACAATTCCAATACGAGACGATTTTGGTCGCTCTCGTCTCGCAGGCTGACAAGCAGCTTGCGATTGGATGGTATCCGGACGATCACATCGTCAGCTAAAGTATCCACCATGAGACGGGTGACAATCACCGTAGGCGGCGCTGGCACCTTGCCGAGATCTTTCGATGACTTCGCTTCCGCCCAGCCGCTGCGGCTTGAACTGAGCGGAACTCTATAGTAACCGTCTTCCCAGCCGGTGGCGAGTACTCTTGTGCCGGCGGCCGGGAATATGAAATACGTTCCGTTCGGTACAGATCGAAGCGGCGTCGAAGAAAGTTCGATCAGTCGAGGATATTCGCCCGACGGAGCGACCGGAGGTGCGCCAATCGGCTTTGCGGCAAATGGAACCGTCAGAGAAGCTTGTTCTTCACCGGATCTGCTAGATACAACATACTTTTTACTCTGCCAGTCCACCGGTAGAAAGGCCAGAAAAGCTCCATTGTGACGCGGGATCACTTCAGCGCCGTTTATCCAGAGTCTGGCGTCAGGCGGCTGTACGTTGCCAAACACGAAGTTCGAATCAACTTTATCCAACCGAGGAACCGTATCTCCCGGCGCGATGCGCGGATAGACGACGTCTATGGTTGGCGTCGCACCCCAGAGTGAACTTACAACGACCAGCGCAATCAGATTCAACGACCTTCCTTCCAGCTATGGAATATCATAAGCGCTCCTTCGAGCGTCAAGTGAGGATAGTATGCCTCGATTCGTCTGCTCTGCCGTGAATATTCCTGGCCTCCCCCTCCTGTTGCAATGACGCTGACCATTGTCTCCATCTCAAGCTCCATGCGTTGCGCCAATCCATCAACCAATGCCGTCCAACCATAGGTCATCCCCGATGCGAGGTTGGTTTCGGTATCGGTCCCAATCACCTTCGACGGAAAGTGGGGTTGCACAATCGAAAGCTGTTCTGTTCCGCTAGCGAGCGAAGCCCCGGCGGCTACAGCCCCGGGAGTGATAGCCCCCCCAAGGAACTCGCCATCTTCACTAACCGCGTTGAAGGTGATGGCTGTTCCAAAATCTACCACGATCACAGGGCCTCGCGCCCGATTGAATCCCCCGATAGCATCGCAGAGACGATCAGCGCCGATCTTACTCGGGTCATCGTAACGAATCGGGTGCGGATAGATGGTTGAGTCAACTTCAAGCACCGACTCGATCTGGCATTCCTGCAGAGCTGCGATAATGGATCCAGTAGAATGCGGCGTAACAGAGGAGACCACACTACCTTGCAGATCGCCTGAGTAAATTCTATGCTCTTTTAGAAATCCTGAGAAACGAACCGCCCACTCCTCAGTCGAGAGAGTGGGCTTGGAAGGATATCTTTCATGTCCGATTAGAGCGTCGCCGCCGAACAGGCCGACCTTCACAAAACTATTACCGGCGTCGATTGCCAGTACTTTCGAATCATTCATCTGTTCACCAAAGTCAGATCGCCGCTGCGAATGATTTTTAGACCTCCCGACGTCTCGATTACAAGCGCCCCATCCGCTGTCAACTGCCGTGCGTAACCGGAGATCCGACTGCCGCGCTCATCTCCGACCTCGACCAAACGTCCGGCAATACCTGATTTCAAGAACCATTCTTCCGAAACCCAAACAGAGCCTTCGCGCGTCAAGCGGATGGAGATTTCTTCAAACCCCCTCAAAACATGAGGGAGGATCCGCTTGGGATCCTCGACCATGCCTGTTAAAAGGTAAAGCGAAGAGGCAGGGGTACGCAACTCTGCAGGGAAGTCAAACTCGTTCTGATTGACGTTAATGCCAATTCCTACCACGACAAATCTATTTCCATCGGGATCTGAGCCTGCTTCACATAAAATACCTGCAAGTTTCCTGTTTTCAACCATGACGTCATTTGGCCACCGAAGCCCCAATGTCAAATGGGGCAGCCCATTCAGCGTGAGATACTCTTCAAGCCCGTCTTTAACAACCAGCGCGGCGATGAGACTAAACAGGGTCAGCTTATCTGGAGGAAGATTAGGCTTAAACAAAATTGAAAATGTGAGACCATGACCCAATTCGCTATTCCAGACGCGTCCAAGCCGTCCTCGCCCGGCCGTTTGGTGATCGGCAATAACTACTGTTCCGATCTCAACTTTACCAGTCAGCGCGGCTACTCTCAGCCAGCTATTGGTCGATGGAAGGGTTTCAAAGTGAATTTCGCGGAATTGGAGAGCGTTCCTCGAATCTATTTTAACGTTAGGGCTGTGAAGGCTTGACAAGAAGTCGATATTCGGGTTAGGTTTAACGTGTGAAAAAGATTCGATTACACGAACTAATCGCGAGCCCTATTCTTCCATTGTTGATCGCGGCGCTGGCGCGAATCATCTATTGGATGCAGGTTCACGACCAAGCCTGGTTCCAGACTCCCGGAATGGATCCCGAACTCTATCAGGAGTGGGCGGCGTCAATACTGGCTGGAAAAGGCGGCGAGTGGCTCCCCTTCCCTCGCGGCCCGCTTTACAGCTACACTCTGGCCGGAATATGGGCGCTGTTCGGAGATGGGTGGCTGGCTCCCAGACTCTTTAACCTCGGTTGCGACCTTACTACAACCTGGGCAGTCTGGTGGATCGCCTATCGAATCAGCGGATGGAAAGCCGGACTTGCCGCGGGGGCGCTGTTCGCGTTGGTCGGCGCTGGAATTTACTACAGCGGCGAACTATTGATGACCTCGCTCGAGACTTGCCTCACGGCGTTGTTCGTAGTCACCCTGACTGCGCATTTATCGTCGAAGCGTTTATCGTTCGCCGCGCTGGCAGGATTATCAGTCGGCTTGTTAGCGCTCTGCCGTCCGAATGCTCTCCCGCTTCTGATCCTCACACCTGTCGTAGTTTTATGGATTCGTCGTCAGGAAAGACCCCGAAAACAAGTGAATATTTCCGTTGTGACGCTATTCCTCGCAGCGTTAATCGCTATTGCTCCAGTAATCTATTCAAACTACCGCGCTTCCGGCGTCTTTATTCCAATCGCAACTCAAGGCGGCGTCAATGTGCTGATCGGCAACGCTCGAAGCGCGGATGGCTGGTCTTCCATTTTACCGGGCGTCGGCGCGGACTGGACAGACGCTGATGCAAAATTGATTGCGGAGCAGGACGCAGGGAAAGCTCTTTCGCCTCAGCAAGTCTCCAATCAGCTCTGGCGGATAGGTTTGCGCGAAATTTCCGCTGACCTTCCCGCTTGGCTTTGGCTTGAAGTTAAGAAACTCTTTCTCTTACTGAATGTCCGCGAGATCGGCAATAATCGCCCACTCATTCTGCCGACAGAGGCCTCAAGCTTACATAAAGTTCTCTTCTATTTATCGCTCGGTTCCCTTATACCCCTTGCCTTTGCCGGACTTGCTGGATTGCGCGGTAAAAAAGACGTCTGGGCGCCGATCTTATTAACGCTTCTGGTAATGGGCGGAAGTCTTTCCCTCTTTTTTATTAATACGCGCTACCGGGCTCCATTGGTTCCGCTTGTCGCTGCACTCGCAGGTGTAGGGGTTGTAACACTCATCGAGAAGTTGAAGCAACCCTTCGTTTGGCGAGGATATCTTCCCTTGCTGATAGGAGTTGGCCTCTGCATACCCCCTTGGGTAGGTTCAAACTTCGATAATCCCGCTCAAGGCTTCTTTGTGGCAGGCAATGCACTGGTTAAGCAAGGCCGGACAGAGGAGGCGGTTGAATACTATCGTCGCGCGTTTCTGATTACGCCCTCATATCCCAAACTCAACTTGAACTGGGGAGCGGCGCTATTGAAGCGGAACGATCTCGATGGAGCGCGGGATTGCTTTCTAAGAGAATTGGAGTACTATCCGGGATCGGCGGTCGCGTATAACAATCTCGGAGCCGTTGCGGAAAGAAGGGAAGATTTCGCTACAGCAGAACAATATTACCGAGTCGCCTTAGAAAAGCAACCATCTAATAGTGACGCGCAAATTAATCTTTCGCAATTATTGGTCAATCGCGGGGATCAATTTGCTATGACGGGAGATCTCATGCGATCAGAGATGTACTATCGTCAAGTTGAAGCAATTTCCTCTTCCGATCCCAGACCGCTCACGCGACTTGCGGCGCTCTTTGCATCGCGTGGAGACATCCCGAGTGCTCTCGCTGCGCTCGATACGGTCCTTACCTTCTCACCCGGGTACGATCCTGCGGTTCAATTGCGGTTGAGTCTGCTTCGTTCGCGGTAATCTCAAGTATAGTCCGTCGATATCCATGCTTCCCGCGAGAGAACTTGTCATCGCCTACCCGCTGCGCTCCGAACCGAATCCAAGCGCCATCAGAAACATAAGGCGGCGTCTCAATGAAGCTGAATCGTTCAACGCCAGCCTTTCGAAAGGAGTTGATTGAAAAAATAATGTCTTCGGCGTACTTGTTAATAAACCAGGGCTGCTTGTATGAGGCTATCGAACAGTCTCCCGGCATCCACCAAAGATTTGTTATGACAGGATTGGGATTAGCAGCCGCAGCCCATTTATTCAGAGCTGCATTTTCTATTCTCTGACTCGAGAGAATTGTGACCGAATAGAGCTGCGCAACTATCGAACCTACGAATAACAGCCCAATTATCGGTCGAGCCGCCTCATAATGTTCCCACCAACGCTGCGCACGCGTAACTGCGATCAACAACGCCAAAGGCAGAACTACCAGAACCATCCTCGGCCCCCAGTGGACGCCTATAACGCTTGGGAAGAAAGACGCCACAACAAGCACAAACAGAGCCCAGATCGCCCAACTGAATTGCCAGAACTTCCGTCTCTCCCCTTTCAAAGGTGTAAGCGCCAGCGCGACAAAAGGCGTCACCCAGAATAATCCTCCCGACACGACCGTATATCCAATCCGGTTGGGCGCGCTGATTGACTTCCAGAAATAGAAGACTCCCACTCCCAACAAAGCTGCAAATACATACGGCCACCACCCCCGCTCATTCCGCCAGGATCGCCAGAAAGGCAGCGATAAGAGTGGAATTATCCCAAACACCGAGAAAAGGTTCTCATCGAATCCCTGCAAAGTTAGCACATACAGGTTCTGAGCGCGTGTGATGGCAAGATCAAAGATGTTGTTTAATGGTCGATAGAGGATATTGCTAAGTAGTTGGAGCGGATAAGGTTCGCCGGTTAGCCAATAGTTGATGATCATGCCGGGAACAGCAACAATCAACCCGCCAAACACGAATCTGAGCGCGGAGTTATTGGAGCGATTGGTTAACCGCCAAAAGATGAGAGCAATCGCGAAAATCGCGCCTGCTTCGGTGCGGAAGAGAGCCGCAAGAGCAATCAGGATGCCTGAGAGAAGAACCCCATGGTGATGATCGCGGTGACTCCCTTCTCCGCTTCGGGTGGGAAGATATACAAAGGCAAGAGTAATCAGCGCCGTAGCAATGGTGTGTTCCCATAGCTCAAGGCTATAGAACATAAGGGGAGTACCCAAACCGACAAGTATGAGGTAAGCGTTGCCGTCATGCATACCACGCTGCTTGATCCAAAGCAGCCATGCTGCATACAGAGCGAACCAACCGCCGAAGAGCGGCAGCAAAAACGGTCCCCATCCGCCAAAGAGTCGCTGGAAAATTCCCCCCAACACCATAAAGACGGTTGAGAAAACGGGCGTCTGGGTGTTGTCTCGCTTGAGCGAGAAAGGATTGGGAAGACTGCGGTACTCTGGAGGAAAATTGTACTCGATGCCTCGATCCGGCAGCTCGATTGTCCCATGCTCGGCAAAGGACTGCATCCCTTGAAATTTGATACCGCTATCCAATCCCCAAAAAGAGGGTTTTGGAAGCAGAATCCAGATCAAAAGATAGAGCGCCGCGATGCCGGCTATTATTCCGGCTTCGCGGCGCCTGACAGGTGTAAATTCAAACTTCACAGGCTCGGTTTATGCCCCCGGTTTGCTCTTGACCGGATGGATCAATGTGCGTACGGCAGGAAGAACCAGTCGAGCATGGAATTGAACATGCGCGTCACATCGCCCTGACTGTTGTCCATGTAGTACAACGGGAAGGTGAATACGGCGACGCGATATCGAACAGTGTAAGTTGACCCTTCATCCGCTATGAGCCTTTCATAGCGAATACCAACCGGTCTTAGCGAGAAATCGGAATAAGGCTGGAAACGATAATCGACACGAACAGTATCGGTAGTTCCCCACGGCTCGCCATAGGGGTAACTCACCCTGACAACAGTCGAGCGATTAGTTCCAACGTTATTGGTTAGCGATAGAACCTGCCCGAAGACGCCGCGAGTGATATTCTCGACGCGAGTTACTTCGAGGACGCGCTGTTTGTTCAACTTGATCAAACAATCCACCGGCGTCGGGGGATAGTAGATGGTGTCGATGTTCGCCTTGACTTCTGCCAGATCGTCGGTGACGTCTCCCGAAGCTGTATCGGTGTAAGATTTGAAGTAATAGGCGCTTTCCGCTCCACTCCCAGCGGACATAATATCGACACCGGGCAGGCACGGGAAGGTTCTATAGTTGCGATCCCAGAACGAACTGAACATCTCCGAAGTCTTCGCAGTGTCTATCACCAAGTCTGGAAGCGTCTGAACACCGGCAATAGCTCCGGTGAACTCAGCCTCATTCGATGGAACAGTCACACCAGCGCTTGGACCTGCAAAGTTGCTGCTTGCAAGCGCCATCGTCGAGTCGCTGATCAGGTTGCGACGGGTAAAACCGCCGATTACCCAGAGTTTACCGCCAATCCGTACATAATCTCGAATCTGCCCCTGGAATGGAGCATTGGTCTTGGTGAAATTCTCGGAGAACCAGACGACCAAACGGAAACGACCGAGGAACGACTTGTGCATCAACATCGAATCCGCGGGCGTGTAATGGCGATATTCCACGTCGGGATAATTGGCGGCGAGTTGACGATAAAGGTCGCCTACTTGGGTTCCGGGAAGAATGTTTCCGCGACCAGCGCGACCACCGGGATCTTCATAGGTAGTGTTGAACAGTAGGATGGACTGCTCAAAGGACGGCTGATAGACGTCAAAAGTCGCCGTCGCCGGTCTCGACGAAAGCTCGTAACCGTCGTCGCGCGCCCAGACGGTGAAGGTGTAGTGGCCAGTCGGGAGACCCGCAAAGGTCAAATCCTGACGGGTTGTCCAGTTGCGAGACGTCCACTCCCAAATCGTATCGTGAGGAACCTTCTCGAGGTAGTAGCGATACTGGAGCGGTATCCGATAAAGTTCGCGGTCGTCTGGATCGGTCGAACGCCAGTTGAAGCCAAGCCCGGGCCAGGTTTCGTTCGGTTCATCAAGCGAATAGAGCGTGTCCGGAACGACGATGTTCTCACCGTAGGTGTCGTCGCCGAAGAACATCCATTTGACTTCGGGAACGCGCGGAGGCCGGTTGGTTCTGAAAAATGTGCGATAAGTAATCGCCGATTCAGCCTCCCGGTCATCAGTACACTTCAAATAGAAGACGTGCTGAGTGATCGCTCCGGTTTCAGTCAGCAAGTAAACCGTGTCGGAGGTGGCTTCAGTTTCAATCCACGCTTCGGGTGGAATGAAATTGATGAAGTACTGTGGATCGAGCAGCGCGGTCGAATCGATGATATCGGCGTAGCTGTAATGCTCGACAAAACCATCTGAATCGCGCCCCTTCCAGGTGACCACAGGCGCATAAGAAAACGTGTCGCGGTCAGCAGGAACGTTCGTAAATTCAACGATTGGACGCTGATTAAGAGTAACTTCACCCTGCATATCGCCGCACCCGGCGATTAATCCTACCGCAGCGACAAACGCCACGGCGAATACGAGTGCGAAATACCCGTTTGGAATAGAGATTTTGCGATTCTCAGCCATAGACCCGCCTAAGCCTTTCGATCTCGTCCAACAGCTCCCGGCGACCGGCCGGCGTGGAGACGTCCGCCTCAAAGGCGGAATTCAGATGCATCACAACCAAGTTGTAGCTGACGTCATAGGCGCCGAGATAATAATTCGCAGCGGCCTGCATCAAGCGTATGTCGCTTTCGTCAAGGGTTTGTTCGTGCAGGAAACGCCAGCCGGGTCGACGACGCAACAAATAGTCGCTCTTATCGAGCGCGTTCTGCCAGTCGCCAAGCTGGTATAATGCGAACGCCCAGCCTCCCAACGCGTCATACCTGGTAGTGTCCTGCCTGAGCGAACGATCAAACCACTGCGGCGCTTCACTCAACCGGCCAGGAGTTCTTCCGAGTGTCCAGCCAATACCGTTCTGCGCGTCAGATAACGTGGCGTCTTTACTGAGGGCGGTGGTGAACTCACTCAGCGCACTCGAGTACGCTCCCTCCTCAAAGAAGACCCACCCTTGCTCGACTTGTTCGGCAGGCGTCAGAGCGGTCGCCTTGTTATCATCGTCTCCATTGCTGCAACCGGTCAGGCTCGCGACACTTAGGACGGAAGCGACCAGTAATGGCAGCCTAATGCCTCCCCTCCTCACTCTCGTCGGCATACTTCGGTTACCTCACCAGAAGCAGTTTGACCGCGCGCATTTGACCGCCGGTCTCAATTTGTGCCCAATATACGCCACTCGGCAACGGCGAGCCGTCATGGGCTGCCGCTTCCCAAGTGATAGATTTCTTGCCCGCAGATAGTTCGTCGAAACGCCATTCATCCATCATCTGTCCGCTAAGGTTGTAGATGGCGAGTTGAGCGGCGCCTAAAGCAGGCATTTCGAATGCAATGCTGACGGCTCCATTGAACGGATTCGGGAATGCTGAAATCAGCAAGTGTTCAACCGGCTGTAAAGTTCCTGAACCGTTGACTGGCTGGTCTGTCAGTGCGAGGATATAGCGACCTGATCCTGTTACAATGTAGCCGCCGACTTCTTTGTCCGCAGTCAGCGCCATTGTCCAGGCTCCGTCCGACGATTCGACGAAGAGCGCCAGACGATGGATTTCGTCATTATTAAGACCAAGCAACTTAGTTGAAGGCACGAAGCTCGCAAGCATTCCCAATTGAAGTTCGAGTCCGGAGATCTCGAAAATAGCGCTGACCGGCGTCATATCTTCAACCGGCTGAACCGCTCCAAGTTCGGATGCGATTACCACCAGCCCATCAGCCCTGATCGCTCCGGGAGGAGTATTCAGGCTGCCAGCGCCACTCACCGCAAAGAAACCGCCTTCGCCAGATGTTACGATATGGAGGTCGAAGGTCCGCCCTACCTTCAGATTCCTGCCGCCTGAAAGCGCCGCATTTGCGGTCACGAACAGCGTTCCTTCGCCGGGAGCTTCAAAAGCGCCGCGATAGGAGTAATCGTCGATCCGGCTTAGCGCGACCGGCGCCATCGAACCATTAGCTGCTTCAAGCGAACAAGCCGGTGCAGCGGTGAACGGTTCAAGCCCACTCACAATCACGTTCAACCAACGTGCGTAGGCGCTGTTTTGAACCAGACCAATCGAAACGTCCGAAACCTCCCAGGCTCCGCCAAGCGGGCCGCCGTAGGCTCCGATATCATTTCGTGAAGAGCCATGTGAGGGTGGGAAGTAGTAATCTCTAAAGCTCAATTCCGCATTGCCCTGGTCGATCAGCGGCGAAGAACTCAGCAAAGCATACGGCGCAACCGCGACAGGATCGAAGGCAGGATCGACATTCAGATTCGATCCGAAACCGCCTTGAATGTCGCTGTACGTAACCAGTGCGTTGCCGCCGCCGGTTAGCACGATCGAGGATGTGTTACCCCAGACGATTGAGCTGATCAGCGTTGGAAGCGACCGGACGCGAACCTCTAAGCCGCTTCCTACGTTATCGACGATGTCGCAGTTCACTAGTCGGGGAGCGCTGCGGTCTTCCAATAATAAACCGCCGCCGATTCCGCTCGCGCTGTTCTCTGCTATGATGACACTACGGAACAAACCTCCAGCGAGGAACTTCATCATTAAGCCGCCGCCATTCACTGCTTGATTATGGGTAATCTGACAGTTTGTAATGGTCGGTTTGGCGTTAATGATGTAAAGTCCACCGCCATCACTCGCGAGATTTGAGTCAATGACGCAACCGCTAATAACTGCGCCGGAGTTTTCGATATAAAATCCGCCGCCCAATCTCCCTGCCGCTGCTCCGGCAACGTCGCCATTATTGTGTATGGAGCAGAATTGAATGTTCGGCGAGGCTTCCTTGATTCTGATGCCCTCTTTCGAACCGGAAATCACGCAATAAGAAAGCCTGCTTGCGTCTTCGCGATTCAAATACATTCCCTTCCAGCGTCCGGCGTCAGCTCCACTTGTGTCGGTTGGAATGAACCAGATAGAATCATCTGGCTGCCCTACCGCGCGTATTTCGCCATCCGCTTGAAGGAACGCCCCTGGACGGAAAAGAACACGGGCGCCAGCTTCGATTTTCAACCGCTCATTGGCGGGAATATAAACCGAATCGAGCACGACGAAATCCTGCGCTCCCGCACCCCACGTCCAGACTCCGGAAACATGCCCAAACACATAACGACCCGGCTCGCCCATGCCGCGACCGCTTAACTTGACAGTATCGGACAACGGGTAATTCGAAGTCAGGATTAGGTTTGATTCAAAGTTGCGATTAGCCTGATTCGGGTGAAAACGAAGAACCACATCGCCGCTTGAATCCGGAGCAATATTGACAGATCCACCGGGCAGCACAAAACTGAATACGGCTGGATCGGTAACGCTGCCGCCGGTGATGCTTAAAAGCTCGTCTCCGGTGTTCTTTACCGAAAGCAGCGCGGTCGCCGTATCCCCACGGAAATAGACATACCCCATGAAACGCGCGCTGTCCGCGGCTACACTCTTGGGGCCGAATCCTCGTCCTTGAAGATAGAGGTAGAGATTATGGCCGGTTTCGTTTGTAGCGAAAGACGCCGTGCCTTCGAACACTTCCGGACGGGTTGGCTCGAACACAATACGCACCTGGCCGGAATCTCCGGGAGCGATCGTTTCGTCCATTACGGTAATATCGAACCCGTCGCCTTGAATCCCGGCGAATTCGACGTCGAGTGAACTGCGACCGGTATTTTTCACATAAATAGTCCGAGACTGAGTAACACCGATCTGTACGCGTCCGAAAATCAGCGTGTCTTCCATCGAGCCAATCGGTTCAATTCCCACTGCGCTCAGGTTAATGACCGGAGTAGCGGTCAGCGTGTCGGTGCTGATAACGCTGAAGGTTTCGCGATAATTGCCGATGGCAGGCGGACGGCAGAAGACCGTGTACTTAACCTGTTCACCCGGTTCGATAGGCGCAACCAGATAACTGGGAATAAGCCCGTTATCGCTCTCGGCTGAGTCTGGGAAAAATGCGTTCGACGTGAATGCAAAGTTGCGGATATAAAGTTTGTAGTGACCGCGATTAGTTACCCGAATTTCCTTCGGTATCGCGGCGTTAGTCCGAATTTCTTCCCAGTTAAGAGAGGCCGGAGTAACAGATATAACGGGGAGAGAGGGCGTAGCTTCTTCCGTTCCGCCGTAGGCCCCTATATCAACTCGATTGACCAGAATATCGGGCTCGGCCGCCGCGCTGAACTTTGGATCTCCGGCGTCCACGCAGGGCGAAGAGGTCTTCAGGTGCAGATCGTAGGGTATAACCGCTGAGATAAATTCAGGATCGACGGAGATATTCGCCGTTCCCGGATAAGCGGTCAGGGGAACCAATGCAATACTGCTGTAGGAGACATCGGGACGGGCTGATTGAGCGCGTGCAAAATTCGCCGTGAAAGCATCGCCGGGCGCCAGATCGCCTCCCCAAAGCTCATTCATATTGAAAGTAATGATGCTGTTGGTGATCACCGGGTTTGCTTCCGATCCCGCGAAGACGCCGCCGCCCCAGCCGCCGGCTGTGTCGAAGGCAACAGTGCAATTCACAAGCTGCGGACTTGAATAAGCCGTGAAGAGACCACCGCCGAAGTCAGCCGCGCGGTTGCCGTAGATCGCACAATTTGTGATTGCCGCGGTCGAAAACCAGGTGTAGATAGCGCCTCCGTCGCCGTCAGCGACGTTGTCAGCGAACTCAGACCGGGTGAGCGATGGCGAGCAGCGCTCGATATAGACGGCGCCGCCGCAGTTGGCAGGCCAGTCGCCTCGAGCCCAGCTCTTTTCAACTCGAACAAAACTCAGGACACAACCGCGCTGCGCTTCGATAAAGCGGAGCCCCTTCCATTTAAGGCTATCCACACCGGGAGTAGCATTAGTGAAAAGGATGAGTGAATCCCGGTCGCCCGCGGCGACAAGCAAACCCCGTACAACGAAGTTATACGGCCCGGTGAATTCGATCCGGACACCGGGCTCAATATCCAGCCGTTGTCCGGCTGGCAGAGTCAAGTCGCCCGTGACCATAACGGGGCTGTCGGCGATGGTCCAGCGTGCGCTGCTAAGAGAGCCGCTGACGTTGATCGCTTCACTATTCCCGACGAGGAGCAGCAAGATTAGTGCGCTGCTCAAGCACATCCGACCCAACGGTCTCATACCGCGAAAACTCCCTGTTGTCCGTCACGGTCGCCCAGTCGCCAGTGCATCCGGTTTACCATTTTATGGTGGCATCCACGGATGGTCTCTGCGCTGCGCCCGGCCTCTAAAACCACAAGGCGGCCAGCTTATAGCCGACTGTGAAGCGATGCGCTCCACCGAGTGTTCCCAAACCGGCCCAAGCGTAATCGATAGTCACGCCTGCTTCGGGAAGTTTCACTCCCAAACCAACTGAAACCCCGTCCAGAGTCGGGGTACCGTCCTCATCAATAACCGGATACTCGACAAACGGATCTTTCTGCTGATCCGCCTGATAATCTGTCCAGGAATCGCGCTTCCACGCGTTGACGCGCTTCCCAATGCGGAACGCAACCATGTTCATGGCGGTCAGTTCCGCCCCGAAGTGGTAGAATTCAACATTATCATTGGGGTGAAGGAACTCTCCAGCCAGCATCAAGTCATAGCCCGGAGTCTCCCACGCCACCATCGACGCGCCAAATTTAAAACTGATCGGGAGTGGAAAGGGCGATGTTTCGTGCGTCATATCGGGACCGAAATTCTGGATCACCATCCCGATATTAATGCGACGCCATCCGGTTGCGTAAAAAGTTCCGACGTCAGCCGACCAACCACCGGCGCTCGCATCGGCGAGCTGTTCATTCAAGTATTTAACTGTTCCGCCAACCGAGAACTTATCCGTCAATCGCTGGCAGTATGTCAGGCCAAGCGCCATATCACTGGCGGTGAAAGTTCTTCCGGTCCCGTAGGGATTGGCCGGAGTAGTCTCGATCATGTCGTTCGTGAAGAGGCTGGTCGCCTGTATTCCGATCACGCCAGATGTAGCCGGTGAAGGGATAACCCCGCCGACATAGACGAACTTGATGCCCGCCGGGTAGTCGATCAAGGTGAACAGAGCTTCCGGCTGACTGATCTGAATGAGCCCGCCCGGGTTGTAATAGAGCGCCGAAGCGTCATCCGCAACCGCGGTGAAGGCGTCGCCCATTGCGGTGGCGCGAGCGCTTGGCCCAACCTTCAGGAACTGCAGGCCGGCGGTGCCGACCTTCGCTTGTCCAAATGCCGCCGACGCTGCAAACCCAAATAAAAGTAAGCTTGCAAGCAAAGCGCCAAGATAGCGGTTCATCCTTTGAACTCCATTATCGTCTCCCCCATGGATACGAACCGATCGCGCCCCGATCACCGAATCACCACAAACTTCCCGGTCTGCAGATCCCCATCCTCACCGTCAACTTTGCTCTCCACGGTGAAAAGGTAGAGACCGGCGACAACCTGCTGGTGGTTGCGCGAGTTAAGATCCCAAGCTTCTGCGTAATCAGCCACCCAACCGAAATTATCGTCGCCTTCGACATTGTGAGGAACTATATCGACCAAGTCGCCAGCGACCGTATAGATTCGAATCAGGCATTTCGCAGGCAGATTGTAGAAATAAAGCCTGCGATCTGTTTGCGGGAAGAATTCCGCTGTACCATCATCCCGATTTTCCCAGGAAACGCCGCCATGTTCGGCGCGGTAATCGGCGTTGGCGCGATAAGGATTGGGAACTACCCCGACACCCTTACGATCTGTCCCGGATGGCGCTACGTACACTGCATTAGCGATCTTGGCAGACTCAAGCGGCTGGGTTCCGGTTTTATAGTCGCCGTAATCGAATGAAGTTACAGCATAGTACTTCGGAATAAGCGGGTGGGCGTTGCGAACAACATAGTAATACTGCCAGTTGCCCGTTGTTGTCGTGGAGTCAAT
>Ga0247841_10001164_pt1 | contig 61669 bp, 63 predicted proteins | sample LaCruzMarch2015__2_FD_192410 | JGI IMG/M metagenome (GOLD analysis project Ga0247841, IMG submission 192410) | Freshwater microbial communities from meromictic Lake La Cruz, Castile-La Mancha, Spain - LaCruzMarch2015_18m | ecosystem: Environmental > Aquatic > Freshwater > Lake | place: Spain...
CGCCAAGGCAATCAATTTCTTGAAAAGCAGAACCGTAATGACAATGAACGGTGACACGCCGGTTAACTTCTCCTCCGATAGTACCATTGTGGCCTATCAACTGGAAACAGCAATTACCGATATGCTGCGTAGCACGGCGAGCAAATTGAATGTTACTATCTGTTGGGCGGATTGTGTCACCGATTTAATCGCCGTCCCGGCTTTTATGAATATCATTAATCCCTTGGACATGACGGAAAACGAAACGGACGAAATGTTTCAGCTGTTTACCTTTCTGGAAGAAGCCGGTGACCCCAAATCGCTGTGCATTCTCTTTACATCCGAGCCCCCTTTCAAAATCCCCAAAGGAGTTGAAAAGTTTGTCATCAAAACACCGGGAACCATTGATGAAGGATACCTTAAGCTGAAGATCCTCAACAAAAGGGCGGCTGCCACCCGGCATAACAAACAGCACCGGGATTATGACCGTAGAATTTTTCGACTTCTCAAAATAATGAAGGTCCTCAACTCAGAAGGGATCTTGTATGTTGAGGACATGTGCAACGAGTTCAATGTCTCGCCAAAAACAGTCCGCAGAGATATTGAGCTGTGGAACGCCCTGGGGGAAATCATCGAATATGACCGAAACAAAAAGGGTTATATGCTTGCATATTCAGACGCCCTCATCTATGAAAACTGCTGAGCGTGGATGTGAATAAAATAAGGAATTTGAGAATATTGGGAAAGGAGTCTCCTATATGAATGTAAATAACCTTCCAGAATATCATGAGCTTTTCCAAGGAGAGGGTGGCAATGTTACTCTTAAGGTTCGATTTGCTACCCGGCAAGAAATCAAAGGGCGTTCGTTTCCACCAAAGCAGATTCATTGGCAGGATGTCCTGCGTTTATTTGTTGGACCTAATGGGATGCCATTCAACAAGATGACGTTTGATGAGTGGCCATTCACGGTGAAAAAGATTGAGATTGAACCAGACAGAGGCCAGGTTACCCTGGTAATTTTGGAATGAACATTATCATCCATCGCGGCGCTCAGGAAATCGGCGGCACCTGCATCCAACTCTCGACCGCAAAAACTACGATCCTTCTGGATCTGGGGTTGCCGCTTTCAGCGGAGAGCAAAAACCTTGACGTGGCTTCGTTCAGACCCGATGCGGTTCTGATCAGTCACCCACACCAGGATCATTTCGGCCTTATCGACGCCCTTGACCCGTCCGTGCCGGTGTATATCGGCAAGTTGGGAAAACGTCTGATTGATGCGCCACGGATGATTCTCGGCAAGGCACTGCCCGCCAACCTATTCCGCTATTTCAAAAACAGGCAGCATTTTTCGGTAGGCGATTTCAACATCACCCCTTATCTCGTCGATCATTCCGCCGTTGATGCCTATGGATTTTTGATCGAAGCGGAAGGGAAGAAGGTGTTCTACAGCGGCGATTTCAGGGCACATGGTAGAAAATCGGTCCTGTATAAAAGCATCGTTGAAAACCCTCCCCAGGATATTTCTCTGCTTTTCATGGAAGGAACGATGCTGGAGCGGAGCAATGATGATTTTCCCACGGAAGCCGCTGTTGAACAAAGAATATACGATACAATTAAAGCACAGGAAAACATTACTTTTCTCATTTCATCTTCCCAGAACATTGATCGGATTGTGTCGGCTTACCGGGCCTGTAAGCGGGCGCACAAGACCTTGGTTATCGACATCTACACAGCTTGGGTACTTGAGCAGCTCAAGCTCGTATCCGACAGTGTGCCGAACATGGAATGGGAACCGGTGAAGGTTTACACTTCTCATAGCCAAAACGAAAAGCTTAAGGAGCATCCCGACTTTTTCGGCGATTTCCGCAAGCGGCTCTTCAAGTATCGGGTCCATAAAGAAGAGCTCCAGGCCAATCCACACGATTATCTGTCTTTGGGCAAGATGTCCCATTTCAAGATCATCGACTTGTATAAAGCAATAAGGCCGGTTAATGTCATCTACTCCCAGTGGCTCGGCTATCTTTCGTACTCAAATAAAGATTATTATGGCGCTGAGGCCTTGGGCGCTTATCGGAACGATCCACAGGTCAACTTCGTCTATGCCCACACAAGCGGTCATGCGACGGTTAAGGATTTACAGACATTTGCCAAGGCTCTCAAACCGAAAATGTTGGTGCCGGTGCATACGAAGTATGCAAGTAAATTCAATCAATTATTCGATTGTGTTGTTGAAATAGCCGACAATCAAATCTTTACATTGGATGATAACAGGGAGGAACTCATGTTACAAAAAGGTTCTGATACAACAGAAAATCAATTGATAAACCGTCTTCTTCAAATGCAGAAAATGGCTATAGAATTGCAAAAGCGCGACACCGCCAAGCTTGCGAAGCAAGATAGGTATATCCGCATTTGCGGAGAGTCTTTTCGTGCGGTTTCATTAAGAGATGGCTATCCTCTCTGTGGTTGCGCAAAAAGCGGAACTGAACAACTTGCAATAATTGATAGGCAGTTCGATTTATTTGATAACAAACCAAATGACCTAAAGCTTTCAGTATTGGAAAAGAAAAAAGAGCGGGCTCTACAAAGTTGGATCATTAAGCAATCACTTATCCACAACCGAGACATGATGATACTTTTGAAACAAGAAAAAGGCTCCTTTGACAAACTCCTTTTTGCCCTTGACGAGGTGTCATTGGGAGATAAAAATCATCCGGTAAGGAGCGTTCCCGGGCTTCGATTAAATATCAGCAGCAGCACAACGGCAGTTAGGTGCGATCTGCTTGCTGTTGGCAAAAAGGACGGAAAAATATTCCCTGTAATCATCGAATTGAAATCAAGCCGGAATAAGAAAGATTTGATTGCACAGGTTGACAATTTTGCTGAACTTATCTGTCGTTTTAGAGACTATTTTCTACCACTGCTTGAGACGTGTACAGGCTTGCAAATCAATGATTTCACTCCGAGAAAAATCATCATTTGGCCAAAACCTGAAACCTCAAAGCCAATAACCCAGAAACATCAAGAAGAACTCACGGATGCTGGAATCAGTGTCCTTGAATATACGGATCAAAAGAATGAAAGTCCTCGATATGTATTTGATGCCCATTGGGCAAAAGAATGACGGAGATAATATTTTCATGAGCGAAATTGAATTCTGGATAGGGGTGGATCTGGATGGGACCCTGGCCGAATATCATGGCTGGATCGGGATCCATCATATCGGTAAGGCGATCAAGCCAATGGTTGAACGTGTTCAGCGCTGGATTGGCGAAGGGAAGAAGGTCAAGATCTTTACTGCGAGGGCTTCTGAAGGACCGGCGGCTATCGAATTCATTCACGCCTGGCTTGACAAACAAGGGCTCCAAAAACTCGAAGTCACTAATGTCAAAGATTTCGGCATGACGGAATTGTGGGACGATCGCTGTGTTTCAATAGCGACGAATACGGGACAGATAAAAAATCACGCTGCTTGATGGAGGGGAAAAATGACGAGCGCAAAAGCCGATTTTGTTCACCTTCATGTCCACACAACATACAGCCTGCTTGACAGTACCCTCCGCCTTAGTGATCTATTGAGAAAGGCTAAGGAACATCGGATGCCGGCCATCGCTATAACCGATCACGGCAATCTCTTCGGCGCCATCGAATTTTATCAGCAGGCCCAAAAAGCGGGGATCAAACCCATTATCGGCTGCGAGCTGTATGTTGCCCCGAAGAGCCGGTTTGACAAATCTCCTTCCGGTATTGATGAATCTTCTCGCCATCTTGTCGTTCTCGTCAAAAACATGCAGGGATATAAAAATCTCCTGAAGCTCACCACGGCAGGCTATCTTGAGGGTTTCTACTATCACCCCCGGGTGGATCAAGAACTCCTTCATCGTTATTCTGAAGGACTGATTGCAACAAGCGCTTGCCTGCACGGGGAGGTTGCCTCATATCTCCTGAAGGGTGATCGCGAAGCCGCTATAAAAGCCGCCCGCGAATACCAGGATATCTTCGGTCAGGGGAATTTCTACCTTGAAATCATGGAAAACGGTTTGCCGGAACAACAAATCGCCAATGAAGGCATTCTGGAAATCAGCCGTCTTCTGTCCATCCCTGTTGTCGCAGCCAACGATTGTCATTATCTTCAGGCCGATGATGCAGAGGCCCATGAGGTGCTTCAGTGCATCCAGACGGGTAAGACCCTTGAAGACAAGGAACATTTGCGCTTTGAAACGAACCAGTCCTACTTGCGCTCACCTGAGGAGATGAAGAGTCTTTTCTCTTATTGTCCCGAGGCTATCTCCAATACTGTCCTGATTGCGGACAAATGCAACCTATCTCGCGAATTAGACGGTTCTCGCCCTCCCCAATTCCAATTGAAGGATGGGTGCACCCTTGATGAATGCCTGGCAAAAATCGCTTACGAAGGATCCAGCAGGATGCTGCCCGCCATCGCTACAGATTTCTCTCCGGAAAGGCGTGATTACATCTTCCGGTATGTCACGGAGAAATACGGTATTGACCATGTCGCCAAGATCATCACCTTCAGGAAAATGAGGGCGAAATCTGCCATTCGCAACGTTGGTCGCGCTTTGAATATTCCCTATGCAGATGTTGACGCCATCGCAAAAATGGTTCCCAACGGTCAAAATATCTCTCTGGATGATGCCTTTAACAAGGAACGTCGCTTGAGAGATGCGGCAAGAAAGAGTGAGAGGATCAAAAAGCTCCTTTCCCTTTCCTGGGCTCTGAAGGGCTTGATTTTCCATTTATCCACCCATGCCACTGGTGTGGTCATTTCCGATAAACCCCTTGTGGACATGGTTCCCTTATGCCTGGGTTCTGAAAACGATCTTGTCACCCAATACTCCATTAACAACCTCCAGAGCATGGGGGTTTCGATATTCAATTTCTGCGGCAGGAATTCATGACACGAAGAAAAAAGTAAAAGGAGGAATGGCCAATGATCAATATGAAATCAGCCCTCTCATTTGCAGCGGTCTTGTTCTTCACGATTCTTGCTGGACATGCACCGGCACAGGATATCAAGCATCCTCTTGATGTATGGTTTGCGAATTGCGTGGCGCAGGACGACACCACGGCGGGCCAGCGAAATTGTTACGGGAATGCTTATGGTCTTTGGGACAAAGAGTTGAACGTGCATTACAAAAATCTTATGAAACGACTTGACCCGAATGGCCAGAAGGTTCTGAAGACTTCGCAGATGTCCTGGCTAAAATTCCGGGATGCGGAGTCAAAATTGACAGACCTGATTGTCAACGGCAAAGACGGCACGATGTGGCTGATTGTCGGCGACGGCGACCGGATGGAGCTCATCAGGAAGAGGGCATTGGAGTTGAAAAGATACCGGGAGATATTGGATGAATAACCGCCAGATAGAGAGGTTCAACGCTGTAGCAAGAGCTATGAAGATTGTCCTTTGTGTCCTTGCCGGATTGATCCTCTGCTTTTCGCCCTTCCTTGTTGATGCTGAGGAACCGGAAAAGACGATGAAGGTCATTGTCACCGGGATCGGCGCCGACACGGCCGCGGCCAGACTGAACGCTATCAGAAATGCCGTGGAACAGGTCATCGGGGTCTATGTGTCGGCAGACACTCTTGTGAAGAATCATGCACTTCTGAAAGATGAAATTCTCAGCTACAGCGGCGGTTATGTCAGGGACACCCGGATCGTTTCTGAAGAACATGGCCGCGACGGGCTTGTTGCAGTCACCATAGAGGCGGATGTTGTCGCCTCGAAATTGAAACGAAAGCTCGAATTCCTGAACATCGCAGTCCGCAACGTAGAAGGGGAAAAACTTTTTGACGAGGCATCCGGAAGGTTGGAGGAAAAGCGCGCCAGCGCCGCCCTGCTGGAGAAAACCATCTCTAAATATCCGCAGGCAGCCTATAATTTTGAAGTCGGCGCCCCACAGATCAAATCCGTTGATCTGGCCTCAGGCAAGGCGACCCTGAACATTCCCCTGAAGATCAGCTGGGACCGATCTTTTCTTGATGAACTGCGGTCCGTAATGGAACAAGTGTCAAGGGAAGAACTAAAAATGGTTGATATTCTATCCTTCAGCCAAGGCGTCAATAATAAGTATCTCAGAAATGGCGCCGTCGTTTGTTTTTCCTCCCGAAGCCGGATCAGGGCAGGCATGGCGGAGAACTGCATGATTCTGGAAAATCGAGATCTTGTTTTTCTCTCCCGTCATGGCGACAAAAATCAAAAACAAAAGGTAACCCAAACTGACAGGCGGAGATCCCTGATCAATCTGCCTGCGTCAGCCGACGCTATGTCGCTCATGCTGACGTTTAAAGACAGGGCCGGCAATGAGGTTCATAGCGTTTCTTATGCCTTTAAACGACAAGACAGCGATGGCTGTGATAAGCAGGGAATTGCCTATGAGCGCGGCAATCCCAGGAGTTCCACTCTACGTTTTGCGCTCTCCGGCGAAGGTTTCAAACCGCCGAATATACTATGGCGAGACCTGCGGAACCGGCGGCTGCTAATCGTCACGGACGGCGTTTTCAATATTGATCTACCAGTGCGTATGGATGCAAACGTCCTCAAAGAGGTTCAGACCATCGAAGTCAATATCAACCCGTGGATGCAATAGAATTCTGAAAAGGGGACGCAAAAGGAATTTGGAATTGCATCCGGGGAAGCCAGATGTTACTGTAGCTTATAAAGTAGGAAACAACATGAGAACTGTGCAATTTAAGCCTTGGATCGGACCAGAATATGAGAAGACAGGAATTGAAAATCTTCGGATTCTTGTTCTTGGGGAGTCACATTATGGAGACAAAGGCGATGAATATGAGAACTTTACTTCAGAAGTAATCGAGGAGTGGGCCATCAATAAGCGATTAGCTTTCTTTACGAAGATTGCAAAATCAGTGCTGCGGTTATCCAAAGAAGATTACTTGTCTGACGAGCACAGGGCGCAATTTTGGAATTCTGTTTCTTTCTATAACTATATCCAAGAGTTCGTCGGAGATGGACCAAGGCAGCGTCCAAGTTATGACCTTTGGGAGAAATCGAGGCAAGCCTTTGTCGAAACTATCAACCAGATGCAACCACAGGTTTGTTTGGTTTTCGGCTACGAATTGTGGGAAAATCTTCCATCACCAGAAAATGAGATCAATTCCAACGGATATCTAACTTATGTCTATGATACAGGCGCCGGCAATAAAATGTTTGCAGGCTGTGTGGCCCATCCATCGGGCGGACTTAGTTATTCAGAGGCTCATCCGAGGATTACGGCACTGATTAACATGGCAAAGTTAGCTAGCCAGCCAACGCGAATGATCGCCGATACATTCGACTCTCGGTAAAATATTTTTATGCTTTGAAAGAGCAATAAATGACAACCAAAACCGAAATCATCGCCGAGGCTTTCAAAACGCTAAGAGCAGGAATGATCTCAGAAGCGAAGGCGATAATTTCTGAGAATTACCCTTTCAAGCCACTGGAGAAAGAAGGAAGAACTTATCGGGAGCACCAAAAGATAAAAATATTCCTTCGAGATGGTTTCGTAGATCGTTATTCAGGAGAAAGATTAGTATTCCCTCCTATCCTCAGAATCATGTCTTCAGTTATGCCAGAGGAGTTTCCATTTCATAAGAATTGGAGAATGTCGGATTGCCACTTGGCATATTGGCACTTACTGCCCACTATAGACCACATTATCCCCATAACACGCGGCGGACTGGATGAAGAATCAAATTGGGTTTGCACTTCCCAGCTCCGTAACAGCGCCAAATCAAACTGTCTTCTTGAGGAACTCGGGTGGCAGCTTCATAAGGCCGGTGATTTGAAAGACTGGGATGGATTACTTGCATGGTTCATGGAATATATTTCTGAGAACCCAAAGACCTTGGCAGATGGTTACATCAGTTCCTGGTATCATGCAGCAAAGCAGGCAAACGGGAAATAGAAAATGGGGGCTCAATGCAAATATTACGAAAAGCGTCCCGGCATTATGTTCGCGCGGCTTGCCCAAGAGAAATTAGACCGCTATGATTTCCACGGAGAGAGGAGTTGAGAATGTGATTTGTGAACTTCCCACAGAGACGCTACAATCAATGCGCTGACAACTCTGAAAATATTCTTATCTTCCGAAGATTGCACCTATTGTAGTACCACCCTTTTGACAACCAGTATATTCTCTTCTGCAGCACAAAGCCACTCGATCAAATTGTATTGAATTTCGCCATCGAAAGATATTTCCAGACCGGTGATGCTCAATGGATGCACACAAGAGCCGGTGTTGTAATAGCGGGGATCACGCCGGTCTTGCAAATGGGAGCTGTCTTCGGCTTTGAACCTGAGTGTTTGCAGACGCATCTCCGTGAGTGAAAGGTTCTCAAACACCGCCCGGTGGGTGTGGCCGGCGATGATGGCGGCGGTCCCCTGATCGTTGCGGGTGGCCCATTTATGGAGGCGTTCGTCCACTTCATTGCAGAGGCCGGGATTCGTGGCGGCGCGAGTGGGGTCTTTCACACCAGCCTTTTGCATGCCAGCCCAGATGTAATTGACGAAGAACTGGCTCACGGCGGCGACGGGACCGCTGCACATGGGGTCGGCCTGGTGGCCATGGATCATGAGAATGGAATCGCTCAGAACAACGGCCTCGTAGATCTGAATCATTGGAAACAGGGACTGGTAAATGTCCTGATGGTCCCTCCAGTAAAGGTCGTGATTCCCCCAGACCTTGACGTAGCGGGTCTTCTCGGGATCGGGGTCGTGGAATTTCGCCAGGAGTTCATAGACCGGCGTGTGGGTAATATAGATCTGGTCGAAATCTGCGTTCTCCCAGAGTTCTTCGGCGTCGCCAAGCTCGATGTAGGTAAAGCCGTTTTCGAGATAGTACTCCAGGGCGCAGCGGTAGATCAGGGAGTTCTGGGCGAAGTCATCGGCGCCGGAGCCGTCCCCCCGGTGCATGTCGGACATAACGATCAGCTTCATGCCGGGGGTGAGGGTAATGTGTCTGGTTCGTTCAAAATCGGGGAGTCTGCTCATGAGAGTGTTCCTTCTTTACGTGTCCGAGATCCGGCCTTTGTCTGCGGCTCGAAATCCGATGTTGTACCGGTAAGCAGGTCACACGCCGTCAGAGAACGTCCCCACTTTTCTGAAGGCGTTCTCATCATCCGCAATGATGTCGCCATGGCCTAGATAGATGATCCGTGGGCAGATGAGCTCGTTCAGCATCTTGAAGGCCGCCTGGATCATACCTTCATCCCAGTAGAAGCGATTCAGGCAGCCAGTGCCGTCTTTCCCACCGATGATCATGTCGCCGCAGATCAGTTCCTTCGTGGCGGCGCTGTAGAACGAAACCGAATCCTCCGTGTGACCGGGTGTGGCGATGATTTCCCAGTCACCGAAACCGAGACGGTAACGGGGAAGACGCCCGGCATCGAAATAGCGGACCCTTGATTCATAGGGAAGACAACAGCGATCTTTCATCGCCACAAGGGGAACACCGGCAAAAGTTTCAAAGGCGACGTGGGACATCTTTCCGACGCCCGAACAACTGGCGATCATGATGGGGACCAGGCCGTCCATCCAGTTCTTCATGGGTGACAGTTCGCGTCTCCCGGCCAGATATTCCTTCACAAAGGGATGAAACAGGACCCTCGCTTCCGGGGAGCATTTCATGAGCAGGGTTCCGATCCCGCCGATATGATCGATGTGGAAATGGGTGGCGGTGATAAAACGGATGTCCTGGAGGGATTTCTTGAGGACCTGGGTGCAATACACCTCGATTTCCTTTGCCGCACCGATACTGCCGACATCGACGGCCAAGAGGCCTTCGTCTTCTTCGATCAGATATGTTCTGGCGAAACCGCTTTTAGGGATGGCATGAACCATAAAATGACCTCCGAAACTCGTTTTTGTGTGAAGACCGCCTAAATTCGGCACTTAAGTTTGTTCCCCCTATCCCCTACCCCTTTCCCCCAAAAAGACGGGGGATGCGTCGATGTGCCGGCAGCGATCTGCGCCGGTGGCGATCACCCCCGGTAGACCTTGAGGCTGAAGCGATGGACCAGAGGCGCTCGAACTCGGCGGTGAAGGCGTTGACAAGGGCGGTAGCGGCGGTGTTCGTCGTGGTGGCGGTGATGAAGATGGCCGCCTCGTGGTTGCGGAACTCCGAGTCATTGGTGAAGTTGTAACTGCCGGTCATGAGGCGGGCGCGGTCAACGATCAGGAACTTGTGGTGCATGCAGCCGCTTTTGACCTTGAGGAAGCGGACGTCGATGCCGTTTTCGATCAGCCATTCGTCGAGGGAGTAGGCTTTCCCGGCGTTGTCCCGGTCGAGGATCAGGCGAACCTTGACGCCCCGTTTCATCGCATAGACCAAGGCATTGCCCAGGTACTTTGAGGAAAAGGCGTAGGCGGCCACGGAGATTTCCTTCGCAGCCGCCTGCGTCATCCTGGACAGATCCTTGGAGATGCCCGCCTTCGGGGAAAAGAGGACCTTGCATGCCGTCGTCGGCTTCGCTGACTTCAAAGCCGACATTGTGGCGGTCTTTCCTTTCGACCGGGTTAGGGCACTCGTCGTTTTCTCTTTCATTAACGTTTTTTCCAGTTCTTCTTGGCCGTCGGTTTCGCCGGTGCTTTCGCGGAGGGTTTGGCCGCCTTCTGTTCCTGCGCCCGCTTCCGCAGCATCATGCTGTCCTTCCAGGTCTTGGAGACCTTGAAGCCGATCCGGTAGCCCGCCGGAATCTGGATGGGCTGGCCCGTCGCCGGGTTGCGGCCCTGACGCGCCTTGGTCTTGCTCATCTTGAAGATCCCGAACTTCGCAAGCTGGATCCTCCCGCTCTGCTCCAGGAGCTCGAGGATGCCCTCCTGTACGGATTTGACGGCCGCCTGGGCGTTCTCCTTCGTGATGCCCGCCTTCCCGGCCACCGCATCCACGAGATTCTTCTTCCCCACGATCGTCATTCTTCCCTTCTTCGTCATTTGCTCTCACCTCCTTTCGTTTGAAAATGCCGACCCTCGCCTCACGCGCAAGGAACGGGGTCAATCTTTTCTTTGCCTCCGCCACCCTGACCCCTGCGCTCACCGATGCTGAAGTACCGTGATGGCCACAACGTAGAGGATGTAGCCGACAGATCCCATGATCAGGGCACCGAAGATCCAGCCGGTTTTCTGGAAAAACTGGCCGATGAAACGGGACGCCCACATGGATGGGGTGATATTGGCCTCCAAGGCACCGATCCGTTCCTGAAAAACCCCGATCTTCTCCGCATGCTCCCGGCAGGAAAGCTCCTCGACGATGTCGGAAATCCGCTTGACCTGGGCGATCAGGTCGTTCATGGCCTGACGGTCGGTAAGCAGGCTCGCCTCGTAGGCCTGCTTCAGGAGACAAATGGTCTTGTCCAGGCCGGCGTACTGCTTTTTCAGCTCCTCGGTGTGGACCGAGAGCTTCGTAATGCTCTCCAGGAGGAGCTGCGCGTATATGGAGAATCCGCCTTCGGGGTTATCAGTCATTTTGCTGCGTCACCTTTCCCGTTACTGTTTGGAATCGTGGGAACATCTGCCTCTCCTGGGACAGCTTGCGTCGCCAGAGGGGAAAGACTGGTATAATCCGCCCAAATCCGGTCTACGTAGTCGATGATCTGGCGATGGTCGGGATGCCTGCCGTTGACGGTGCAGTTTGCGGAAGCGAGATATTCTTTCACGCCATCCCACGTCTGCCAGGGTGCGTCTTCCTTTCCGGCCAGAGCAATGGCCCGGTTGATGTAACCCCGACCGCCGTTGTAGGAGGCCAGGGCGAATTTGATCCGCTCCCGGTGATCCGGGATCTCCGGAAAATGCTGATACTGCTGCTTCAGATAGCCGATCCCGGTTCTGAGGTTGGTTTCGGGATCGAAGAGCTTTTCCCGGGAAACCCCGAGAGACTGACCCGTCGCCGGCATGATCTGCAACAGGCCGACGGCGCCGCAGGGAGAGATGGCCTTCGGGTTGAAGGCGCTCTCCTGGCGGATCTGGCATTTGATGAGGCGCCAATCCATCCCCGGCCAGAGATTCTGCAGGGTTGCCTGAATCAGAGTGTCCCAGTGATCAGGTGTTTTCATGACAGATACGCCTCCAGGAACTCGCCCCATTTGCAGTCCCGGGCGAAGCCCAGGGAACTGTAGGCCGGGTTGATCCAGTCTTCGGGGAAATAGATGGACAGGCCACAGGTGCCGTTGAGCTCCTTGCCGATCTTGCTCTTGCAGCGGATGGATTTGCTCTTGCCCGCTTTCAGCGACGCCAGAAGATCTTCCGCTTTGGCCTTGATGTCTGGATAAGTCTTCTTACGGAGCTTTCTGGCAAAGCAGGCGAGATCGATGTAATTGTCGTCATAGAACTTGGGGCTCGTGTCCCAAGCCTTGCCGATCAGGTCGGCGGCGGAATCAAGAGAGGCGATGAGGATTTCCGCAAGGGCATCGATTTTGTCCTTCACTGCGTCGATTTGGTTCAGGTCGAGAGCCGACTGGGTGACGGTTTCATCCATCTCCTTGTAGGAACGGATGTACCTGCTGACGACGGTGCGGGCGACGGCCGCGGCGTCCTTTTTCGGCGTCTTCGTAAGCCAGGTCAGGATGTCCGTATAGGGCCAGCCGTCGTTGGGCTCTTCGATCTCCGAGCCGACAATATAATCCACGGAATCCCGGAGCTGCCAGGCCACCTCCACCATCGTCATCAGGCAGGCGTCCATGCCGAGGAGATCGATCTTTTTGCCGATGACGGTGCAGGCTTGGGCGAGGACGTCCTTCAGCTCCCGGTTATCCAGGGCGTCGCCGCCGGAGGTGTCGTCATAGCAGATGCTCCGATGGGTGTTATGCCCGGAAGGGTCAGGGTTGTGGCGGAAAAGAGAAACGCGGGGTCCGGATCGGCGGGATTTGACGTCCGAAGCATTGGGGGCCATTGCCCGGCTCCTGGCCTCCTCCCACCAGCCGCTGCCGTGGTTCCAGAGAATCAGGAAATACCGCTCGGCGGGGTATCTCTCAATGGACCACTTGAGGAAATCTTCCAGGATCTTGGGATCGCCGGTGTTCGTCTCGCCGAAGGTCTCCAGGCAGTCCCGGTCATACCCTCCGCCTTTGGTGATCCGGAAGCGTCGGGTCTGCTTGTCCTCCAGGCGGTCAAGCTGGACCAGGCAATTGACGTCTTTCGTTGAGCCCGCCTGGGCCATCTCCTCGATGTCCCGGAGGGCCGCTCCGTCGAGGTTGTTGTCCCCGGCCATATAGACCATGACCGTCCATTTGGCCTTGTCGGCCACCCTGCCGTACAGCCTGTCATCCGCGCCGTTTCTTTCCGGCCCGATCGCCCTGTCACTCGCGCTGTTTCCCGTCTTTTCCATCATCATGCCCCCTTTCAGCCCCGTCGCGGCGGCGTCAAAATTTAGGGCCGATGGTAAAGGCTGCGGGCAGGAAAAATCAAAGAAGGGGGGCAGGATGTGGCAGGGGGAGGCAAAGAATGTAATAATGGATTGAATATTATGGATTAATCATGTAGGTTGAAACCATGGAAAAGGATGAGATTGTTAGATACTGGATTGAATCATCGGATTCGGACTTCCAGGTTATGGATAGCTTATTCGACAACGGGCATTACGTATGGGCCTTATTCCTAAGTCATCTGGTGATTGAAAAATTGTTGAAGGCGTACCATGTAAAAAATGTTGATGCCAATTATCCTCGAATCCATAATCTCGTTGAAATATCTGTCAAGGCGAAGCTTGATCTGTCGACGGAACAAAAGGTGCATTTGGAGGAGCTAACCACCTTCAATCTCAGAGCAAGGTATCCGGATTATAAAAACCGTTTTCAAAAGAAGGCTACCCGTCTATTTGCGGAAAGCCAGCTCTCGAACGTAAAGGGTTTCAGACAATGGCTGCTGGAAAAGATAAACAGTTAATCTATCAGAAAATAGGGGATTACGTTCAGACCCTTGAACGGAGCAACGTCCCTGTCTGGCGTCTATACCTCTACGGGTCCTATGCGAAAAATACCTATCACGCGGAAAGCGACATCGATCTGGCTGTCTTCTGGGACAGAGATGATATTGATGGGGTGGATGAAGATGTCCTATTGAGGAGATTGTGCTGGGATATCGACCTCCGGATTGAACCTCACTCCTTTGCCCGAACCGACTTTGACGAAACTGATCCGTACATCCGGGAAATCATCGAGACCGGGGAGCGCATCCTGTAAAATACGCTCATAAGAAAAGTTTATCCTGCCGCCGCACCGACCTTTTGATATCCTTCAGCCGATACTGCCGCCTGTGTCACTTTTACAACTTCCAACAACCATACCATTCCACGCGCACAGGAAAAAGGTTTCGAACATGTCTGCACAGTGTAAAACATTTTCCAGGTCAGCAAGATCGCTGTTGCTCTGAATTTTCCTGTTTAAAATTTCTTCGGTGGCCCCATCGTGCATCAAATCGTTTCTCAAGGCGCGATAGATCTTTGAAATCAATTCTTCATACTTCTCTTGCTCATCAGGAGTTTTATGGCACCATCTTGCCATATTCTGACCAATCACCGCGCCGCGATTCCAGTTTACTTTTGTCGAGACGAAAAGGGCATCCGCGGCAATCATGAGTTTTATCAGCCTGTCTTCAAGATGATAGCTTCTAACCGATTCTGCATACCACCTCAGCGCAAGTGAGATTCGTCGTCTTTCGTCGTCCGACGCTCCCTTGATAAAAGAAAGTATCCGCATGACCCATTCATTCCAATTGCCGGGGGCGGCAAACCATGGACGATAAAACCGCGGACTTTGAAAATTGCGATGCAGTGGCCATGAGAAGTTGATGTTGAATGGATTCCCGAAAGTGTTCATTGCCCAGTCCTCACTTCGATACATGATTGCCGGTGAAGATATCGAAAAATTGGGGCCGGGTTCAGCTTGAGCGGTAGAAACCTGAAGCAACGAAAGGTAGAAATCAATCTCGTTAAACGGAAGGAATTCCGGATCAATGACATTCCCGGGAGAAACCAGTGTGGAAAAGGGTACGAGCCAAGATTCCCTGACAAGGGCATGCCGCAGAAACGGCGGCGGCGCATCGCCAGGATAGGCCATTGTACAGGGTAATTTTATTTCCTGTCGGATGTGTTTGCTAAAGATCGTATATTCCTCAGGCTGCATCTCTCGTACATACCACCCCTGATCCAACTCAATACGCGGAATGACATATACACCGCTCAATCCCACAAGCGGTAAGACCACATCTACCCTCAGAGAAGCTCTGTCGAGTGTCTGCTCGCTTTCGGATAGAAGCATGTCCAATGCCTCCTGATTCCAGGATAGGCGCTTTGTAATGTTCAAATACCGCCATAGGATGGAGATCAAAACACCGCTGCCCAAACAAATCTCCATACCCGGAATGATGGCGCCGTCGGGCATTGTCAACTTTATCAAACGGCTGTCCCCGGTCAGCTCACGGCACAACGCATGGAAACGCGTGTCTCTTTCCATTGCATCAAAGACAAACGGTAATAAGCCGATGATCCTATCGATTTCCGGAGAAACTTCAGAATAATTGTCGTTTTGGCACATCCTGTAAAGCAACAAACTCCTGTCATCAACTGCGGGGATAGAAGCATTATCGATATGGGCCTGCAATATCTTAAGCGAGAAACGTATTAAATCTGAGATTAAAGACGTTTGTTGAGACATCGCTGATCCATTTGTATGACCACAAGAAAAGGCTGCCATAATAGACAATATCATTTCAGAAAATAATACAACGGACGGTGGTGATTTGGTCTTTAAGTATCAGAACCGGCCCATCAGAATCAATGAAAATGTTTGAGAATTCAGGAAGAAAAGCACTACTCCCCCCTGCCTATCATCATTCAAACCGGAAGCAGCGTGACAGTTTCATGGTTCAGCGGGATTTAATTTCGTTGCCGCAATTATGAAATCATTGTATGGAGTTGCACGGAAAGGAAATTTGCAGGGGCAAGAGGTTACATTATCATCCACGACATGAATGACATCCAGACTGCCGATGCGACAGCCGACGCCTTCATCGCCCGGTGGGAACCCTCCGGCGGCAAGGAGTTGGCAAACTACCAATCCTTCCTCAATGAATTGTGTGTATTGTTGGACGTAGAGACGCCACACCCAACGATGCCGGATGACCGGCAAAACGCCTATGTCTTTGAGCGGGCCGTCCCCTGGTTGCATAGCGACGCCGGGAGCAGTACGAAGCGAATCGACCTTTACAAACGAGGCTGTTTCGTCCTGGAGACCAAGCAGGGGGTTGACCGCCATATCTCCGCCGATCCTTACTTGAAGGGAACGAAACCCACCCGCAAGGGACACGCCGTGCGCGGTACCGGCGGCTGGGATGTCGCCATGTTAAAGGCCAAGGAGCAGGCGGAAGGTTATGCCCGTAGCCTTGCTGCCGATGAAGGCCGCCCGCCGTTTCTGGTGGTGGTGGATGTTGGGCACTGCATTGAGCTCTACAGCGAGTTTTCCTGCACCGGCGGTATTTACCGTCCTTTTCCCGATTCCAGTTCCCATCGCATCCCGCTGAAGGATTTGGCCGACGCCGGTTGCCGCGAACGTCTGCGCCTGGTCTGGACCGATCCGCTCAGCCTCGATCCCTCCCGTCATCGCGCCAAAGTTACGCGAGAGCTGGCCGTCAAACTGGCGGATTTGGCCAAGTCCCTGGAATTTTCCGGACATAAACCAGACCAAGTCGGCGAATTCCTGATGCGCTGCCTATTCACATTCTTTGCCGAAGATATTGGGCTGCTTCCGGGGGAAAGCTTCTCCGTTATGCTCGAAGGACTGCGCGGGAACCTGGTGATGTTTCCGAATATGGTCAAAAATGTTTGGGAGGCCATGCGCGACGGGGGACCATCCACTGCCCTCCAAAGACAGCTGCTTCACTTCAACGGCGGCCTCTTTGAAAAGGCCAACGCCCTCCCGGTCAATGAAGCTCAGCTTGAACTGCTGATCGAGGCGGGAAAGGCGGACTGGCGCCACGTGGAACCGGCCATTTTCGGCACCTTGCTGGAACGTGCGCTGAATCCCCGTGACCGTCATAAACTCGGCGCCCATTACACCCCCCGCGAATATGTAGAGCGGTTGGTGCTCCCCACCATCATCGAACCGCTGACCGCGCAGTGGGAAACGGTCAAGGCAAAGGCGGTTTCCCATCTCCAAAAAGGCCAGACGGAGGCGGCAAAGAAGCTGCTCAAAGCCTTTCATCACGAGCTCTGTACCGTAAGGATTCTGGACCCGGCCTGCGGCAGCGGAAACTTTCTTTATGTCGTATTTGAGCACCTCAAAAGGCTGGAGGGGGAAGTGCTCACCTTTCTGGGCGATCTCGGCGAACAGAATCGGTTGGAACTGGAGGGCGTCACCGTCGATCCGCACCAGCTCCTGGGGATCGAAATCAATCCGCAAGCGGCCGTCATCACGGATATGGTGCTCTGGATCGGTTATCTGCAATGGCATTTCCGCACCCACGGCAACGTCATGCCGCCGACGCCGGTCATCCGGAAGTTTCACAATGTGGAGTGCCGGGATGCAGTGCTGGCCTGGGACCGGACGGAGCCGCTGACGGATGGCGATGGAGAGCCGGTCACCCGTTGGGACGGCACTACGTTCAAGAAACACCCCGTCACCGGTGAGGATGTTCCCGACGAAACCGCACGCACGTCCTTTCTCCGCTATATCAATCCCCGTCCCGCCTCCTGGCCGGAGGCCAACTACGTGGTCGGCAACCCGCCGTTCATCGGCAACTGGCGCATGCGTCAGGCCCTGGGAGACGGCTACGCCGAGGCGCTGCGTCGCACCTATCCCGATGTTTCCGAAAGCGCCGATTATGTCATGTACTGGTGGCATATGGCCGGAGAGTTGGCTCGGGCGGAGAAGATCAAACGCTTCGGCTTCATCACCACCAACAGCCTGCCGATGATCAACAATCGCAAAATCTTGCAGCATCACCTGGGCGCAACCCCGCCGCTCTCCGTCATCTTTGCCATTCCCGATCACCCCTGGGTCGATTCCGCCGACGGCGCGGCGGTGCGGATCGCGATGACCGTCGGGCGCCAGGGCAACCGCGAGGGGCGACTCTGCCGGGTACTGACCGAAGAGCCGGGCAGCAGCGAAGGGATGAAGGTGCAGCTTTCCGAGCAGACGGGGAAAATCATGGCCGATCTGACCATCGGCGCGGATGTGGCGGGCGTTCAACCGCTGCAAGCCGGCGAAGAATTGGCCAATCGCGGGATTCAGCTCTTTGGCGCGGGCTTCATTGTTACGCCGGAGGAAGCGCAAAAGCTGGGTCTTGGCCGCATCGAGGGGATTGAAAAACATATTCGTCCCTACCGCAATGGGCGCGACATCGCCCAGTCCCCTCGTGGCGCAATGGTGATCGATCTCTTTGGCCTCGACCTGGAGGAGGTCAAAAGCCGTTTCCCCGAGGTTTACCAGTGGCTGCTGGAACGGGTCAAGCCGGAGCGGGACCAGAACAACCGGGCGTCATACCGCGACAACTGGTGGATCTTCGGCGAACCGCGCAAGGTCATGCGCCGTGCCATGGAAGGACTTTCGCGTTATATCGCCACCGTGGAGACCGCCAAACACCGGGTCTTCGTCTTCCTCGATAAAGAAATTCTCCCCGACAACAAACTGGTCAATATTGCCAGCGCCGATGCCTTTCACCTGGGCGTGCTCTCCAGCAGGATGCATGGCGTCTGGGCGCTGGCCACAGGCGGTCGGTTGGGCGTCGGCAATGATCCGGTCTATAACAAGACCCGCTGTTTCGAACCGTTTCCGTTTCCGTTCTGTGATGACGCACAAACCGCTCTCATTCGCGAACGCGCCGAATTGTTGGACGCCCACCGCAAACGTCAACAGGCCCTGCACCCGGATATAGGGCTGACCGACATGTATAATGTTCTGGAAAAGCTGCGCACGGGCGAAACACTGACGGCCAAAGAGCGAACCATCCACGACCGGGGGCTGGTGGCGATATTGAAGCAGTTCCATGACGATCTGGACGCCGCCGTCTTTGCCGCCTACGGATGGTCAGCCGCCCTCACGGATCAAGAAATCCTGGAACATCTGGCAGCCCTGAACCGGGAACGGGCGAAAGAAGAAAAGGCGGGCGTCATCCGCTGGCTGAGACCGGAGTTCCAGAACCCGTATGGGACGGCGACGGCGGTTCAGGCGGAGATGACGCTGGTCCGGGAAGACAAGCCCCCACCCATGAAGGCCCCCTTGCCCAAAGACCATACCGCACAACTCCAGGCCGTTCGAGAGGTACTTGCCGCCCTCAAAGGCTCAGTCGCTGCCGACGAAGTGGCAAAACACTTTCTCAAAGCACGACCCGTCAAGGTGGCCGCACTGCTGGAGGATCTGGTGAAACTGGGGCTGGCGAGAAAGGACGGGGCAATATTTTTCGTCTGAAACAGGGTGTGAAGAATATGTGGGAAATTTCATTAGCTGTCCTTTTCACTTAATTTTTCCTCGAATTTCCCGATTTCCTCCGCCGACACCCGGACGCAGCCACGGATCCGGGTCGTCTGGAGATCCCCCTCGTCCAGGAGGCGGTAAACCGTCCGGACGGAAATTGAAAAATAGACGGCCACCTCGTCCACCCGGTAGTAGCGCTTCAGGGGATGCGCTGCTGTTTGTCCGGATTTCTGCAAGCGAGATTCCTGTTCCGTCATCCTGAAATGAGGGCATCCCCTCGTCACGATTTTTTGGGGGTAATCATCCGGGACGAAGGTTTGCCCGTCCCGGTCCGGCTGGGGCGTTGGGAACCCCCGTTTCGGCATAAATTTTTCCCTTGACCCCCCGGTTTCGACACATTTTGGAGAGGGGCCGAAACCCCGGTTCCGGGGTAAGGGGCGGCTCGCTTCTTCTCATGGAGACCGAGCCAGCGCCGGAGCTGCGGTTTCTCCTCGACGTTCGGGTCAAGGCCCGTGATCCCCTTCCGGATGGTCCGGATGCTGTTCAGGATCGCCAGGTTAAAATATCCCGTCGCCTCCGCCCGGGCGATCTTCCGCTGGGCTCTAATCCAGGAAAGATTGCCGTGGGTGCGGGACCGGCAGATCTCCTCGTTCGGGTACCAGATGCCCTTGAGACTGCTTCGGTCCAGGGGACAAAGCGGCGCGATGCAGTCTTCATAGAGGCCGCAGTAGGGGCGGCCCTTTGCGTCGATCTGATCCGCCCTCTTGTTGCCGGAAAAAAGTATGGCACTGAGAAAGTACTCATCCATAGGCGCGCCGCTTTTCCTTTCGGTCTTCCGTGAGTTCATACCCCTGGGAGAGCAGATCCAGGTCTATGGCAAAGGGGATGCCGTGCAGCGTCGATTGCCGGCACCGGCCACACCGGAAGGCATAGGCGCGGCCTTCCCGATATCCCGTGATCAACCCGGTGCCATCGCAGTCCCGGCAGTTCAGGTTCATGTCGGGATGGGCTCGCTTCCGGGGGTTATCCTCCCGCCACCGCTGCCAGAGCTCCCGCATGAGAACCGGAAGATTCCGGGGAAACCCTTCCTGCTGGTTGCAGATCTGCTGTCTGATCCAGTCCAGGGGCTCCTCGGGGAGATGCTTCACCTCCCGGAACCAGAGATCGAGGGCCTCTTCCCGGGGCTCCTTTCTCTCGTAGTAGCGGCACAGATTCTTCACGAAGTCGTGGAATGCCTTTTCAACCATCGCTCCAAACTCCCTTCCATTCCGGGGGGATCTTTCCCGCTCCCACCGCTGCGGGCCCGGTCCTGTGACTTAGTCAACCAGTTGACGATAAAACGCTGCCAGTTCGATTTGCGATTCACAGGGTTTGCCGATGCCCAGGCCTCCATGCGGTGCAGTTCTGAGAGCACATCGACCGCGGGATAGGCCTCTTGCCACTTCGCGACCAGTTCTGAGAGCACATGTCGGAAGCGGCCGGTTTCGTAATCGAATTCGATGTGTTTCCTTGCGGGACTTTTAACCCGCGCCACAGGTTTAGGCTGGTGGCGACCAGCGTCTTGCTCCTCCTCCGGCGGCAAGTTGATTTCTCGGCTCGCCGCAGTAGTAGTTTTTATTTCTGTTTCTGTTTCTCTTTCTGTTTCTCTTTCGTCAGTGAGGACTCCGTGAGGGCTCACTGAGTGCTCCGTGAGTACTCCATGAGGGCTCACGGAGTCCTCCATGAGTGTCTCGGGTGGGCTTGGGTTTTTTGTCTGGGACGGCCGGTTGATGAGCTGATGTCTCCGGAAATTTCTGATGCAATAGAATTTCTCCCCATCGGCGGCAAAGGGAACGATCCGCCCGATGCCTTCCAATTCCGTCAGCCAGGACTCGAACCGATCGAGAGGAATGTCGTCATAGGGGAAGATGGAGTTCTTCAGCCACGCAGGATGCCCCTTGACGACGCCGTAGTCGTCGGACAGGGTCCACAGGCCGATGTAGGTCAGCCTCGCCTGGAGCGACAACGTCGCGAGTTTTTCATCGCTCCAGAATTCCGGCTTGATGGTTCTGGTTCGTGCCATAATTACATTCCGTCGCTCATCCCGGTTTCACCCCCTGACAGCTTCCGATCAGATTCTTTCATGATGAACCTCCTCTACCTATAATATGTAGAAATCCACCCCACAGGGGACAAAATATTTTTATTCGCCATCTAATTTCAATAGGTTGAGAAGGTGTCGCCGGACAGCTTTCATGGCCCTTTCGCGCCGCTTCTTGAGACGTTCGTAATCCTCCGGGCGGGTGACAGCCTCCTTCAATGATTTGCCTTCTACGACGGTTTTACCGATGAGCTTCCGGTCCTCCTTCGTGATCACCCTCGCCTGCACCAGGTGATCAAGGAGTCCCCCGGCGTCCTTCACATTCAGGATGTCGAGGATCTTCAGGAGGCTCGCCATCGGGTCGCCGAGCGGGTCGGATTCGTCTCCCGTTGCGGGGATCAGGGCCAGTGCATCGTCTCCGCCATGTATAAGGGCGGCTTCGGCCATCCGGTCATCCAGCATTGCCTTGACCCGGTTCTGCAACCGCCCGACGATCCGGACCGCCACTTTTTCGGCGGTGATCTTCGTTTCCCCGATAATCCCGAGGAGCGCTATGCCCATGTCCTGGGCCAGATCCTTGTCGCCGTAATCCGGACATTGCTTGAGTCCCCTGCGGCGGAGTTTGCCGATGGCGGGGGTGAAGACTTCGAGAAAGAAGGAAGAGAGGCATGCGTACTCGCCACCCTGACGATAGACCTGAATCAGCCGCCAGAGGATCCGGTCCTTCCGGCGGTAACCGCGGGTCTGGTCGTGGAGAAAGGTGAGCAAGTCCATCCAGCCGCTGAACGGTGCGAGGTAAGGGATGTCGGCCTTCAGCCGCTGGAAGAGTTTCCCGAATCTTTCGGAGTCCAGTTCCTCGCGGATACCGGCAAAAGAAAAACCCATGCGTCGCAATCGGCATGGGCTTCAAGAGCCTCGGAAACGGGGGCGAGCGTTAGGTCACAAAAACACTATCTCATTAAATCTGTTACTCTTTTACACACATGAATTTTGAACAATCTTATAGGGCAGGCTCCGCTACAACCTTGAGCACTCGGAGGAAGACCCAATGGAACAGGAACAGCCTATGCCGTTACGATCTCTTGAGTTGTAGCCACAGCGACGGGATGGGAATGGTCACACGTCATAACTTCCAGGCCTTCATGCGCGTCGTGAATCACCACATCCGGTCGGGAGGCATCCGCAGCAAATCATCTGTCTGGATCAATCCCGTCGGATGAGCACGGCGATTGAATGGAAAACGGACATAGCGCGGAAATATCGTCTCAGGAACAGGTCGAAATCGGTCGAAGATGAGGATGAGGATCAGGGTCAGGTCAAATCGCTCTCGACGTGAGCTCTCACACGGCAAAGGCCGGTCTCGCTGCTTCAGCGGGTCCGGGGCGCTGTATGCCGGTAAAAGAAAATACGAAAACGCCCAGCCGATACCAAAATTACATTAATTTTACAAGAGTAAAATAGATATGACTCATCTCACCGAGGTCATCGTCCCTGCGGAAGGACGCCATCGGCAGGAGACAGGCGGGGATCTCTCCCTCTGGCCGGCGCGAAAACGGCTGATATCACATGCGGGACGCCTATGAAACCATTTGATTATACGTGAGAATAAAGAAAGTTTGTCCCCCGGCGGGTCCTTTTCCACATATAAGAAGTAGAAGGACTTGCTTCGGAGGGACAACTAAATGGAGGGATGGGGAAAGATCAAGGAAGCGGCAACCTATGCGGGAATCCGGGAACGGACCATGCGTGATTGGTTGAAGAAGGGTCTGCGTCATGCCAGGATGCCCTCGGGGACGGTCCTGATCCGTTATCGGGACATCGACGATTACCTGGAGCAATTTTCCGGAAGCGATCAGCGGGTGGACCGGATTGTGGACAATGTCATTAAGGAATTTGCGGTGAAAAGAAGGTGAATTTTCCGGCCCGTTCGTGTATTGTTGACATGCTCGAATCCGCAGGACGGCGGTCGTTCCCGGCAGTGACGTTCGGAAGACATCACGGAAGCCGCCGCCCGCAAGGGCCGGAAGGTTCCTGCGAACCTGAGCCTTTCCATTGCCACGGGATAGGCGCCGCGGGCCGACAAGGGGTCACCCTAACCCCTTCCCGTGCCTCTCGTTACGAGGGTGGAAAGAGCAGGTTTCAAATGGGGTAAAGGTGAGAGAGCGCCCGCAAGGGTCGGGCGTCTGGTGGGTCCTGATCGACCACCAGGGAAGAAGAAGGGCGAAGAAGGTGGGGCGGGATCAACGGGCCGCCCTCCTGATCGCCAAGAAGATCGAGGCCAGATTGACCCTGGGGGACCTCGGCATCGTAGACGAGAAGCGGCAGATCCCGACGTTCGGGGATTACGCCCGGCGGTGGATCGAGATCACGGTCCCCGCCACATGCAAGCCCTCTTCCGTAGGCGATTACCGGGGCATCCTCAAGAATCACGTGGAGCCTGTTTTCGGCTCATACCAGGTGACGGACATCACCCGGCTCATGGTGAAGGAATTCCTCATGAAGAAGAGCTGTAAAGGGCTTGCGCCAAGCACGGTCACGCATTTTAAGAACGTGATCGGCGGGGTGCTGAACCTGGCCGTCGATGACGGGGCGCTTCCGGTCAACCCGTCCCACAGACTGGGGCGGATCATTCGCGAGAAGAGCCTGAGACTGGTTGCGGATCCGCTGAACCGGAAGGAGCTTGCCGCGCTCCTCAACGCTTTCCGGGAACATCTGCCGCGCCATTACCCGATGGCCCTGACCCTGGCCCGCACAGGTATGCGGCTGGGGGAGGCGATGGCCCTTCAGTGGGGGGACATCGATTTCCATGGACGGTTCATCAACGTCCAGCGGAATATCTCCAAGGGGATCATCGGGACGCCCAAAAGCGGCAAGAGCCGCCGGGTGGATATGTCGCAGCAGTTGACGGATGTTCTCTGGAATCTGAGAAACCAGCGGCGGATTGAAACTCTCCAGAAGGGTTGGGGGCAGGTCCCGGAATGGGTCTTCATCTCGGAGACCGGGACGTCCCTGATCGAGCATCACTGGCGGGTGCGTGTGTTTGCGAAGGCGCTGGAGAAAGCCGGTCTGCGGAAGGTCCGCATCCATGACCTGCGCCACAGTTATGCAAGCCTGCTGATTCAGGCCGGAGAATCTCTGGCCTATGTCCGGGACCAGTTGGGTCACCACAGCATTAAGGTTACGGTGGACATTTACGGGCATCTCGCCCCGGAGGGAAACAAAGCGGCGGTGGACAGGCTGGATGACGACGCAACAATCCGCAACCCAGCCGCAACCAAAATGGAAAAGGGGTCAGCCGCAGTCAGCTAACCCCTTATAATTGTTTGGTAGTCCCACGGGGAGTTGAACCCCGGTTTCCGGCGTGAGAGGCCAGCGTCCTAACCACTAGACGATGGGACCATGGTTGCGAGAGGAGGAGTATCTATTCAATAATCATGCAATTGTCAAGGTGAAAATCAGGCTTTGCCGGCGTTCGAGATAAATTCCGCCGCCTTTGCGAGTCTTCTGACAACCCGCTCCTTGCCAAGGGTGATCATGACATCATCGATCCCGGGACTGACCGTCTTGCCCGTTAGGGCCACGCGCAGGGGCTGGGCAATGATCTTGAGCTTCACATCCCTCTCTTCCGTGAAGCGACGCAGAAATTGCTCTATCCCCGTCTTTGAGTAATCCGAGTACTGAGGCAGCTCCCCGATAATGGCCTGCAGATGGTCCACGACCTCCGGCGTAAGGAATTTTTTCGCCGCCTCGGGATCATACGTCACCTCATCGGTGAAGTAAAACTGCCCGCTATCAGCCATTTCCACCAGGGTTTTTGATCTGCTCCGCAGGTCATCCACCGCCAGACCCAGGAAGTCATCATCCGAAACGTCCAATCCTTTGGCAATCCAGAAAGGCTTTACACACGTCGCGAGCTGCTCCAGAGGATATTCTTTGATATAGTGGGCATTCAACCAGAGAAGCTTTTCTGGATTGAATATCGCCGCCGATTTACCAACGGCGTTCAGGTCGAAGAGATCGACCAGTTCGGTCATGGAAAATATTTCCTGATCCCCATGGGACCATCCCAACCGGACCAGATAATTCACCAGGGCTTCCGGCAGGAATCCCATATCCTTGTAGGCCATCACTGACGTGGCCCCATGACGTTTACTCAATCTTGCCTTGTCGGACCCCAGGATCATCGGCACATGACCGAAATAGGGCACTTCATAACCGAGGGCCTCATAGAGGAGGATCTGGCGGGGCGTGTTATTTACATGATCATCCCCGCGGAGAACATGCGTTATTCCCATCTGGGCATCATCCACAACCACCGCGAAATTGTAAGTGGGGTAGCCGTCAGCCCTTTCGATCACAAGATCGTCAAGCTCTTCATTACTGAAGGTGATCGTCCCTTTAATCACGTCATTAACAACGGTCACCCCGTAATCGGGACAACGGAAACGAACAACCGAATCGGCAGATCTTGTCCGGCCCTTTTCGCGGCAGGCGCCATCGTACTTGGGTTTTCTACCCGTCTGGAGGGCAATTTTTCTCTTTTCTTCGAGCTCCTCGGGAGAACAGGTACAGTAATAGGCCCTTTTTTCATCAATAAGCTTCTCAACCAATTCACGGTGGATATCAACACGCTGGGCTTGATAAAAGGGCCCTTCATCCCATCCCAGACCGAGCCAGGTCATGGCATCGAGAATCGCCTGCGTAGACTCCTCCGTGGACCTTATCTGGTCCGTATCCTCAATGCGGAGGACAAACTTGCCCTGGTGATGACGGGCATATAGCCAATTGAACAGGGCCGTTCTTGCCCCCCCAATATGAAGATACCCCGTTGGCGATGGGGCAAATCTTGTCCTGATTTCTCTATGTTGATCCATAATCACCCGCTTCCGATTAAATTGATGATGTCTTATAGGTTTGGCCGTAGATGTTTGTCAAGTCAGATTTCAAGAAATTATTCTTGACATCGAGATGATTTTATAATTTACTTCACCACTTTATTGAACCTTATTATTTAACGATTATAAAATCCGGAAGGCGTTCCCGAAGCGGACATGAACGGAATGAAGCAATAGCAATGAAGATAAATGTAAACACCATCCCCGAGGAAGGGCTGGACATCCAGACAACCAAAGACCGGAATTGGCTACAGACAATCTTTGGCGACGTGGGTGAAAGTGATTTTGCGCTGGACGAAGTTCGCATAACATGTAACGTAAGAAAATTACAACAATCCGTTTTTTTGAATGGCACCATTGAAACCGTCATCCACTTGACCTGTTCAAGATGTCTGGAGACGGCTATGCTGCCTGTAAGTACACCTTTTCGTTATACCCTTGTGCCGGCCACGCCTGATGAGAGCCGGGAAGAGGTAGAATTAAGTGAAGAGGACCTGGAATACGGTTACTATGAAGGGGACATCGTGGATTGCGATCCCCTGATTTATGAACAAATCGTTCTCCAGATACCCATCAAGGTTCTCTGCAGCGAAGATTGCCGGGGTTTATGCCCCGGCTGTGGGACCAATCTCAACCTCGGAGCATGCAACTGTCCATCGGACCGCATCGATGAGAGATTGTCCGTTTTGAAAAAGCTGAAACTGACATCATGAACAAACTTTATTAAAGAGGATAACAACCATGCCAAACCCAGTAAAAAGACATTCCCGAACGAGGAGAAACAAGAGAAGATCCCATGATTTTCTGAGTTCACCGGCCATCTCGCTTTGTCCCCAGTGCGGTGAAAAGAAGATGCCCCATCGCGCCTGTTCCAATTGTGGCACTTACAAGGGCCGAGAAATCATTTCCCTCGCGAAGACAGCTTAATTTTAGCGACAAGCGCCAGGTACAGGAGAGATCGACCTGGCCAAGGGAGAGTGCTCTATTCTTTCAGATATGACATCGACGGATAAAATCATTCTGATTACGGGGGCTTCGAGAGGCATAGGACGGGCGGTGGCACTCAGACTTGCAAGGCCGGGCTCTTTCCTGTATGTCAACTTCAACCGTAACGAAACCGCCGCGCGGGAAACCCTGGACATGATCAGAGAACTTGGCAGCGATGGGGGGCTTTGCCGTTTCGATGTGGCTGATCATGGGGCCGTTCAGGAAGCTGTGAAAAGAATCATTGCTGAAAAAGGGCGAATCGACACTCTCATCAACAATGCCGGGATCTGGATGGGAGGGCTCATCGTCAGAATCAAGGAATCCCTTTGGGACCAGGTGATCGACACCAACCTCAAGGGAACCTTCAACTGCTGCCAGGCCGTAGCGCGCCACATGACACGTCAGCGATCGGGACGGATCATTAATATCTCCTCTCTTATCGGAGAGGCAGGCAACGCCGGCGACAGCGTCTACGCTGCCGCCAAGGGCGGCATCTTAGGCTTGACAAAATCCCTGGCCCGGGAACTTGGATCGCGCAATATTTGTGTCAATGCCGTGGCGCCGGGATTGATCGAAACGGATATGACGGCTGATTTCCCGGAAGACATCAAAACGGATCTGAAGAAGGAAATCCCCCTGGCAAGACTGGGAACCCCGGAAGATGTTGCGGGACTGGTCGCCTTTCTTGCTTCGGAAGAAGCCGCTTATATTACCGGTCAAGTCATCCGCGTTAACGGCGGATTATATATGTAACAGGAAACATCATCAATTAACTATTCAGGAGGAAAAGGATATGACGCTTGAGGCAAAGGTCATTGAGATCATCATGGAACAACTGGGAGTAACTCGGGAAGAATGTGTTCCAGAGGCATCATTTGTCGATGATCTCGGGGCGGATTCCCTGGACATCGTAGAACTCATCATGGAAATGGAAGAGAATTTCGGCATTCAGATCTCCGATGATGAATTGGATAAGATTCGCACCATACAGGACGTCATTGATTTCCTGAAAACCAAAGGGGTCAAGTAGTATCGTTAATTTACTGGGAGTATATCATTGAAAAGACGGGTATTGATCACTGGCCTCGGGGCGCTGACCCCCGTTGGAAATTCTGTCGCGGAAGCATGGGAGGGCGTCTGTTCGGGACGTTCCGGCATTGGACCCATCACAAAGTTTGACTGTTCCGCCCATGAAACAAAGATAGCCGGTGAAATCAAGAACTTCGATGCTCTTGTTCACGTAAACAAAAAAGAGCTGCGCAGATATGACGATTTCATCGTCTATGCCCTGGCCGCTGCCGATATGGCCATGCAGGACACTGCTCTTAAAATCGGGAACGATCAGGCCGAACGCACCGGAGTCATTATCGGCTCGGCAATCGGAGGACTCCCGACACTCGAAAAGGAAAAGGAAAACATCCTCAGGGCCGGTCCCCGGAGAATCTCTCCTTTTGCGATCCCCGCCGCCCTGGCCAACCTGGCCGCCGGCCATGTATCCATCCGTTACCACCTCAAAGGGCCTATCAACTGCCCCGTCACCGCCTGTGCTTCCGGAACTTATGCCATTGGGGACGCCTTCCGGATGATTGCCTGGAATTACGCGGATGTCATGGTGGCAGGCGGCGTTGAGGCCGTGGTCTGCCCCCTGGCCGTAGGTGCCTTTAATGCCATGCGGGCTCTGTCCACCCGTAATGACGACCCGGAAAGGGCCAGCCGGCCCTTTGACACTGACAGAGACGGCTTTGTCCTATCCGAAGGCTGTGGTATCTTGATCCTTGAGGAATATCATCATGCCCTTAACCGGGGGGCAAAAGTTTACGCGGAAATCGCCGGCTACGGCATCACCAGCGACGCCTTTCACATGGCGGCCCCTCCTCCCGGTCATGAAGGGGCGGTCCGCTGCATGATCGCTGCCTTGCGTGACGCGGCAATGCTACCCGCGGATATCGACTACGTCAATGCCCACGGCACCTCGACGCCCATCAATGACCTCTATGAAGCCGAAGCAATTCACACGGTTTTCGGAGAACATGTCTCCCGTCTCCTGGTCAGCTCCACCAAATCCATGACCGGACACATGCTGGGCGGTGCCGGGGGTGCGGAAGCCGTCTTCGCCGCCAAGGCGATCGAGGAAGGCATTGTCCCACCGACGATCAATCTTAATCAACCCGACCCGGCAGCGGGGGCGCTTGATTTTGTTCCCAATATGGCCAGAAAAAAGAACGTCCGGGCAGTTATGTCAAACACCTTCGGCTTCGGCGGCGCCAATGCCGTCTTAATCCTGAAAAATTTTCAAGGGTGATGGAAAAAATAATTATCGCCGCCGATCACGCCGGTTTCCTTTTGAAAGAAGAGGTAAAATCTTTCCTTTCCCGCCAGGGATGGATCGTGGTAGACGAGGGAACAGGAGATGAAAGTCCGGTGGACTATGCCGATTATGCCGCCGCCGTGGCAGGGGGAATCGCTTCCGGCCAATATGACCGGGGCATCCTTATCTGCGGCTCCGGCGCCGGGATGTCAATTGTCGCCAACAAATTCCCGGGAGTCCGGGCAACCCTCAGCTTGGACGAGGAGATGGCCGCCTTGAGCCGCCGGCATAACGACAGCAATATTCTCGTTCTTGCCGGGCGACTAACCAATAACGATACGGCCTTGAAGATCGTTACGAAATGGCTGGAAACCCCCTTTGAAGGGGGGCGTCATCAGCGTCGCATTGACAAGATAAGGGCGATCGAACAAAAACTTAAGAACGGGCTCAGACTTACCCAATATTAGGAGGTTTCATGACATCGTTATTTAAGACCGATCCGCAGGTTGCGAAGGCCATCTGGGAAGAAACCTGCAGGCAGGCAGGTAAACTGGAAATGATTGCTTCGGAAAATTTCGTCAGCGAAGCGGTACTCGAGGCCCAAGGATGCATCATGACCAATAAATATGCCGAGGGCTACCCGGGAAAACGCTATTACGGAGGCTGTGAGTATGTCGATGTCGTGGAAACCCTGGCCATCGAACGCTGTAAAAAGCTCTTCGGCGCCGACCATGTAAACGTTCAGCCCCACTCTGGAACCCAGGCCAACATGGGGGTGTATTTTGCCGTTCTTCAGCCGGGAGACACTGTCCTCGGCATGAACCTCTCCCACGGAGGACATCTTTCCCACGGCAGTCCGGCCAATTTCTCCGGACGACTATACAATGTCGTGGCCTACGGCGTCTCCCGGGAAAGCGAAACTATCGACTTCAACGAAGTTGAATCACAGGCAAAAAAACACAAACCGAAGCTGATTGTCGTGGGGGCCAGCGCCTACCCACGGACCATCGATTTTAATAAATTCAGGGAAATTGCCGATATGGTCGGGGCGGTGATCATGGCCGACATCGCCCATGTCGCCGGTCTTGTGGCCACGGGGCTTCATCCTTCCCCCATTCCCGTCTGCGAGTTTGTGACCTCGACGACCCACAAGACCCTCCGGGGACCCCGCGGAGGTCTGATCATGTGCAAACAGGATCGTGCCGCCGCAATCAACAGCCGGGTCTTCCCAGGGATGCAGGGTGGCCCGCTGATGCACGTCATCGCCGCTAAGGCCGTTGCCTTCCAGGAGGCCCTTTCGGCAGATTTCAAGGACTATCAGACACAAATCGTCAAGAACGCCCACGCCCTGGCCGAGGCCCTCGTTAGTGAGGGATTCCGCCTTGTCTCAGGAGGCACGGACAATCATCTGATGCTCGTTGATCTGACGGACAAAGGCATTACCGGTAAAGACGCCCAAGAGGTCCTTGATCAGGCAGGAATAACCGTCAACAAGAACGGCATCCCCTTTGATACTCAGGGGCCACAGATCACCAGCGGTATCCGCCTGGGAACCCCGGCCCTCACTACGAGAGGCATGAAGGAAGAACAGATGAAGATCATCTCCGGTTTTATCGCCCGGATTCTCAAGGACATCAAGAACCAGGAAAAGATCCGGGAAATCCGCAGCAGCGTACAGGATCTCTGCGGACAGTTTCCCCTCTACGCGGAACGTTTACAGGGGATATGACAAAAGAGCAGAAGATTATGGAACGGCCTTCCTGGGATGAATATTTCATGAACATCGCGGGCCTGGTCGCCAAACGTTCAACCTGCATCCGCAGGCAGGTCGGCGCCGTCCTGGTACGGGACCGGCGCGTCCTGGCCACAGGATACAATGGCGCCCCGACGGGGCTCAGGCACTGTCTTGATCTGGGGTGCCTTCGCAAACAGCACAATATACCCTCGGGAGAACGCCATGAACTCTGTCGCGGCCTGCACGCCGAGCAGAACGCCATCATCCAGGCCGCCCTCCACGGGGTCAGCGTCAAGGATGCTGTTCTTTACTGTACCAATCATCCCTGCATCATCTGCGCGAAGATGATCATCAACGCCGGCATCCGCTCTGTGCTGATCCAGGATAGTTATCGCGACACCATGGCAGAGGAGATCCTCCAGGAGGCGGGGGTAGGAGTGCGTCTGACATGAAATGCCCCTTTTGCCATAACGGTGAGAACCGCGTCATTGACTCCCGAATCAGCAAAGACGGAAGCGCCATTAGGCGTCGGCGCGAATGTCTGGCTTGCAACAAGCGCTTCACCACCTACGAGGTGGTCGAGGACGTGCTGCCCATGGTTGTCAAGAAGGACGGCCGGCGGGAACCCTTCGACCGGATGAAGATCCGCAATGGGCTAATCAAGGCCTTGGAGAAACGACCGATCAGCGTAGATGAGATCGATGGCGTTGTGGATCAAGTCGAGCGGGCATGTCAAGAAAGCATGGGCAAGGAGATCCCCTCGTCCATGATCGGGGAAAAGGTCATGGAAGAGCTGCAAAGACTTGACGCGGTGGCCTACGTCAGGTTCGCATCGGTTTACAGGCAGTTCCGGGACGTCAACGATTTCCTTGATGAACTCAAAGATTTGCTTAATGTGAAAAAGGACGGCTGAGTTCATTTATGTTTACCGGTATTATCCAGGCTAAGGGAACATTGGCGCAAATAGTCAGGCAGGGAGAAGAGGCCCTGTTGACTGTTAATACCGATCTTTCCCTCGATGATGTCAAGACCGGAGACAGCATCGCTGTCAATGGGGCCTGCCTTACGATAACACAGAAAAAGACGAAAGGTTTTTCAGCGGATGTCTCTGCCGAAACCCTGGCCAAGACCAATCTGGGGCTGTTGAAGACCGGCGATTTCGTGAACCTCGAAAAGGCATTGCGTCTTACGGATTTTCTGGGCGGTCACCTTGTTTTGGGACATGTGGATGGTCTCGGCAGAATCGTAGAAAAGACCGTCCGGACAAAGTCTATACTCTTTACATTTGAAGTCCCTGAAGGGCTCATGAAATATATCGTGGAAAAGGGATCCATTGCCGTCGACGGGATCAGCTTGACGGTCAATCGTTGTGTGCGGAACCAATTCCATGTTAATATGGTTCCTCATTCTGCCCAGGTGACAACTCTGGGTTTGAAAAGGGTATCGGAACCGGTGAATATCGAGACGGATATCATCGGCAAGTATTTAGAAAGGTTAATGATGAGCAATCGCGGCGGCAGCTCGCATGTGGATTGGAAGTTATTGGCAGAACACGGTTTTTTGAGGTGAACCATGGGTGTAAGTAAAATAAGTGAAGCCATTGAAGACATTCGCAATGGCAAGATGATCATCCTCGTTGATGACGAGGACCGGGAAAACGAGGGCGATCTTTGCATGGCCGCCGAATTTGTGACCCCCGAGGCCATTAATTTCATGGCCAGACATGGTCGGGGGCTGATTTGCCTAACCATGACGGAAGAACATGCCGATCGCCTGCATTTAATGCCGATGGCGAGGGACAACCGTTCTCGCTTCGGTACGGCTTTCACCATATCCATCGAGGCCAAGAAGGGAGTTACCACGGGAATATCGGCGTTTGACCGCGCCACAACCATTCGCGCCGCCGTAGCCGATGGCGCCAAGGCCGATGATCTGGTAAGTCCCGGCCACATCTTCCCCATCCGGGCCAAAAAGGGTGGCGTCCTCGTAAGGACCGGACAAACAGAAGGGTCCGTTGATCTGGCCCGCCTCGCCGGGCTCAAGGCGGCCGGCGTCATCTGCGAGGTGATGAAGGATGATGGCACCATGGCCCGCATGCCCGATCTGGAGATTTTCGCCAAAGAACACGATTTGAAGATTGCCACCATTGCCGACCTCATCGATTTCCGCATGCAACACGAATCCTTGATCCGCCGCGTGGCCACCGCCGACATCCCCACCCATTACGGGGGAATGTTCAAACTTACGGTCTATGAAAACGATGCGGATGACATGCAGCATGTCGCCCTAGTGAAGGGGGATATCAAGCCGGAAGATGAAGTTCTGGTGCGTGTCCACTCCGAGTGCGCCACGGGAGACGTCTTTGGATCGGCGCGTTGTGATTGTGGAGATCAGCTCCACCGGGCGATGGAAATGGTGGATCAGGAAGGAAAGGGCGTAATCGTTTACATGCGGCAGGAAGGCAGAGGTATCGGCTTCGCAAACAAAATTCTGGCCTATGCCCTCCAGGATGAGGGAAAGGATACCGTCGAAGCTAACATCGAACTCGGATTTAAGGCCGACTTGCGGGATTACGGAATCGGCGCTCAGATTCTGGCCGATCAGGGGGTGCGAAAAATGCGGCTGATGACCAACAATCCCAAGAAAATTGTGGGACTCGAAGGCTACGGCATCAAGATCACCGGTCGGGTACCGATTGTCATCGAGCCCAATGAAAACAACATTCGTTACCTGACAACAAAGAAGACAAAAATGGGGCACATGATATAAATTTATCAATGGAGGCTGAGCATGCCAAAAGTTATCGAAGGAAAAATTATTGCCAAGGGGATGAAGTTTGCCGTCGCAGCAAGCCGATTCAACGATTTCATCTCCAGCAGACTTATCGACGGGGCCGTTGATGCCTTAACAAGGGCCGGGGCGGATGAAAAGGACATTCAGCTCTTCAAGGTCCCCGGGGCCTTTGAACTTCCTATAACTGCGAAAAAACTGGCAAAAAGCGGCCGTTATGATGCCGTCATTTGCGTCGGAGCGGTTATTCGCGGGGCGACGCCCCACTTCGAATACGTCAGCGCCGAGGTATCCAAGGGAATAGCCAGCGTGGGGCTCGAAACCGAGATCCCCATCTCCTTTGGCGTCCTGACAACGGATACGATTGAACAGGCCATCGAGCGGGCAGGCACCAAGGCGGGCAACAAAGGCTGGGATGCCGCCATGGCCGCTATCGAAATGGTCGATCTTTTCAGAAAGATCTAAGAGCGCCCATGCAACAAAGAAGAAGGGCGCGGGAATTTGCCTTACAGGTCCTGTACGGGATGGACCTCCAAGACAGGAATGTATCTGAGATCATAGATTTTTTTTGGTCAATCCTGGAAAATCACGAAGATTTGGGGAAGCAACTTCCCCGAGATGAAGGAGCAAAGCAGTTCGCCTTTCAGCTCGTGCAGGGAACCTGGGAAAACATCGATCACATTGACGGCATTATCCGAAACTACTCAGAGCATTGGTCCGTCGGGCGGATGTCGAGGGTGGACAGGAGTATCCTCAGGATGGCTGTGTATGAACTTCTCTTTTGTGATGAGATTCCCCCGAAAGTCTCTCTGAACGAGGCTATCGACCTGGGGAAAATATACGGATCGGAAAATTCCGGGGCCTTTATCAATGGCATCCTCGACGCACTTTATATGGATAAAATGGCAAAAAAATCTTGACAATGTGCTTTTATGTGATAGAGGATCGGATAAAGCGGTGATTTAAAGGTAAATTGCTCCGCTCTATAAATGTGCTAAAGCACTGATGGTGACTGAACTGAACCCGTGCTTGCGCATGGGTTTTTTTTGTCGGTAACTTATTCGTGAAAAGGAGACAGAATATGCAGATTTCTTCGGAAAGCATCAAGATTGGTCATCCGGATGTAGTGGCGGACATCATTGCCGCCAATGTCATCGCGACAATCCTGGATGAGGAAAAAAAATTGGGCATGGACCTCAGCAACATGCCTCATTGCGGTATTGAAGTGTTCCTTGGCAAGGGGATCTGCCTCGTAGGGGGTGAAGTCAGGACCAGGGTTTTCGCAGATATCGACAAAATCGCCCGGGATTCGGTCCTGGATATTGGTTACAACCACGCCGCTGTGGGTCTCAATGGTCATCTCATGGGCGTCCTTAACGCCATTATCCCCCAATCCCCTGACATTAACATCGGTACGAGCATGGAACTGAACAGGTGCAAAGAGATAGGCGCCGGAGACCAGGGGATCATGTACGGTTTTGCCTGTGATGAAACACCGGAACTACTCCCCCTGCCCTATGTCCTGGCGAGCAGACTCATGCGCGCTTTCGAAGACTGCCAGGACCCGATCTTTGCCCCCGACGGCAAGGGACAGGTTTCCATAGACTACGATGAGAAAACGGGCAAGCCGAAACGCCTGGTCAAGATCCTCATGTCCAATGCCATTGACTACCGCTACGTTAAGGGAAGCAAGAACACGGTTAAAGATCGGGCCAAAAAGATTGCCTTCGAATGCCTTAATGACTGGGTCGACAAGAAAACGGAATTTCTCTTCAACCCAACGGGAGAATGGAACGCCCTCAATTCCTGCAGTGCCGCCGATTCCGGAGTAACGGGGCGCAAGCTGGTCGTCCAGTTCTATGGCGGTTATCCGGGCGCACAGCTCGGAGGCGGTTCCGTCGTCAATAAATCTCCGGAAAAAGTTGACTGTTCCGCCGCCTTCGGGGCCCGTTATGTGGCCAAGAATATCGTCGCCGCAGGTATGGCCGCTAAATGCTCCGTCCAGTTAGCATACGCCATCGGTATCGCCAAACCCTTTTCGATCTATGTCAACACCTTTGGGACCGGTGTCATTCCGGACGGTAAATTAGAGAAAATCATTGAAGATTGTTTTGACCTCACTCCCGGAGGAATGATCACCCGTTTCGGACTTCTGAATGCCAGTGTCTACAGGGGTATCCCCAAAACGTTGTTCATGGATGGCTATAAATGGGAAAAGACAGATATGGTCAAGCAACTGAAAAAGGCGGCAGCGTAAAGAATAAAGGCTGAATAGCCCATTATTGAGGACTTATCAAAAAGCCGTCATTCCCGCCCCCGACAAACAAATTCGAGGGCAGGCTACGGCGGAAATCCAGAGAGCACAAAAGTAACTGAAAATACTGGATTCCTGATCAAGACCGGAATGACAGAAAGTGGGTATTTGAGACTTTTTTAGAATCGATAATTACTGAAGGGGCTTCGGGCGCCGGGTCGATCCCGGCGTCGTGGCCCCTTTTTCATGTTGTTCTTTATTGAAAACATTCTTCTCCTGTGTTACGGAAGAGAAAAACCATTCCGGGAGTAGTCTTATGAACGCTAAATACACCCCTCAACAGATTGAAGAGAAGTGGCAGCGGCACTGGGAAACAGGCAAGACCTTCTCGGTGAAGGAAGACGCGCAAAAGAAAAAGTACTATCTCTTGGAAATGTTTCCCTATCCTTCCGGGAAAATACATATCGGACACGTACGTAATTATACCATCGGCGATGTCGTTGCCCGCTACAAGCGGATGCGGGGATTCAATGTTCTCCATCCCATGGGCTGGGATGCTTTCGGTATGCCGGCGGAAAATGCCGCCATTGCCCACGGCATCCATCCTTCCGTCTGGACAAATGAAAATATCGCTCACATGAAAAAACAGCTCAAACGCATGGGGTTCAGTTACGATTGGGACCGGGAAATCTCCACCTGCGAGCCTGAATATTATCGTTGGGAACAGCTTTTTTTCCTGTGGATGTACGAGAAAGACCTCGTTTATAAAAAAACTTCCATGGTCAATTGGTGTCCCGACTGCCAGACCGTCCTGGCCAACGAACAGGTAGAGGCGGGACTGTGCTGGCGCTGCTCAAGCGAAGTAACCCCCAGAGAGCTGGATCAGTGGTTTTTCCGAATCACTGCTTATGTGGAAGAACTGCTCGAACACTGTGATCGCCTTCCCGGCTGGCCGGACAGGGTCCTCACCATGCAGAAGAACTGGATCGGGAAGAGCCACGGTTGTGAACTCTCCTTTCCCATGGCGGACGGCAAGGGGGACATAAAGGTTTTCACGACCCGCCAGGATACGATTTTCGGCGCCACCTTCATGCTCATCGCCGCCGAACACCCCCTGGTTCTGGAAATGGTCAAAGGGAAAGAACGGGAAGATGAGGTCAGGGAATGGGTTGATAAGATCAAGAAACACGACAAGGTGATGCGGACCTCCGATTACTACGAGAAGGAAGGTATCTTTCTGGATACCTATTGCCTCAATCCGGTCACAAAAAACAAAATGCCCATTTACGCCGCCAACTTTGTCCTCGCCGATTACGGCACCGGTTGCGTCATGGCGGTTCCTACCCATGATCAGCGGGACTTTGAATTCGCCAAAAAATACAACCTTCCCCTGATAGTGGTCATTCAGCCGCCCAAAAAGGCCCTGAATGTCCATACCATGACGGAGGCCTATGTAGAAGAAGGAATCCTCGTCAATTCCGGTCCCTTCAATGGCATGGAAAACATGAAGGCCCTGGATAAAATTGCCGAATATCTTGAATCTCTGGGCCGGGGCAAGAGGACTATCCAGTACCGCCTGCGGGACTGGGGTATATCCAGACAGCGATACTGGGGCGCCCCCATTCCCGTGATTTACTGTGAGAAGTGCGGAGCCTTGCCGGTGCCCGAACAGGACCTGCCCGTTATTTTACCCAGAGATGTGGAGCTCACCGGTGAAGGCGGATCGCCCCTGGCGAAGCATGAATCCTTTGTAAAAACGTCATGCCCCAATTGTAACGGGCCGGCACGCAGGGAAACAGACACCATGGATACCTTTGTCGAATCATCATGGTACTTTGACAAATTCTGCTGCGCAGCCTTCAATGATAAACCAGGACTAGACCGGAAGGCGCTTGATTACTGGATGCCCGTGGACCAGTACATCGGAGGTATCGAACATGCCATTCTCCATCTTCTGTATTCAAGATTTTTCACAAAAGTGCTGCGGGATTTCGGAGTCATCGGCGCCGATGAACCTTTTACCAACCTCCTGACCCAGGGCATGGTCTGCAAGGAAACGATGAAATGCCCTCAGCATGGTTATCTGTTCCCCGACGAGGCCAAGGAAGGCCGGTGTATCCATTGCCAGGAGGAAGTTGTTGTTGGCAAAACGGAAAAAATGTCCAAATCCCTCAAGAATGTTGTCGATCCCGATTATCTGATCGAACGCTACGGCGCCGATACCGCCAGGATATTCTGCCTCTTCGCCTCCCCTCCAGAGAAAGACCTGGAATGGAGTGATCAGGGAGTGGAAGGCTCCTATCGCTTCCTCAACCGGACATGGCGCATCGTCATGGACTATCTCGACGACATCAGGGAAATTGCTCCCTTTGACGGCACCAGTGTTCTCGACGGGGAATTGAAAAGCCTGCGGCGAAAAACACACCAGACCATTCGCAAGGTCACCAGGGATATTGATGATCGATTTCATTTCAACACGGCCATCAGCGCCGTCATGGAACTTGTCAATGCCCTTTATCAGGTTCCCCGGCCGGCGAAGGAGGATTTGACCGCCCTGTCGGTCATCAGGGAAACGGTTGACTCCCTGCTGTTGCTGCTGGCACCCACGGTTCCCCATTTTTCCGAGGAACTATGGGAAATGATTGGAAACAAGGTCAATACCGCCGATTCACCCTGGCCGGAATATGACCCTACTGTGGCCACGGAGGAGGAAATAACCATCGTCATCCAGGTAAACGGCAAGGTGAGGGGCCGGATCTCCGTGCCCATCGATGAGGAGGAGGAGTCAATCAAATCGCTGGCCCGAGCCGACGAAAAGATTGTCAAGCTGATCGAGGGGAAAATGGTCCTCAAAGAGATTTACGTACCCAGAAAATTGCTGAATATTGTCGTCCAGGGCTAAGATGAAAATCGGCATCCCTATTCCACGGATTATCATCCTCCTAACTATGCTCCTTATTCTGAGCGGCTGCGGCTACCGTTTCTCGGGAGGGGGAGAGTATATCGATCCGAATGTCCGCAAGGTCTTCATTGAACCCTTCGCCAACCGGACCAGCCAAGCCAACTTGGAAGACACCGTTCGTCTGGCCATCACCGACTGGTTAATCAGGGGACAACGGTTTCAGATTGTCGACAACGAGGATCAGGCCGACGCCCTTTTCCGGGGCGCAGTCAAAAGCCTCACGACCGTACCTCTCTCCTACCGGACAACAAATCTGGCCGCAGAAGAACGTATGACGCTAACGCTGGAACTATCCTTTGAGGACAGGAGGACAAAGAAAGTTATCTGGAAGGACGGTAATTTTTCCGGTACGCAGGAATACCCGGTGGCCAGTCTCAACGACACGGAAACCGCGCGCAAAAACGCCCTCTCAAAGCTATCCAGGGATACCGCCGAGAGGGCATATCGCATGATGATGTCTGGCTTCTGATCAGGCTGCGGCCTGAAGGGCGTTCACTTTCCTGGTTAGCCGGGAAATCTTGCGGGAGGCGTTCTTCTTATGGAAGATGCCTTTGGCGGCAGCCTTGCTGATCTTGGGAATCACGGCAACGAGAGCCTCCTTGGCACCGTCCCGTTCCTTCTTCTCGACCGCCTTGACGATGGATTTGATCTCCGTTTTTACACTGGAACGAATGGACGCATTTAGCAGACGTCGGTTTTCGCTCTGCTTCATTCTCTTAATCGCTGACTTATGGTTGGCCAAAAAACTTCCTCCTTCATACTTATTCAATCAGGGGGATTCTTTTATATAAATTGCCGACTTCTGTCAAGAATAAATTGCGCAAGCCCGGAGGTTAGATGAAAACAGGTCATGATGTAGCCATAATTGAGGTTGGTCCCCGGGATGGCCTTCAGAACGTAGCAGCTTTTGTGGAAACGGCACAGAAGGTTTCTCTTATCCGGCGTCTCGCTGCCGGCGGTCTGAAGGAAATTCAAGCCGGCGCTTTTGTCAGCCCCCGGGCAATTCCCCAGTTCCGGGACATGAAAGAGGTTGCATCACAAATAATCGCCTTGCCGGAGGTAAGATTTTCCGTGCTTATCCCCAATCTTCATGGGGCCCGCGAAGCTGTCAAAAGCGGCATTGAAAAGTTGATCTTCTTCTTCTCCCTCAGCGAATCCCACAATCTCAACAATGTCCGCCAGACAAAGGAAGCCTCGTTCAAAGGACTGGAAGTGATCCAAAAAGACCTGGCTGCCGATACGCCGGCCGAACTTTGCGTCGCCCTCGCTACAGTTTTCGGTTGTCCCTTCGAAGGATATATGTCTACCGACTATATTCTTAAAGACATTGAAAAGATAGCCAATATGGGCATCAAAGAGATCACCCTCTGCGACACCGTCGGTTTCGGCAACCCCGGTCAAGTGGAGGAGATTACGGTTGCCTGCCTGAGTGCTTTCCCGGAAGTCGTCTTCGCAGTTCATTTCCACAACACCAGAGGATTGGGTCTCGCCAATGCCCTGCGGGCTTATGATGTCGGCATCAGGAGGTTCGACGCCGCCGTGGGGGGATTGGGCGGCTGTCCCTTCGCCCCTGGCGCCTCCGGAAATATCGCTACTGAAGATCTGGCATTCATGTTCCATGAAATGGGAATACCGACTGGAATCGATTTGGACTCCCTCTTGAACGTCTCGGGCTACCTGAAGGAGATTCTGCCCGGGATAAACCTGTCCAGCGCGGTTTACCAGGCGGGATTGCCGAAGACGCAAGCATCCGGACCGGAATGCGGCGCCCCGGGAGGCAATCCCCCCTTCCCCGCTCACCAGGAGTGGTGATGGAGAATTTCTCCCTCCCCTTCAGGGGAGAGGCAGAGTGGGGGTGGGATAAAAATCATCCCAGCGTAATATGACAAGGACGTCAAAACGGATAATACCATATTATTGAGGAGGATAAGGATGCTGAAGAGAGAAGAGGCGTTACTGGCGGTTATCGACATCCAGGGTAATCTCTATCTGGCTATGGATGAAAAGGAATTTCTTCTGGCCAATACGGCAAAACTGGTCAAGGGGATTAATATTCTTGAAATTCCTATCATTCTGACGGAGCAAGTCAAGATAGGGCCGACGATCCCTGAACTTGCCGGTCTGATGCCCACTGTGAAGCCGATAATCAAAAACAGCTTCAGTTGCTGCGGAGATGAACAATTTCTGGCGACCCTGACCGCTACGGGGAAAAAACAGGTCCTCGTCTGCGGCATCGAAGCCCACGTGTGTGCCTATCAAACATCCATGGACCTTATGGAGCGGGGATACGAGGTTTACATAGTCGCCGACGCCGTTTCGTCCCGCACGGCCCGCAACCGTGAGATCGGCATTCAGAAACTATTCGCCTCCGGCGCCATCCTGACCAGCACCGAGATGGCCCTCTTTGAACTCCTGAAGGCTGCAACAGACCCAAAAGCCAAGGACATATTCAAAATCATAAAATAAAGTAAGATTCCGGCTATTTCAGTTTCTCCAGCGCCGCCATCAGTGATAAGATATTACTTTTTGACGGTCAGCTGGCATTCTCAATCCCCGATTCCTCAAAACAATAGAGGCCAGCCGGAAGTGATGGAGGCAGAGACAAAGGAGGCGGATTGTCAAGCACCGGACGTTTTCCGACGGGATCTTAGGTTGACGTAGCGAATCGGTATCGGTAATAAGAAACGTCCAGTGATGAATTTTGGTTGGGGATACGGGAAGCGACATAATATGAAAAGCGCTGGGAAAAGGGTCGGCCTTGCCCTGGGCGGCGGGGGTATCCGTGGCATTTCCCATATCGGTGTCCTTAAGGTCTTGGAACGGGAGGCCATTGATATTGATCTAATTGTGGGAACAAGCGCTGGCGCACTGATCGGCGGCGCTTATGCCAGCGGTCAATCTCCCCGGGAAGTTCAGGCCAAAGTTGAAGCTTATCTTCGCAGTCCCGAATTCGATTCCACCGCAATCAAGTCCATCGGCCTGACCGTTTCACCAGAGCAGAAGGGCCGTTTCAGGAAGGTGCAGTCGTTCGTCATGAACCGCTACTACATGATACGGTCCTTCTTCCGGCCATCCGTACTCCCTCCAGGGGATTTTCATTCCCTGATCAGCTATTTTCTTCCCGAGATGGACATCCGCCAGACCCGTATCCCCTTCCTTGTCGTAACCACGGACCTGATAACCGGCAGGCAGATTGTTTTTTCCGAGGGCCCACTCCGAACGGCCGTGCTAGCAAGCTGCGCTGTACCGGGGGCGGTCGAACCGGTCCGCTTGGGAGAGTGGCTCCTGGCCGACGGCGGCATCACAAGCCTCATTCCAGTCCATGTGGCGCGCGAGGCTGGGGCTGACGTCGTGATCGCCGTGATGGTGGATCGCGACCTTCCATCTTCCGGAGGCATGGGGACAGCGCAGGACATTTTCTATCGTGCCGGGGAAATTACGGCGAACAAACTTGAGGCAGTGGAACTGGAGAATGCGGACGTTATCATCCGGCCCGAGGTGGGAGAGCTCCACTGGATGGACTTCAGCCGGGCGGGAGATCTTATCCGGGCGGGAGAGGAGGCGACCCGCAAGGTTATGGGGAAAATCTATGCTTCTCTCCCCCTGAACAGGCGTATTTCTCACTTTGCCGGACGCTTCCTCACGATGGGGAAAAGGGTAAAACGATCTTTTCTGCGGGCCGCATCAGTGCTCGTTAATACCCCAACGGATATTCCCCCGAAATCGCCCCCCCAGGACAATATGGATAATCCTGACCCATCAGCAAATGGTGACGAACCCGTATCCCGCACCCCACGGACAGGAATATCGAGCGGATCATGAAACGCCGCCCGGCAACACTCTACTGTTTCAGGTTCTCCAACGCCGTGATGATCCCTTCCAGGGACGGCCGCTCGTTGATGTCGTGGACATCAATGTAACGGATGATCCCCTTCTTATCGATGACAAATATGGCCCTTTCGGTGACGCCATCGGTCCGCAGGATACCGTATTGCTGCGCCACTTTTCCATGGAGATAGAAATCCGACAGGACGGGAAACCAGAGCTTCCCCATCTGGTTGGTCCAGGAGAAGAGGGTGGGAATGTTATCCACGGTAATGCCTAAAAGCACGGCATCATTGGCTTCGAACATATCCCGGACAATATTGTATCCCGGCCACTGGTCCGAACAGACAGGGGTCCAGGCTGCGGGCACAAAGGACAGGACGATATTTTTCTTACCCAAATACTGGCTGAGGGCAACCTTTCCCCCCGCTACGGCAGGCAAGGTGAAATCCGGGGCCTTCTGTCCAACCTTGACTTTCAGCTTGCTATCTATGGGCTTCAGTTTCCCGGGATTGTAAATGTTATCCTTGTAAGCATCGGATATAGCCCAGGCAGACATCGCAAGCGTCAAGGTCATGATGACGGCACAACAGGAAATTAGAAATTTAAGACTTGCTCGTTTTTTCATTGTCCTCCTCGAAAAATGGGAATGGTGGTTATTTTGTCCCCGACAGGCGGACCATCTCCGCCAGGAAGGCATCCACATCGCCGAATTCGCCCAATTTTGAATAAAAGATGCTATGGGAACCGTTGGGATTGATCTTCACCCCGATAAAATATGGCGTCCGCGGCTCCCCCAATTTCTTGTGGATCTTAAAATCCCCGTCGGCATAAAGGGGAAAGGGGACATTGTATTTCTTCCGGAAGATATCCACTTCGTAAGACGAGTTACCAACGCCGATACCAACGAGTCGCATCTTGCTTTTCAGGTTCGGACTTGCCTGAATCTTATCGTAGAGTTTATTAACGTTGGGCGCCTCTTTCTGGCAATAGGGGCAGTACATACTGAAAATCTCGATTATGACAACGCCATCCTTTGGCTTGGGCAGGCTGAAGCCGGGACTCAAATCGGGAAGAGCGCCGCCTACTGCGGGTAAAGACGCGGCCGGGCTCATCGTACCACCCAGAAGAATCATGAGCATCAGCATTATCGAGATTCCGTATTTTACTTTAACCATTTCCCTGTCTCCTTTTTTCATAGCTGATGAGAGTTTTTACGAGTCCATCAGATGTTTATCTATATTAATCACTCCTCGGTTATTGGCAACCATAAATCCGTATCTGAATAGATAAAAAAAGGGGCCTGTTCATTCCGAACAGGTCCCTTGATGTTTCAAATCTTCATTTTTTACCCGTTAGTGATGTCCCTTTGCCGCTGGTTTTTCTTCCCCATAGACAATCAGCGTCCCGTGCTCTTCCATCTCCTTGAGCCACTTCGGGTGCTGCTTCTTCAACCACGCCCGGCTTACCCAGCCCGTGAGCATCGCGTCCAGTGAACCGGGGGAACCAACCGTTCCCAGGTACAGATGGACGAAGAAGAAGGCAAAGATCACCACAAACCCCAGGGCGTGGAGCACAAACATCAGCCGCACGATCGTCGGTGGAAAGCTCAGGGGGAACCACATCACCAGCCCCGTCAGAAACATGATCACGCCGAACCCGGCGACGGCCAGGAAAAACATCTTCTGACCCGGATTGTACTTCCCTACCTCGGGCACCTTATCCACATGCCAGACATAGCCCCCGGCGCACCTGATCCACTCCAGATCCTCGGGCATGGAAAAAATCCCCGCCTCCTTCCACCACATGCGGATGGTGAAGTACAGGGCCACGCCAAAAAAGACGCCTGTGAAGTTATGGACGTACTTCAAGGATTTGAGGCCGCCCATCAGGTCGCCGATGAAGTTAAAGGACTGGTACATCATCCCCAACCCGGTAATACAAAGAGCTATACACGACAGGGCCAGGCTCCAGTGGACAATCCGCTCAAAACCGTCTGTTGCTTGAATTAATCCCTTTCTCATGGCTTATTCACCTCCCTTTTCTTCTTTGCCGGGCTCATCGGGCAGCTTTGGTCCATGCAGGATATAGTGTAAGAACGACCCCGCCAACACGCCGCCCGCCGCCAGCAAACTTAACGGCTTCAGCATGTCTTTCCAGACAATGATCGAGAACGGCACGCTGGGCTTGTCGGGCAGGGCATCATAAACTCTTGGTTTTTCGGTTAGCACATAAATGACATGGGTCCCGCCGACGAACTTGTCGCCATAGACGCTGGCGTCGCCCCCCAACTCCTTGGCCCGGGCATATGCCTTTTTGATCATGGCGTTCTTGTCGCCGAAGGTGATTGCCCCCGTGGGGCAGGCCTTGGCGCAGGCGGGGATTAAGTCCGCCTCGAGACGGCTCAGGCACAGATCGCACTTATAGATCTTGTCCGTGACCCGGTCATATCTGGGAATGTTAAAGGGACACGCGGAAACGCATTCCTTACAGCCGATACAGAGACTGTTGGTGACGGCCACCGTGCCGAAGTCCGTATAGTGGAGCGCCCCGCTGGGGCAAACCTTCACACAGGCCGCATTGGTGCAGTGCATACAGCCATCTTTTCTGAAGAGCCACTTGACTTTGTCTTTCTCCGCAATTTCCTGAAACCGGATCAGGGTCCATGTGTTCGACTGCAGATCGGGGGGATTCTGATAGGTTCCATAATTCTCGGTCTGTTTTGCCGGCTGCTGATTCCACTGTTTACAAGCCAATTGGCAGCCCCGGCAGCCGGTACATTTCGAAACATCGATTAGTTTTGTTTTTTCAGCCATAATCTCTCACCCCCTCACTTCTTGATCACATTGACCATGAAGGCCTTGCTCTCAGGAATCATGGTATTGGCGTCGCCAATGGTCGGCGTCAGCAGGTTGGCTGCATCACCGAAAGTAAAGACCTCGGCCTTCTTGTCGCCCGGGTTGTATTTCCGGTCCTTGGTCGTGATCCAGCCGAAATGCCAGGGAATGCCCACTTCGTGAATAGTGTTGCCATCGATATTAAAGGGTTTGAACCGGGAGGTCACGATAGCCGTACACTCAACCTGACCCCGCGGTGACTTTACGATGGCCTTATCGCCGTTCCGGATGCCCTTTTCTCTGGCCAACTCGACGCTCATCTCTACAAACATCCCCGGCTGCATTTCCGCCAGCCATGGGCACCAGCGGGTCAGAACACCCGTCTGCCAGTGCTCGCTGACCCGGTAGGTCGAACAGATGAAGGGGAAGCGGGGATCGCAACTTGCCACGCCGGAATAAAGATCCAGATCGGATCCCACGCCGGTTTTGTCAAAACGTTTGATCGCCGGATTGCTCTTCTGGGGCGACATGAGGTTTTTCTCCACGGGACACTCGAGCGGCTCGTAGTGCTCCGGGAAAGGACCATCAGCAAGACCGGGGCCAAAGAGACTGGCCACGCCGTCCGGCTTCATGATAAAAGGCGGCCTTCCCGAACCGGGATCGCCGACGCCGTCGGGAATGTCGCCAACCCATTTAGTTCCATCCCAGGTAATGACGGCCCGCTTGGGATCCCAGGGCTTGCCGTTGGGGTCCACCGACGCGCCGTTGTAGATAATCCGGCGGTTCACCGGCCAGGACCAGGCCCATTCTGGGTAGAGGCCGATGCCGGTAGGATCATTCTTTCCGCGGCGAGCGGCCATGTTTACGGCGCCATATGACCCGCAATAGACCCAGCAGCCCGATGACGTCGAACCGTCATCCTGAAGCCAAGCGAAGGCGGGCACGGGATCGCCCTTCTTGAATTCCTTGAACTCCCCTTTCTTGTTGGGAACTTCAATCTTTTTGTCTTCCAGGAAGAAGCCGTTGATTTCCTTGGCCACCATTTGGGGATCATAGTGGAAGTGGCCGGCAACGGTCTTTTTCCCGTAGGGCCAAGTGAGTTTCATCAGCGGATCAGCAAAAGCGCCGGGCTGTTTTGCATACAGCCCTTTGACCTTGAAGAAGATCTCGCTCATGATGTCGCCGTCGGGAAGGGCCACCCCCGGAGGATTGACGGCCTTATAGCGCCACTGCTGCAACCGGCTGCTGTTGGCAAGGCTCCCTTCCTTTTCGATGGAGGAGGCGCAGGGGAGCATGAAGACCTCGGTTTTGATCTTCGTGGGATCCATGCCGGGACCTCTCCAGAAGGAACCTGTTTCGTTGTCGAAGAGATTGACGTTGACCATCCAGTCCAGTTTCCCCAGCGCTGCCCGGACCTTGTTGGAATGGGCGCCGCTGCACGCGGGATTCATTCCCCAAGCAAAGAAACCCGAGAATTTACCCTTGTACATCTGGTCGAAGATCATGAGCCACGAATAATTGACGCCGTCGTCAAGTTTGGGCATCAAGGCATAGGATTCTTCCAGCGTTGCGTTCATGCCGTACATGGACCGCAGGAAGCTGGCCGAGTATTTGGGGAAGTTTTTCCACCAGTTGAGGCTGTTCTTCTCTTTGGTGACGGGGGTCCGCTTTTCGTTGTACTCTTTCAGGGTCTTGATGGACCCCGTCGGGGTTCCCAGGTAGCCCGGCCAGATATGGAAAAGCAGGCCGTGATCCGTTGAGCCCTGTACATTGCCTTCGCCGCGCATGGCTGCGACGCCGCCGCCGGCAATGCCCATATTGCCGAGGAGGAGCTGGATAATGCACATCGCCCGGATGTTCTGGACGCCCACGGTATGCTGGGTCCAGCCCATGGCGTAAAGTTCGACGCCGGCCTTGTCGGGCTTGCCCGTGGCGGAATATTCCTTGTAAACCTCCAGCAATTTGTCCTTCGGTGTCCCGGTTATCTTGGTAACGAGTTCCGGGGTGTAGCGGGAATAATGCTTCTTCAGGAGTTGGAAAACGCAGTTGGGGTCCTGGAGGGTCGGATCTTTCTTGATGACCCCATCGGCGCCCGTCTGATAAGACCAGGTGTCTTTGTTGTATTTGCTGCCTTCCAGCCCCGAGAAGACGCCGTTGTTATCGCCGGGGAGCTTGAAATTCGGGTTAACCAGGAAGGCGGCGTTGGTGTAGTTCTTCACATATTCATCAAAATACAGATTGTTGTCGATAATATACTTGATCATCCCGCCGAGGAAGGCGATATCTGTCCCTGACCGCAGGGGGGCATAGACATGGGACTTCGCCGCCGACTGGGTGAACCGGGGGTCCACACAGAGCAGTTTTGCCCCTCTTTTGTCGATGGCTTCCTGAATCCACTTGAAGGAAACAGGGTGATTGGAAGCGGGGTTGCTTCCCATAATAAGGATCACATCCGCATTGCGGAAATCGACCCAGTGATTCGTCATTGCGCCGCGTCCGAACGACTCTGCCAGAGCCGGTACAGTTGGGCTGTGTCAGATACGGGCCTGATGTTCAATATAGACCAGGCCCAACCCCCTTAGAAATTTTTGATACGTGAAGCATTCTTCAAGATCCATGGCCGCGCTGCCAACGGAAGCAATCCCCTCTGTCCGATTGACAAGCTCGCCCTTCTCATTAGTGGCCTTAAAGCTGACGTCGCGGCTTCTCTTGACATTTTCGGCAATCTTCTCGAGAGCCCACTCCCAGTCCACTTCCTTCCATTCCGTGGCAAACGGCGCTCTATAGAGAGGCTTACCCAGGCGGTTCTCGTTGACGGCCATCTGGTAGATGGAACCGCCCTTACTGCACAGCGATCCCCTGTTGATGGGGCTGTCCGGGTCGCCTTCCGTGTTGACAACCTTGCCTTGCCGGGTGGAGACAATAATGCTGCAGCCGACAGAACAGTAAGGGCAGATCGTCGTGGTCTCTTTTGCATACTTGACCTTCAGGGGCTGAGCGTAGGCGGATACAGGCTTCAGGCTGACGCCGAGGCCGCTGGCCGCCAGCACGGCACCGGAGATCTTCAAGAAACCTCTTCTGCTGACATCCATAAAAATGCGCTCCTTTCTTAGGTATTGATTCACATGGTTGCGTCCATCGACTCACCCTTTCCAATCATGGGAGGCGCCGCCGTTTCCGGCAACACCCAATGTCCACCCTTCATTGATATTCTCTTTAGAAAAAGTGGATCGGAGAGCAGGATGCACTTGGTCTTTCAAAAAGGCCTGAAATAACCGGCTTCCTATATATTTAATGCCTTCAAGTGTCAAGATGTTTTTGGGTAAATTTACAAGGATTTCATCTACTTATGTCATTATTGACATATGCGGTATCTTTACTCATAATGCAGCAATTTTGGAAAGAATGTATCAATGATTCTCCTTATCTCGGCAAGCCATTCTTTTTGTCGGGAAGGACATCAAACTCGAAGCATACACGATTGTTCCTCTTGATAATGTCAATTTTTCTTCCTTCACGTGCGGTATGAAAGTAGATGAAACAGCCATCATAACCGAAACTGAGAGGAACAACATAAGGCTGACTCTCGTCACACATTGCCAGATGACAAACTCGGCAATGTCTAATGATGCCGTCAATATCTTTCCTGTCTGTTATTTCTCTGTCGTTACGACGCATTCTTCATTCATCTAAAATTCTTTGCCGGAGCTCCGGAATAGGTTACACTATTTAATGTAATTAACGAACTGACGATAGTGTTCCCCGTTTTTCATTTTCCGCCTGCCCCACCGTCAGGCCAATTGGGGTGGCTGCAACCGGGCAATTTATCTCGTTCAAGCGAGCCTCCAATTCCTGGCTCAATTGGTTGATCTCATCGGTGAGGCAGGTCTTCTCCTCCCCGTCCAAGGCTTGGGTATCCAGATACTTGCGGGGTTGACTAGGGTCCGGCTTGATAGTGATGATCGGCAGGTTGGAGAGTTTGCCTTTTTCAAAGGTGGGAGCTTGTTGAACAGCCATACGTTCCTCCTCATGTGTTCATTCGGAAAAGCGTACTAAATCGCCAACTTGCTTTTGTGACAGCGAATTGTAAGCAGAATAAATTTTTATGTCAATAGGATATTTCCCCTTTCCCACATCCATGCATTTGTAAATCGGATCTTGCTTTTTTCCCGGGACCGCGATAGAGAGATTTCTGACGGGGGTGCCTTTGTTCGCCAGAGGCTGAGAGATACCCTTTGAACCTGATCCGGGTCATGCCGGCGTAGGGAGCAATCCATGTACCATGGGACTTTTTGTCCTCAGGGGCCGTTCCTCTCGTCAGAGCAGGGATGGCCCTTTTTTTTGGGAAAACGAATGCAAAAGACGGTTTTTATGAAAAGACCATTAAAGGAGGAATGATGCAATTAAACGAAATCACCATTACCCGGGCCATCATCGAGCGGTTCACGGAAAAATTCCTGGCCTGTACGGAAGTGGATGTGGCCATCGTGGGTGGCGGTCCTGCGGGGCTTGTCGCCTCTTACTATCTGGCAAAGGCGGGCAGGAAGGTCGCCCTTTTCGAGCGGAAGTTGAGCATCGGCGGCGGCATGTGGGGCGGCGGCATGATGTTTAACGAGATCGTCGTCCAGGAAGAGGCCAGAGAAATCCTGGATCTCTTCGGAATAACAAGCCGGCCCTATGAAACGGACTACCATACGGCGGACGCTATTGAGGCGGTCTCCACGATCTGCTCGTATGCCGTCAAGGCCGGGGCGAAGATTTTCAACTGCATGTCCGTGGAAGACGTCATGATTCGTGAAGGCCGGGTGACGGGCCTCGTTATCACCTGGTCCCCCGTGGAAATGGCGGGGCTCCACGTGGACCCCATGACCATCGGGGCAAAATGGATTATCGATTCGACGGGCCATGCCACAGAAGTGCTCCGCGTGATTGAGCGGAAGGCCGATGTCCGGCTCTTCACCGAGACGGGAAAGCTCATGGGTGAACATTCCATGTGGGCGGAAAAGGCGGAACGAATGACCCTCGAAAATACCAAAGAGATCTGTCCGGGCGTTTACGTCGCCGGCATGTCGGCCAATGCGGCATTTGGCGGCCCCCGGATGGGGCCTATCTTCGGAGGCATGCTCCTGTCGGGCAGAAAGGCCGCAGAACAGATCTTGAACAGATAAGGATTGTATATATGCATCCCGGGAATAGTCAGGGGGGCATCAAGCTCCCTTTCTGCACTTCTTGAGAGACTTGATGTCATGGATCTGCCGGGAAAGGGATATGGAGAGGATTGTCTCCGTGCAGGACTTTTCCGCGCTCAGTTTCGTCCCGTTTCCGCGCGGATCAGACAGGCCATGACTGCCATCTGGGCAGCGGACAGCAGTACGAAGTAAGCCATCCAGGCGGGGAATCCCATGATCGTCGGCTGCCCGCTCCCCCAAGCCCAGAAATCCATCGCTAGGGCGAATATTGCCGCAAACATCGGGAAATAGCAGTCGGTTGGCCACCCGGGGAGGCGGATCGCGAGTTCCCCTTCCCTTACCCGCAGCAAAAGATGTACAGTCAGGTACACGCCAAAGGCGGCCAGCATCACCCAGATGACCGGCAGAAACGGACCCGCCGGGACAAGCTTGAAGTGCAGAAAAACCAGGGCGGTTTCACCGGCGAGGATCGATAAAATCGCCGGAGCGGCGTGGACGCGTTGCCAGTACAAACCGCACAGGACCGTCGGGAAAAGGACAGCCAGGCCCGCGAAGGTCTCGGTAGCAATCTCGATCATGGTCGCCGGCGGCCGACGACCCAGAAGCTCAACGCCATGAACCCGGTTCCGAACGCCATGATCGGGAAAAAGCCGTACCCGTCGCGGTAGCCTGCCCCCGAGGTCCCGAACACCGTGAAGGCGGAAAAATTGATGGCCGTCATGGTGGCCAACAGGATCACGGTGCCCAGCCTGCGGTCGGCCAAAAAGTAACTGGCGGGGGACGACTTCCAGTGGGTGCGCGTGAAATACCCGATCATCAGGACAATCAAGAAATACGCTGCCAATACGGAAATTTTTGTAATCACAACCCGTTTCCTTCCCACATAATAAAAAAGCCACCCCGAAAGGTCGGGATGGCTAGTGCCTTACATAATCTGATCCAGACCGGATATCGTCCCTGAGGATGAGCTCCCCGTTTTCCCTATCAAATCTAGCACCGGACAGAGGCCTTATAATCCAAATAATCGTCGCCTAATTTGCCGGTCAGGTATCTCTCTTCCGGCCTGACGGCCAAACATTCCGGGAGGATAAAAAGGATTATCAGGGCGAAGACAAACCACAGAGAACACAGCAAAACAGCAATTCCACCGAGCAAAAACAACAGGGAAAGGTACAAAGGATTACGAGAAAATCCGAAGGGACCCTCGCGAACGATTCTCACCGTAGGTTTTGCAGGGTTATAGGGAGTCTTATTATTGATAAGAGCTTTAAAAGCACCTAATGCTCTTATCATGTGGAAAAAATAAGTGGGGGGGGCATCTTAACGGCCGCTCTGTCTTTTTAATTTATTTTCATGTTTATCCTCATTTGACATTCAAGTGAAATTTAAAAGGCGCGGCAGCCTTAGACCGCGCCTCTCTTGAGCGCTTTGATAATTAAATCATCATATAAAGAGTAGCCGCCAACTGAATTTACACAAGATATTTCTCCCTTCACTCAAGGCGATTTTGATATTTTTTTCCATACGGAATCCCCATTTTTTTCATCCTGCTGCGCAAGGTGCTGGGATTGATCCCCAGACGGGCCGCCGCCCCCCGCGGGCCATGGACGACCCCTTTGGTCATGATCAAGACATGGCGGATATGGCGGACGCTTACCTCATTCAGGTCGAGGGGGCCTTCGGGAGGCTTGTCCCCCACCTGGTTGTCGGAGACCGTTTTCATGCCCTGTCCCGCCTGCACCAGCGCCCGGAAGGTTAGCGGTCCCTGCTGATTCAGGATCATCTCCCGCTCCACGACATTTTCCAGTTCCCGGACGTTTCCCGGCCAGTCGTAATTTATCAGCCGGTCCACGGCCCCGGGCAAAAGCTCAGGAACAGCCGACAATTTCAACTCCTTGGCCTTCTTATTCATAAAATAATACAAAAGAGAGGGAATATCTTCCCTTCTTTCTCTCAGCGGCGGGATGGTGATCGGGAAGACATTGATGCGAAACCACAGGTCCTCACGAAATTGGTTGGCCGCGACCATATCGTTCAGGTGGCGGTGGGTCGCGGCAATGATCCTGATATCCACGGGAATCGACTTAGCTCCCCCCACCCGTTCGATCACCTTTTCCTGGAGCACCCGCAGCATCCTGATCTGGGCCGGGAGCGGTAGTTCCCCGATTTCGTCAAGAAAGATGGTCCCCTGGTTGGCCCGCTCAAAACGCCCGCGCTTTTGCTCGATAGCGCCGGTAAAGGCGCCCTTCTCATGCCCGAAAAGTTCGCTGTCGATAAGGGTTTCGGGAATGGCGCCGCTGTTGACCGTAATGAAGGGGCCTTTACTCCGGGCGGATAAACGGTGAATGGCACCGGCCATGACGCCTTTGCCCACGCCGGTCTCCCCGAGAAGCAGGACGGGACTTTCGAGGGGCGCGACTTTCCGGATCATTTCCATGACCTCCTTCAGGCCAAAGTCCATGCCGATGATCTCGCTGCCGGCCAGACTGAATAGTTCCTGGTGGAGATAACGGTTGTCGTCCGTCAACATATCCTTGAGTTTGAGGACCTGTTGATGCTTGAGGGCGTTGGAAAGGGCCATGGCAAAAGGTTCGTTCAGCAGCGCCAGGAGCCGGGCGTGTTCTTCCGTATAGCGACCTAATCCTCCGGCGGTCAGCGCCAAGGTTCCCAACCTTTCCCCTTCGATCACCAGCCGCATGAGCAGGGACGACGATGCGGGAATTCCTAAGGATACGGCGAGGGGTTTCATGACCGGATCATCCTCGGGACGATTGACGATCCGCACGTTCGGCACCCCCGGCCGCTCCAGACTGGCACGTCCTTCCCGGTTTAAGGGTGTAACCTTATCGAGGGCTCTGCTCCCGGAAATTGTCACTTCGGCAATGGTTTGCACGGACCCCAGTTTCTTTTCGTAGAGGTGCAGAAAAATCCTTTCCACCGGCAGTACGTTGACAAGATAATCGAGGGAGCGACGCAGGGCTGTTTCGATGTCCAGGCTACTACAGATCCGCATCGTCATCTGACGAAAAAATTCATTTTCATCCATGGTCATTCCCCTTTTTTATGGTCATCCTTGTTATATTTCGCAGTTTAACACAGGTATTGCGAAATGTCGCATGTTTTTTTGCGACTATTCGCAACGCAAACATTAATGATTTGCAACTAGATGAAATGTTAAGTTATTTGCCTTGGCATACCCCGTGCTACAATCCTTGTGCAAGGAGACCGGAGGTCGAAAAGATGAAATGGATGGAGATTATCAAGCTGCGCGTTGCCGATAGCAATAGGGATTCCCTCGCTCAGCAGTTGGCGGAAATCATCCCAGGCATCAATCTTGAGCAAGGATTGCGGGAGATAAAACTATACCGCCGTGCGGTGGTGGACAGCGACGTCAGTATCTATCTCTATTGGGAATCGAAGCGACCGGCGCCGCATGGGAGCGCCGCGGGTTTCTGCCTCATGCATATGCTGAAGGCGTTCGGCCTGATTTCCCATTCCGTCTGGATAGAAAAAGAAGACCAGGAACATGCGGAAGTTACAGAGAAACAACGGATAAGAAAAACAATATGAATGAACGGAACAATCTGACGGTCTATCAAAGGCCCCTGTGTCATCAGGAGCCGGAAATCAAGGAGGTATTTCATGAATGCGTTAGTGGGTTTGAATGCGGTTACGCTGATATTCGTCGCGTTATGCGTATTCGCCATCGGTTATCGATTTTACGGCGTTTTTATCGCTAATAAGGTTTTAAAACTGGATGATGACCGGCCCATGCCGGCCGTCACCCAGGCCGATGGCATCGATTATGTGAAAACAGATAAATATGTACTCTTCGGCCACCATTTTGCGGCGATTGCGGCGGCGGGTCCGCTGCTGGGGCCGGTATTGGCTGCGCAATTCGGGTTTTTGCCGGGAGCGCTCTGGATCCTCATCGGTGCCGTCCTGGCCGGCGCTGTCCACGATATGGTCGTGCTTTTCGCCTCCGTCCGCCACCGGGCACAGAGCCTGGCGAAAATCGCCGAAAGCGAGGTAGGCAAGACGGGCGGTGTTGTGGCCTCCTTTGCCTTCCTGTTTATCCTGATTCTGACGTTGGCCGGATTATCCATTGCCGTGGTCAATGCCCTGTTTGACAGCGCCTGGGGAACCTTCGTGGTGGCCTCCACCATCCCCATCGCCATCCTCATGGGCATCTGGATGTATAAGATCCGGCCCGGCGACGTTCTCTGGGCAAGCATTATCGGCGTGGCTCTCCTGGCGGCCTCCATTCTGTTGGGACCCGCGATTGCCGCCGATCCTACCTGGTCAAGCTGGCTGACCCTGAGCAAGAAACAGTTGGCCGTGGCCATTCCCATCTATGCCCTGATCGCGTCGGTGCTGCCGGTCTGGTTTCTGCTGGCGCCCCGGGACTATCTTTCCACGTATCTGAAGATCATCACCATCTTGGCACTGGCCGTCGGTCTGATCGTCGTCCATCCGCAACTGTTGATGCCGCCGTTGACCGGCTTCATTCACGGGGGCGGCCCGGTCATCCCCGGCAGCGTGTTCCCCTTTGTCTTTATTACCATCGCCTGCGGCGCCATTTCGGGGTTCCACGCCATCATCGCTTCGGGCACGACGCCCAAGATGATCGGCAACGAAAGGGAAATCCTCTTCGTCGGTTACGGCGCGATGCTCGTGGAGGGATTTGTCGCCATTATGGCCCTCATTGCCGCCTGCGTCCTGGTACCGGCGGACTATTTCGCCATTAACAGCGCCCCGGCAGCTTTTGCCAAGCTCGGCATCGATACGGTTAATCTTCCCTGGCTGGCGGCGGAAGTCGGCGAAAAACTCCAGGGCCGTCCCGGCGGAGCGGTGTCACTGGCCGTCGGCATGGCTTACGTCTTTTCGTCCATTCCTTTCCTTGAAAATCTGATGGCTTACTGGTATCATTTCGCCATCATGTTCGAGGCGGTGTTTATTCTCACGGCCGTTGACGCCGGCACCAGGGTGGGGCGGTTCCTCCTTCAGGAGATGTTCGGCAAGATCTACCCCAAATTCGCCGAGACCCACTGGATTCCGGGGATACTGATCACCGGCGTTATTTTCACGTCCGCCTGGGGCTACCTCGTTTACACCGGCGATATCGCCACCATCTGGCCCCTGTTCGGAATGAGCAACCAGCTTTTGGCATCGAGCGGTCTGATCATCGTGACCACCATGCTGATTCGCCTGGAGCGAAAGAAATATGCCTGGGTTACGGCGGTCCCCGGAATTTTTATGGCCTTTGTCACCCTCTATGCCGGGTATCTGAACATCACGGAAAACTATCTGCCCAAAAGCAACTATGTTTTGGCGGTGCTGTCCATTATCATCATGGCCCTGATGATCATCGTCTTTGTCGTCACGTTCAAGCGGTGGTATGAGCTTCTCAAAATCAAGACAGAGGTTATCGACAAATGGGGCAAAAAGGTCCTGGCTACGATTCCTGACGAGGATCTGACCATTGCGGAAGCGGAAATGTTGAAGGCGCAAATGGTCCGAGAGCCGGTGAAGGCGTCGTAAGAAATACTAAAAGAGAAAGAAGAAAGAGGTCTTGACATGAAAAATTTCGGAGCAAATAAACTCGCTGAGAGCGTCATCCAGGCGGAATTGTGCAGCGGCTGCGGCGCCTGCATTGACCTTTGCCCCTATTTTCGCTCCTACCGGGGGAAAACAGCTTATCTTTTCCCCTGTACCCGGGAAGAGGGGCGCTGTTTTGCCTATTGCCCCAAGGTCGAGGTGGATCTGGACGGTCTTTCCCGATTTCTCTTCGCTAAACCGTACGACGGCGATCCCCTGGGAAACTGGCGGAGCATCCATGTCGCCCGGGCAGGGGCCCGGGTAAAAAGACAGTCCTTCCAGTCCGGGGGCACTGTTTCTGCCCTGATGTATTTTGCCCTCCGCAGCCGGCGCATCCGGGGCGCCATCCTCACCGGCCGGCAGGGGCTCCTGCCCGTCCCCCATCTGGTCACCCGTCCGGCGGGAATATGGCGGCACGGCCTCTCCAAGTATACCGCCGCCCCCACCCTGGCGGCCCTGAACCGGGCCGTTGACGCCGGGCACGAGGCCTTGGGCGTCGTCGCCACCCCCTGCCAGGCCACGGCCATCACCCAGATGCGGATGAATCCCCTGCAAAAAACACCTTTCCAGGACCCCACCGCACTGGTAGTCGGCCTCTTCTGCACCTGGGCCCTCGATTTCCGTAAGTTCGAGGCCTTCCTGGCGGAAAGGGTTCCCCTCAAGAACATTGTCAAAATCGATATCCCGCCGCCCCCGGCGTCGGCGCTGGAAGTTTACCTCCCGGAAGAGAAACGGGAGTTTCCCCTTGACGAGATCCGCCCCCTGGTCCCGGATACCTGCGGCTACTGCCTTGATATGACCTCCGAGTTTGCCGATGTATCCGTGGGTGTCCTGGAGGGACATCCGGATCTGAACACCCTTATTGTCCGGACTAAGCGGGGCGAAGAGATCGTCCGGGCAGCCCAGCGTCAGGAATACCTGGTCCTTGATGACATGCCCGCCCAAAACCGGGAGCACCTGGAGTGGGCGGCGGGGAACAAGAAACAACGTGGCGTCCGCCGCTGTGAGGAGGCGGGAAGACTGAACGGGGAAGCGGGCACGGCCTGCCTCCGTCTGAGCGGGGAAATAGTAGACAGGAGTCTGAAGAATGGAAAGAACGGAAAGGAGTCGCCATGTCATATCTGATTGATGAAGGCAAAAATGCCGAGCATCTCCTCATGGGTAACGAGGCCATCGTCCGGGGGGCCCTGGAGGCGGGAGTAAACGTAACCGCCGGTTATCCCGGCACCCCTTCCTCGGAGATTATCGAGTGCTTCTCCCAGGTGGCAAAAGAGCGCAACCTGTACGTAGAATGGTCAACCAATGAAAAAGTGGCCGTGGAGGTCGCGGCGGCCGCCTCCTTCGCCGGCCTCCGTTCCCTGTGCGTCATGAAGCAAAACGGCGTCAATGTGGCCTCCGACTTCCTCCTCCACCTGGCCAGCTCGGGAACACGGGGGGGCATGCTCCTCGTTTCCTGCGACGATCCCGGCGCCCTCTCCAGCGTCAACGAGGGGGAATCGCGGCTTTTTGCTCAACTCCTGGAAATCCCCCTCCTGGAGCCGGGAGACTTCCAGGAGGCAAAGGACATCATCTCCTGGGCCTTCGACTTCTCCGAAAAGATCCGGAATATCGTCATGATCCGCAGCGTCACCCGCTTGTCCCATGCGAGCGGCAACGTCCGTTTCGGTCCCCTCCCCGCCACGGCGGCTAAGGCGGAGTTTCATTACAACGGACCGCTCCTCGACCCGGACACGGGACCGATGATCGCCATGATCGTGGCAGCCCCGGAGGCCCAGCACGGCCCCCAGCAGGAAAAGCTCAAAAAAGCGGCGGAGATCTTCGAGACCTGCCCCTTCAACACCTACACGGGTCCCGCCGCCCCGGAGCTTCTCATCATCACCAGCAGCGCCTGTTCCCTCTACAGCCGGGAGGCCGTAAGCATCCTAGGCCTGGCGGGGCGGGTGGGAATCCTCAAACTGGCCACGACCTGGCCCCTTCCCCAGCGCCTGTTGAAGAAGCATCTCGCCGCCGCACCGCAGATCCTCTTCGTCGAGGAGGTGGCTCCCACCCTGGAGGACCACGTCAAGGTCATCGCCGCCGAATCCGGGGCGGAGATCGGCGTCAAGACATTTTTCGGCAAGAAATCCGGCCATCTGCCCTCCGTGGGGGAACTCAATCCCGACCTCGTCCTCGCGGCCCTGTCCCGCATCTTTGCCATCCCCTATGAAGGGGCGCCGGCGGCTTTTTCCGGAGCCGTCAAGGCCCTGGCGGCGCAATACGCCCCGCCCCGAGGGATGACCTTCTGTCCCGGCTGTCCCCACCGGGCCTCCTACTGGTCCATCAATAACGCCTTGAAACTGGACGGACGCAACGGCTTCGTCTGCGGGGATATCGGCTGCTATGTCATGGGGACCATGCCCGCCGGTTTCAGCACCTGCAAGACCCTCCATGCCATGGGTTCGGGAAGCGGCATCGCCAGCGGTTTCGGCAAGCTCAAGCAGTTCGGCATGGACCAGCCCGTCCTGTCTGTGTGCGGCGACTCCACCTTCTTCCATGCCGCCATGCCGGCCCTGGCCAACGCCATCCACCAGCGGTCCCCCTTCACGATGATCCTTATGGACAACCGGGGCACGGCCATGACGGGGTTTCAGCCCCACCCCGGCTCGCCGACGAACGTCCTGGGAGAGGCAACGCCCGCCCTGGACATGGAAAAGATCTGCCGGGCCATGGGGGCCAAGGTGGAGGTGAGCGATCCCTTCGACTTGGAGAAGACGCGGCAAAAGTTGAACCATCTCATGGAATACGCCGATGGGGCCAAGGTGCTTATTCTCCGCCAGGCCTGCGCACTGAGCCCCGAACGGCGGGGGAAAAAGAAGTATGAGGTCACGGTGGACGAGTCCCGCTGCCGGGGGGAGGACTGCGGCTGTAACCGGATCTGCACCCGGATCTTCGGCTGTCCGGGGCTCATCTGGGACGGAGAGAAAAAGGTCAGCCGCATCGACGAGATCATCTGCGTCGGCTGCGGGGTCTGCGCCGACATCTGCCCCGCCGGGGCCATTGTGAGAAAGGAGGTTGCCTGATCATGTCCGACGTTAAACTCGCAAAAGATCCTTACAACGTCATCATCACCGGCGTCGGCGGCCAGGGGAACGTCCTGGCCTCCCGGCTCCTGGGAGGAATGTTGGCCAAGAAGGGCTTTCTCGTCACCATCGGGGAAACCTTCGGGGCGTCCCAGCGGGGCGGCTCCGTCATGAGCCACCTGCGGATTTCCCGCCAAACCGTGGCCAGTCCCCAGATCCCCCGGGGCCGGGCGGACGTCATCGTCTCCCTGGAACCGGCGGAGGCCCTCCGGGTCCTGGCTCTCTATGGCAATCCCGATACCATTCTTCTGACCAACAGCCACCCTATCTATCCCGTGGGGGTCATCAAAGGGGATCTCGTCTATCCGCCCGTGGCGGAAATGGAGGCCGCCGTCACGGAGGTCCTCCCCGCCGCGCGCTTTATCGACGCCACTGCACGGGCCTTGTCCCTGGGAAATTCCATCTTCGTCAATATCGTCATGCTCGGCGCCCTGAGCCGCCTGAACGTCGTCCCCTTCCACCGGGAAGAGTTCAAGGAGGCGATTGCCGCGCGCCTCGCTACGGGACAACTGGCCATCAATCTCCAGGCTTTTGACGCGGGTTACGGGATGGTTTAGGTCGTTATGGCAGCACGGCGAAGACCCGCGCCGGGGCGCCGGTTCCGTTCCTGATGAGCATAGGTACGACGTATAACGTAGCGCCCGTCTCCGGCAGCTTATCCAGACCGGCGATATTTTCCAGGGCGACCTTGTCGGCGCCGCAGATGATGCGATGGACCATGAAATCCTGGGACTTCCCATAGTCAATGCTCGGCGTGTCAATGGCGATGCCGCTGATGTTCCGCTCCTTCACGAGGAATTCCGCCGCCGCGGGTGAGAAGCCCGGAAAGCTGAGATGGGGAATGGCGCCCATTCCCATGATCTCCGTCCCCAGCACCTTTTTCCGGTCCGGGTAGTACTTTGTTCCGATGCCCGTGTACATGATGACCCAGGCGCGCTTCGGGATGGGCCCATGCCTTTTTTCCCACTCCTTCACGTCTTCCGTCGTCAAGAGGTAATCGCGGTTCTGCTCGCACTTTTTCGTCACGTCAATCTTCACCGCCGGTCCGGTCCAGTCAGCAAGGGGTATTTGATCGATCGTCCGGCCGTTCCGGGAAAAATGGATCGGGGCATCGGCGTGCGTCCCTCCATGTTCTGCGGCGCTGTAATTGTTGGCGGCGTACCAGTAGCCTTTATCGTTAATGCCCCAGTACTCCCTTGTCTGCTTGAAGGTTGTTGCATTCGGCCAATAGATGGTATTTTCATCATAGGGATAGGTCATATCCAATGTCCGGCCCATTGAATCACCGGCATAAAGCGACCCGGCCAATGCCAGGATCACGGTTGCGGCAAAAACGACGATGCTGTTTTTCATAATCATGCCTTTACCTCTTTTCTTAAATTTCTGACATACTCATCTACATTCCGGATTGCATCGTTATCTTTCCACATGCCGAATAACTCATTCTTGCCGGTATTCTTCTTTTGCTCCCGGTAGGGGACCAGTTTTGCGCAGGGCTTTCCACGGAACGTAATGACAACATCCTCGCCCCTGTTAACGGCGTCAATCAGGTCTTTTGAACCGCCCCGACTTTTCCGGAGGCTTTGTTAGTTGAGTCCGACCACCATGGCCGGAGTTTTCTGACTCTGATAGTAGATCTCTTCGAACTCGGCCGGAGGGATATTGCCGATCGGTTCGAGCAAC